>FWWL01000042.1_pt1 | contig 316713 bp, 251 predicted proteins | sample 2228331 | NCBI WGS metagenome assembly FWWL01 (sample SAMEA103939775, study PRJEB20133) | metagenome
CCCGAAACCGGCAGAAATTTCAGGTTAATACTTAAAATTATGATGTGAAATAATTTTTTATCTGATTTATAATGTAACAAATTAACCTGTTTGTGATTTGTTAAAATTTTGAACTTAATCCGTTCTCGCCGAATTTAATTTAATTTTCCTATAGTCAATTTTATGTAATTTTGTTGTGGTGAAGAATGTTAAATTAAAATTCATTGGATATTATGAAGAAATTGAAATCCATTCTACTTATTAAATATGAACTCGTTAAAAATTTCAGTTTAAATGAAAGTGATTTCGACGAAGAAGGAAGAATTATTGTTGATGCTCCATATTTAGCAAGGTTATTGTCTTATAAGATAAAAGAAAAAATTGGACTTAACGCGTTTCCCGGAAGATTGATGTCTTTTGCAATTTTGACGGGAATTTTTGAATACATAATCGAGAGGTTTGAAATAGAATTTCTTCCCGGAACTCTTGATAAAGCTAATGAATTATTAGAAAGTGAAATTTCGAGTTATGAATATTCAGAATTATTCAAGAGTTATTCCTCATATTTTGTTAGTAGAAAAACTTTTGATGCTACTAAAGAGAGGATGAAAGGGATTTCCTTTATCAAAAACCTTATTCTTCTTTTCCTTTCAAATCAAAATAGAGCTGTAAATGATATAAAAATTCTTTTTGACGATACTCACCTAATCGATAAAACAAAGTATCTTGAAGCGATTAAGTTACTCGAGCAGTTTCTAGATAAATATCGCTTAGATAAATTTAATAACAAATCATTAATTGAGTTCCTTTTTGAACCATTACTTATTTCACCCGATAGTTTGGAAAATCAACTATCATTTATAAAAGAAAACTGGAAACATATTATACCTGCTGAATTTATTGATTTTATACTCAAAAGTATTGATTTAATAAAAGAAGATGAGAAGATTTTTCATAGGTCATTTGGACCTGGAGAATCAAAAGTCCCAACTTTCTCTTTAGAGGAATTGCTCGGGTTTGGTGATAAATTCAGAGGAGATTATTATCCAATACAACCAGCTGAGGATGAAAAATTTACTCCTGATATCGATTGGATGCCCAAAGTAATTTTACTGGCAAAAAATATTTATGTCTGGCTTTATCAATTATCCAGAAAATATAATCGTGAAATTAAACGGTTGGATCAAATCCCTGACGAAGAACTTGATTTACTGGCATCTTACAACTTTAATGCTCTGTGGTTGATCGGAATCTGGGAGAGAAGCCCTGCTTCACTCAAGATAAAGAGACTTTCAGGAAATCCAGAAGCGCTTGCATCTGCATATTCGATTTATGATTATGTAATCGCAACTGAATTGGGCGGAGAAGAAGCTTTTCAAAATTTAAATGAAAGATGTCAGAGAAGAGGAATTCGCCTTGCCTGTGATATCGTTCCAAATCATATGGGTATCTATTCCAGATGGATCATTGAACATCCCGATTACTTTATTCAAACTGATTATAGTCCTTTCCCAACTTATACATTCACTGGACCTGATTTGAGTGAACATCCAGATTTTCAAATTCGAATTGAGGATAAATACTGGACGCGTCAGGATGCTGCTGTTGTCTTCCAATTCATTGAGAATAAAACGGGAAAGGTGAGATACATTTATCACGGTAACGATGGCACCAATATGCCATGGAACGACACGGCACAATTAAATCTCTTAAAACCTGAAGTTAGAGAAGCTTTAGTACAATTGATCTTTAAAATCGCCAGGAAATTTTCAATAATTCGGCTGGATGCTGCAATGACTTTGACTCAAAAACACTATCAAAGATTATGGTTTCCAGTTCCTGGTACAGGTGATTCAATTCCATCAAGAATCGATTTTGCAATGTCCACGGATGAGTTTTTGAAACACTATCCCAAAGAATTCTGGCGCGAAGTAGTTGATAGAATTAATATAGAGAAGCCAGATACACTTTTACTTGCAGAAGCTTTCTGGTTGATGGAAGGATATTTTGTTCGTACACTTGGTATGCATCGTGTTTACAACAGCGCATTCATGAATATGTTAAAGAACGAAGAAAATGCTAAATATCGCCAGCTTATTAAAAATACTCTGGTATTTAATCCAGAAATTTTGAAAAGGTATGTAAATTTTCTCAGTAATCCTGATGAGGAAACAGCAATAAACCAGTTTGGTGATGGTGATAAATATTTTGGTTGTGCTGTGATGATGGTCACAATGCCAGGATTACCTATGTTTGCTCATGGCCAAATTGAAGGATTGAGAGAAAAATATGGACATGAATATTCCCGTGCTTATTACGATGAACAACCGAATGAATATTTAATTGAAAGACATAAAAGCGAAATTTTCCCGTTAATGAAAAAACGATATTTATTCAGTCAAGTAGAAAACTTTGAGTTTTATGACTTTAAGAATAAGAATGGTGAAGTAATAGAAAATGTTTTCGCCTATTCTAATTTGATAGGGAATGAACGAGCATTAATAGTTTACAATAACTCTTATGCAACTTATAGAGGATTTGTTGATTATTCCTGTCCAAAAAATTACGGTTCTAGTGAAAATGATGGTGATAAAAAACTTATTGTGAAATCTATTGGCTCTGCTCTCGGAATACAAAATGATGTAAATTATTATTACATATTCCGTGAGATGAAAACAAACTTAGAATATATAAGAAGAGGAGATGAGTTCCATAATAAAAAATTCGAACTTGAATTAAGCGGTTATGATTATAAAGTCTTTATAGATTTTGTTGAGATATACGATGTTAATGGAGAAATTTCAGAATTTTACGAAGTTATGAAAGATAAGGGTTATGCATCTTTAAATAGAGAATTAATAGAATTTAAGTATGATAAACTTTTAAATGAGTTCTTTCATAATTTTAATAAAGTAAGATTTGAAAAATTACTGACATCAACTGATGAAAATATTATACAAAGTTTGATTAGTGATATTCGTAACTCCATCCACAATTTTTCTGAAAAATTCAAGTTAAATAAATCAAAGTATGAGTATGAGTTATTAAAAATCATTAATGAGTTTGTTGAATTGAACTCATCAATTCAGAAACTTAGGAACAGGAAAACAAAACCTCTTTGGCTAAGGAATATTTTAGAGATGGATTTTTCGTTGCAATCGATTATTTGCAATCTACAAACAATCTTTTTAGCAAAAGTTTTGAATGGGATTCAAAAAAACTCTCAACTTGAAGATAATGTTAGGATTATTCTTGTCGATAAATTATTACAAAAATTTGCAACAGCTTATTCTGAAATAAATTTAACATTTATAAGTAACTTAAATGAAAAGATAGAAATTAGTTTAAGAAATGGAGTATTGAAGCGGACTTCAGAATATTCTCTTAATGTATTTGAAATATTAAGAGATAGTATGAGAAAAATTAATGAAGATGCAGAACGACTACTCGGAGTGAATGAATATCTCGGTGAGAAATATTTTAAGAAGGAAAAGATGGAGTACTTAATAGCGCTGATAGGTTTAATTTTATTGTTGAGTGAAATTAAAAACAAAAAGCTTAAAGCAAATGAATTGATTAATCACCTGAAGGAATTTTCTAATCTAAAAAGAGATATTTTGAAATTTATGATACAATCAGATTATAAATTGAATAAGTTTACCGAAATTTTAGAGAGTAAAATCCCTTAGAATATAACCTTTAATAATACAGATACAAACTCAGGTTGCATGATTTAATTTAAATATCTAAGATTTTTAAAGACTCAAAAAATTGATAATACTTTGTTAAATAACTAATTTTGAAAAAATTAATTAATAAATGGAGTAAACAATGAAAAATTATTTTATTTTAGCCTTAGCTTTTGCATTTATGTGGTTAACTTTTTCTGCATATCAATGTGCCTCAACTGAGATAACCAGTGCCAGACTTTATATACAGCAAAAGAATTATGATAAGGCAGAAGAAGTTCTTAATAAAGAAGTGACAAAAAATCCTCAAAGTGAAGAAGGCTGGTATCTCACAGGCTTCGTTAAACATGAAAAACGGGATTATAAGGGGATGCTCGAAGCATTCAATAAAGCTTTAAACATTGGTAATCGATTCCAGAATGAAATAAAAACTCTATTAAAAGCAAGTTGGGCTGAAAATTTTAACGATGGAGTAAATTATTTTAATTCTGCTAATCGTGTAGAGAACCCGGATTCTGCTAAAATATTAAGACAAAAAGCGATTAATTCTTTTGAAATGGCAATTCAAATGCAACCCGATAGCAACGATACTTATCGAAATCTTGTTTTTGTTTACTTATCTGCTGGGGATCTTGAAGGATCACTTGAACCTTCTGAAAGATGGGTTAATAGAGTTAAATCACTTGAGAGTTATCAGGTTTTAACTGAAATTTACTACACAAAAGCAGAGCAAACATGGAATAAATATTTAAGCACGAAAAATCCTCAGGATTCACTTCAGGCTATCGAGTTTTATGAAAAAACCGAAAAAATTGCATCAGAAGGATTAACTAAATATAAAGATGATGGAACTTTGAATTCATTCCTATTTAACACTTATATCTCCTTGGGTAAGAGGGATTTAGCATTACAGAAAGCAAAAGCTGCAGTTGATGCTAACCCAAATGATAAATATACTAATTACAATTATGGAACTATGTTACTTGAAGCGAAAGAATATGCAGATGCAATCCAATATTTTAAAAAATCTCTCGAAATAGATCCTAATTATGAGAATGCTATTTACAACATCGCTGCATGTTACATAAATTGGGGAATTCAAGTTCGAGAAAAAGAAGAGGAAGAAAACACAACGAATAGAACCTATAAAAGTTATTTTGAGAATGCAAAAGGATATCTGGAGAGATTGGTCGAACTTTCTCCAAATGATTTCAAAACTTGGGAGAGATTAGGACAGGTTTATGCAGTATTAGGTATGAAAGAAAAAGCAGAAGAGGCATTTAATAAAGCTGATGAACTTAGAAAATAATTGGTGAAAATATGAGTGAGTTAAATCAACAACCACCACAGCAATTAAGCATAGAATTAGGTGAGAAAGAAGCAGAAGGGATTTATTCTAATCTTGCAATAATTACACACTCTCCATCAGAATTTATTATTGATTTTACAAGAGTGATGCCTGGTGTACCTAAAGCTAAAGTATACGCAAGAATTATTACTAATCCACAACATGCAAAAATGTTCTTACAGGCACTGAAAGAGAACATTGAGAAATACGAAAAAAAATATGGTGTGATTAAGATAGAACCTCAGAGTTCTGGTGGAACCTTTGGTTTTACTCCTCCTGTGAAAGATGATAAAGTGAACTAATTTAGGGCGGGGACCAAAAGTCCCCGTTTATTTTTTTTAAAAATATCTCATATATTGATTGAGTTCTTGTTGGAATATTTTAATGCAAAAATCAGTTATATATTCTATCAGTATTTTAAGACAAACAGTTGCATTATTATTGCTACTTGTATTTACTCCTATTCTAATTTTGCTCTCATTAGTGAGCTGGATTGATACAGGTAAGAATCCACTTTTTATACAGGAAAGGGGATTAACTCTATCAAAATTCAGATTTAAGTTGTACAAATTTAGAACTCTCAGAGCATCTAAGTTTTCCGACAATAGTAGTTCTAAATCAAACGCTATATTGAAAAAAACAGAGTATTATTCTTATTTAAGTTCAATAGGGAAATTTCTAAGAAAAACCGGCCTTGATGAACTACCTCAATTAATAAATGTATTATTTGGTCAAATGAATTTTATTGGACCTAGAGCACTCTCAGTTGAAGACCTTGAGAAAATTAAAATACAATATCCAGAATTATATAATCGTAGGGAAAAATTAAATATTAAACCAGGGATTGTTGGTTTATGGCAGGTAAATAAGGATTTTGATTGTACCGTTGAATACTTAATTAAACTTGATGAAGAATATCAAATGAAAAAATCATTCTTATTAAATATGAAAATTCTTTTCAAAGCGATTGGAATAATTTTGTTCGGTTATCATATTGATGCAATTGTTAATGGAAGGAAGCTGGAATTTTATCCAATTTTAGTTTATGTAACTGTTTTGTCTTCATTATTACTGTTAATAGGATTAATTAGTTTTATTTGAGTAATAATGATTAATCAATCAATAGGAAAGTTTAATAAAACCTTAGATTTGGCAAACAATTAGTATATCTCTTCTCTGATAATACCGGATAATTACTGGGCACTTAATTTCTCTCAAGTCAAATTCGAAATCATATACTCACATCTTAATTCGAAAAATTTTGGAAGAGCAAATTCTTTAAGCTTAGTTAAAAACCATGAGAGTTAAAGTCAATTAAAAATTGATGAAAATAGTAATACAGATTTCCAAAGACCAAGAATAGATTTGAATGTAAAACAGGAGGATTACATAGCAAGAGAAAAACGAAAAGTGTCCAGCTTCAGATTTACAAAAGTGATTTTCACAACTTGAAATCGAGTTTTTGGTATCTGATTCTAATTTTTTATCACATATTATTTAATTCATTCGATGATGATTTTTAATTAACATACATCTTTGAATTTTACTTACCTAAAAGTAAGTTATATCCTTCAATTTTGACTTTGCTAATTAATGAATAATTATATAAGTTAAGTTTGAAAAATAAACTAACAATAAACAAAGTTAGTGAGGGTACTATGAAAAAGTTATTTACCACTTTCCTTTTTTTGATTTGGGCTCCTGCGATCTGGGTTCATGCTCAACAGGATACAATTACCATAAAACTCTACATCGCCCAGGGATTTCAAATTGTTGAAATCGCAACTGGCCAGGTAGTGGAGGGACAGGAATATATAATCCCACAAGTCACATTGAATCCTCCATTTAGTAATTACCAATATTACTATAATGCTATTGTCGGTTCGAAATTTTATATAGAAGATGGAGGACTTGATCATAATGTACTGATTAGAATTCTCCTCGAAGTTCCACCACAGATTCCCTGGATAGTAGATGGAAAAAAGGTTTGGTTCTTCGCAACTTTTGAAGTAGATGGAGTCGTTGGGCAGGACTTTTATTTTTTGAATGATAAAGCAGCCGTACTCGAAATTCCACGAACAACTGCTTTTGATAATATGATTCAAGAACTGGGCTTCCAACCAGGTACTCACTGGTTATTTACTTACTACAAACAAGGAGTAGGATTTGTAAATCTCGATATTTCGACTATAAATCAACCAGATAAAGTAATATGTAAATTAAGACATTTTTCTGAAGTTGCTGGTAGCACTCAATCCGAGTTATCAGTTGATGAAGAAATATTGAATCAAATTCCACTCGCTTTCGATTTGAAACAGAACTATCCTAATCCATTTAATCCTTCGACTATTATTGAATACTCGATACCAGAAAATAGTTTTGTACGTTTAAGTTTACACAATTCACTTGGTGAACTAATTAGTATACTGACAGAAGGAAATAAATCAAAGGGAGTTTATAGATATAAATTCAATGCTCCTTATTTACCTAGTGGAATTTATATTTATAAATTAGAAATGAATGATAGAGTCTTAGCAAAGAAAATGATCCTGATTAAATAAGCGATTCCATTTACCAATTGGATTCTTGTTGATAAAATTTAATTTGAGGAGAAACTCATGCTTCATAGAAAAATACTGATTCTCTCAATAAGTGTATTAATCATGTTTATTTTTGGATGTATAGACACTCCAAAAGAACCAGTAGCTCCGAGCTGGGATGTTGAATTAAATCTTCCTATCGGTTCAAAAAAAGTCACTATTGAAGATATTGCTGAAAGACAGGAACAGATTGAAATCACAAATTCAAAAATTCTTAAGTTTTCCACTGATACAATTCAAAAAGATACTACACTAGAATTTTTATTTAATAACACTTTCGATATGGAAGCCGATACGTCCTTTCCTGTAATTGGAACTACTGTCGAGTTCAATATGATAGCAGGTCGTGATTCGGTGAGAATGGATAGCGCTGAAATTCAGGAAGGTGTTGTTTCGTACAGAATGACAAATAACAATAACTCTTCTGTTCAGGTTAGCTTTGTTTTTCCGGGATTTACGAGAGTTAATGGTGGTGTTATTGATACATTTCAAATTTCTGCAAATGTTCCTGCAAATCAAACCGTTCAGGTTAATGTTCAATTAAATGATTATAAATATAAGCAACCACCGAATCAACCATTTGGCTCTACCAGACCTGGTATCTGGATAAAAGCAAAAGTTAGTTCATCTTTGATAGGAATTGGTCAGAATTTGAGTGTAAACATTAAAGTGAAGGATATAAAATTTAGAAAATTTGCCGGAAGAGTTAGACCGTTTGATTTAGGTTCAAAATCTCAGTCGATTGAAAATAATTTAAGTGGTGAATTGAAAGATTTTGTTAGTGCTGTTACATTCACTAATGCTATACTTACTTTACGATCTACTACGACAATTACAGGTTATGATATTTTGATAAAAGATTTTCAGATTCGAGGAAAATTTAAAAATGGTACTTCACCCATCTATTTACAATTCAATGGAAATAATAAAAAAGACTTGCGAATACCTGCGGGTTCTTCGATTACTGATACATTTTCTACAGCTAACACGAACATCAATCAATTCATCAAATCTACTCCTGATTCAATAGAAATTATTGGGAAAATCATAATCAATCCTGATTATAAAGTTGGCTCGGTTAGTCAAAGTGATAAAATTTCTTTCTCAGCATTGTTTGAAGCTTATTCACAAATGCGGATAGAAAATGCTATCATCACTGATACAGCTGAAGTCGATTGGGAACAGGAGACTAAAGACAAATTAAGTCAGGGTAATGAAGCAAATTTGGTGATGGAATTAACGAACGCGATGCCCATCGATATACAATTGATTGGATATTTTATGGATTCGAATAAAAACAAATTATTTTATTTCACAAGACAATCAGGTACGGGTTCAGCATCTGACACAGTCATTAATATTTCAGCGGGAAATATAGATTCTGATGGGAAAGTAGCTTCGCCATCAAAATCGACCATTAATTTCAAATTGAATAAGAGTGATTTTGAAAAATTCAAGAATGTTAAATACACAGTGTTCAGATTTAAAATTTCATCAGCTCAGAATCAAAATATTCTACTAAAAGCTGATGATTATGTGAATGTAAGACTACGAGGTAGAATCAATTACAGAGTTAAATAAAAATGATAGGTTCTAATATGAAAGCAAGACTTTTCTTCATATTGTTCACACTCCTTTTTTATAATCATCTTTTCTCCCAATCTTATGGATCATATGGATTTTCAGATGCAAAAAGTGCGGGATTAGCATTCACATATGCTTCAAATGCATTAGGAATTGATGCTATTGGTGTGAATCCAGCAAACCTTGCCTTGAGAGATTACTCAAAATTTTCTATGAAGACTTTAATTCCACTTCCACCACTATCGATTTCTCTAACTACTCCAATATCTATTGAAAAATATAATTATTTTTTCGGTGGTGTTGATGATGGTCATGGGAATACAGTGGGTCGCTACTTAACTCAAGCTGATAAAGATGAGCTGAATCAATTGCTTGGTGAATCAGATTTGATCTTTAATTTTAATATGAATTACTTATCTTTTGCAATAAATATTAACGAAAGAGTTGGTTCTTTTGGTTTTGCATTCGTTGATCACTTCGGAACTAATTTGCGTTTATCTAAAGTATTTACTGACTTAATCTTCTCGGGGTTATATCCTGCTAAGATTTATAATCTTAGTGATATGGATATTAAGTTAAGTTATACACGTGAATTATCTTTTAGTTATGGAAGAAAAATTGCTGATTTTGATAATAATTTTCTCAAAGATTTGTATGCTGGTCTTGGTATCAAGTTTATCAAAGGGTATTACTATCTAAGTACTAATAAGAACAATTCTCATTTTGTCTATGATGAATCGACGGGTATAGTAAAAGGCAGTTGGGATTATGAAATTTATCACGCATTTTCTCCAAACTTTGGCATAAATTATGGAAAAGATAGTATCTCGAAAGTAGAGAATGGTGGATTTACTTTTTCACCCGATCCAGCAGGTTCAGGGATGGGTTTTGATATCGGATTGAATGCAAACGTGAATGATCAAATGCGAGTTGCAATAGCATTGGTTAACATCGGATCAATCAAATGGGATAAAAATCAAGCGACAATTAAGGGAATTGGAGATTTTGAATTTGAAGGTTATAATTCAAAAGAGCAACTTGATTCACTTTCAGATAAATTTAAACAGGTAACAAGTGATTTGAAGAGTTCTTTCACTACTGGTCTCCCGACCACTTTGAGGTTCGGGATATCTTATCAGTTAGATAGGGCTCCATTTATTAAGAAATTTCCAGGAAAGATGCTTATTAGTTTTGATTACAATCAAGGATTTAATAATGAGATTGGAAATTCTAAGAAACCAAGATTCTCGTTTGGTATTGACTGGAAACCAGGTAATTGGATTCCGTATTTGAGAACAGGAATCTCAGTAGGAGGTAAGTTAGGATTTAGATGGGGATTTGGATTGGGTATGATAGCTGGTCCGTTTGAATTTGTATTTTCATCCTCAAATTTTGAATCAATTGTAAGTCCCAATACTGCAAGGAAGTTAAACTTTTTCGCAGAAACAAGATGGCGATTTTAAATTATAAAATCTACTATTATTTATTTTTAATTCTAACAGGAATAGTTCTTACTTCTTGCTCTGAAAAAGCAAAGGATATCTTCAATCCTACTTCTGAAAATATAATTGAATTCAGTCTTTCAAAAAGAACCTATAAGATTGAAGAAGTAGTTAAAAGACAATCTCAGATTAAGGTCGATTCTGGTAAATATCTTCTGAAATTCACTACAGATGAAATCAGGAAGGATACAACAATCGATGCATTCAATGCTGATTTCTTCCAGATGCATATTGATACAGTATTTTATGTTTTAATTGGTGATTCAATAGATGCTCAAATGATAGTGCGTAGAGATTCGGTTGGGGTGGAGGAGGCAGAGTTTGAATCAGGCACAATGACATTAAGATTCACAAATTATACAACCAAACCAGCTTTCTTTCAACTTATTCTTCCAGGATTTACGAGAACAATTGGTTCACAGATAGACACACTTAAGTTGGGCGGTGAAATTCCAGCTGGTGAAACTGTCAACTTTGTGAGGGATGTTGCAAATTATCTTTATAAGCAACCTCTGAATCAACCATTCGGAACTTCAAGACCTGGATTTTGGTTGCGAGGTATCATTTTTGTTCAGGGAGGTAGTTTTGGTGATAGTGTAAGGGTATTCACCGAGGTAAATGACTTGAGATTCAAACGAATTCGAGGAAGATTCAAACCGTTAAACATGGGTGATAAAGAGCAGACTTTATACAATTCTTTGAGTAGTGATATTTCTGAATTTATTCAGAAGGTTACATTTGATTCTATAAGTGTAAGATTGAATGCATTCACCTCGATCGATTTCCCTATAAGATTAAATTATTTTCAAGTTAAAGGTAAATTTAATTCAGGAAGAGAACCTATAAACCTCAGATTTGGAGATAATGATTATATAGATACAACGATCCTAAGCAATGGTTTGATAACACTTTATTTTAATAATCTTAATACAAATATCAACGAATTTTTATCACATCTTCCAGATTCTCTAACAATAAAAAGCAATATTATATTAAATCCAGACTACAAAAGTGGGGAAGTTCTTTCGAATGACTCTATTTCATTTTCAACTCGTATAGATGCATGGTCAAGATTTACAGTTAGAGATGCTGAATGGACAGATACTTTTGATTTAGACATCAGTCAGGATGCAAGGAATAAAATGAAGAATGCAAAAGGAGGTACGGTAATCATTTACTCCGAAAATCAAGTTCCATTTGAATTAAAACTTGTTGGACTTGTTACAGACTCTAATTATAATCCCTTGTTTTATTTAACTAAAGATGAAATAGCACAAAACGATACAATGGTATCTTTACATGGGGCGTTTGTTAATTCAATTGGTGAAGTAATTGCACCATCTTATCAAACAATTAAAATAAATCTAACTCAAGAAGATATTGAAAAATTGAGTCGTGGGTACAAATTAATTCAGCGATTTTCTCTTTCCACAACGAATCAAAATGTATCAGAAGTGAGCGCAAAACAAAAAATCGATTTAAGGATTACTGGCATAATTAAAATTGAGTTAACGAGTGATGACTTCTAAAATTTACTCTATATTTGTTTTAATTTGTTTAATTCTTATCCCGGGATGTATTGATAAAATAAAATCCCCGGTGATGCCAGTCTGGGATGTAACTTATTCAATTCCTGTTGTTAACAGAACAGAAACAGTTGCTGAGAGAATCAAAGGGGTTAGCGGAATTTTTATTGATAGTACTTCACAGCATTTGCTCGTGAAATTCGATTCTACAAGAGTCGAATCAAAACCACTTGACGAAATTTTCAGTGATAAAATTGAATATGAAGATGAATTTGCTATCAAACCACAAAATGTAGATACGATAAAATTTGAATCCTTTGTTAAAGATGATTCTGTACAGCTTGAAGAGTTTCATCTTTATAAAGGGACGCTTTTATATGAAGTATCAAATTATTTAGATAAGAAAATAGATGTTAATGTCACAATTCCTGGATTTACTAAAGGTCTTTCAGACACACTTAAATTTGAAATTATTGTCCCCCCAAATAGCACGGTTACAAAATCAATTGATTTGAAAAATTATAAGTATAGACAAGTATCAAATCCCATTAGTGACTCTGGTTATGGATTTTATATTAAAGGATACGCAAAGATAGATGCAGGATACTCTGGTGATTCTGTTAAAACAAAATTCAAGATAAATAATCTTGGATTCAATTATGTGAAAGGAAAGATTAAACCATATGAAGAAGAGCTAAAGTCCAAATCTTTTTTTGTTGATGTTGATGAGGAAGCAAAAGATATCATTCCAAAAGTTCAGGTTTATGGTGCTAAAATTTTGTTAACCCCATCTACAACTATTAATGATTTTGAAGTACAACTTAAAAATTTTGAAATTATTGGTTCATTCGTGAATAAACCGACAATTAAGAAACTGAAGATCAAAAATAAATCAACTATTGATACAACTATCTCACTAAATGAAAAACCAATAGTTTTTAATCTTGATGATTTGGATATAGAGGATTTTCTTAATGAGGGAGTACCAGACTCTATATCATATAGAGGGAAATTTATTGTTAATCCAAATTATAGAAGCATAGAAATAATTTTACCAGATACTATTCAATTTGAAATTCAATTCTTGATTTATTCTATTTTCAGAATAAATTATGCATCTCGAACTGATACCGCAGAAATTGAAATTCCTGATGATTATATAGAACAACTTGATAAAGTGAATGAGTCCAAACTTATTATTGATGTTGATAATGGTCTACCATTCGGGGTTAAAATCACAGGTTTTCTGCTCGATTCTTTGAATAGAAAATTAATATATATTACAAGGGAGCAGGGAGGAGAAACTCCAAATGATACAGTTTTTCAAATTATCAGTGCATCAGTTAATAATGAGGGAGTGGTAATAAATAGTGCAAAACAAACAAAAGTTATTTCTTTATCAAAAGATGATACTGAAAAGATTAAACGAGCTAAAAAAGCTATCGTTAATGTAGTTGCATATACAACAAATGGTCAAAAAGTATTTCTTAGATCCGGAGACAGAATAAGTTTCAAAGTTAGGTCGAGTATAAGTGTAAAAGTTGATACACAGTAAGATTATTTTCTAACTCTGATTAGATTTATTGCAGCAAAAATTAAGAAAACAATATTCGCAAACCATGCCGTCAGTACAGGGTTCATTAATCCATTTTTACCAAATGATTGACTTATTTTCATGAATGCGAGATAGATGAATGTGAAAAAGAGATTTAAGCCAAACTGAAAAGCTACAGTTCCACTTCTCCGATCAGCTGATATAGGAATACCAAACAGAATAACAATTAGATTTGCAAAAGCAAAAGAAATTATTGAATGATAGTCAATTTCTAATTTTATAGTATCAATTCCACTTTTTTTCTGTGATCTAATTACCTGACGAATTTCACTTAGACTCATCTCTTCAACGCGTTTTTGTTTGATTAGGATATCAGAAGGATAAAAATTCAGATCAGTGAATTCATATCGTGAAACATGAATTAAATTGTTCGTGGAATCAGTGATGAATTCATTTATTAAAACATCATAACCTACCCATTTTTGAATTGTACTATCCCATTGTAATCTTTGGCACTCTAACCTTTTCAAAATTCTCGTAGGGTTGTGATTATCAATCAAAATAATTCCAGCTCTTGAAATCATTTGAGTTGACTGATCATAAAATCCGATATTCACGAACCTATTTTCACCATCCTGAAAAAAAATATTCGCTCCTATGTAGGTTAAATTTTTTTTCATGAAAGTTTGCTCGATATATAATTTGTTGCCATTCGATTTTGGAACAATCCATCCAGAGAAATAAATAGCAAAAACAGAAATAACTAATCCTACGATCAAGAAAGGGAACATAAATCTAAATAGACTTATCCCCGATGATTTGATAGCAGTTAATTCGTTAAAATTATTTAGTTTTCCAACTGTAAATAGACATGCCAAGAGTATTGAAATGGGTAGTATTAATCTAATTATCTCTGGTAGGAAATAGATGTAATATTGAAAAATAATCTGCTTCGGTACATTCTGGTCAATAAAATCATCAAGATTCTCCATAAGGTCTACAATTACAAAAATTAATACAAATGTTAAGATTCCGAATAAAATAGAAAGTACAAATTGTTTGGTGATGTATTGGTCTACAATTTTGATTTTCATTGATTCGTGTATTCTTCAGTTTGTTGAAAAAATGATTTTGGCAGGAATTTTTTGAAATATGAAAAATCTATTATTATTTGTTCCTTATTCATTCTATATGTCAGAATAATTCCAAGCGCACCAATGATAAAATTTGCAATCCACATTCCAAAAAATGGATCAATCAATCTTCGATCAGCGAGTTTTTCCCCTCCGATCAGACAAATCCAGTATAACAGGAAGAAGAACAAACTAATGCTTGCAGCTACACCGAAACTGCCTCTTCTTGTCAGAACGCCAAGTGGTGCACCTACAAGTACAAAAACAATGCATGCAAAAGGTATCGCGTACTTTTTATGAATTTCAACTTTGTATTTATAAATCTCCGATTCAAAATATTCAAGACGACTCTCGAAGTTATTAATGTTTGTTAGTTTAGCTCTTGCAGAATTTAATGCGAAATAGATCGTTTTTGAATTTTCTCTAACTTCAATTTTCTTTGATCTATGTTGAATTAAGTTGCCAAATAATTCGTAATTATAGGATTTCAAGTTTTCCTTGAGTTCTTGAAGCACTTCAGATTTGAGTATATTTAGACTATCTACAATCTTCTGCATATCACCTGCACTTAACTCTCTATCACCGCGTGGTAGCCCAGGACCGCTTTGTTCAAATGTGAATTGGGACGCATCGACAGCAATTTTATGTCTTTGAAAATAAATTCTTCGATATGAGTAGTTCCCTGTGCTTACTTGTTGATGGATCACACCATTTTCCATATCGAAGAGCATTTTTTTATTATCAGGAGTGAAATACATATTTGCTTTTTTTGCCGTAATGATGTTTATAGAAAATGGATTTGTGTAGTCATAAATGATCACATCATAGATTTCATTTGTTGTTTTACTCACCTGCTTAGCCATTATAGAATAATTTGGAATTTGCTGAGAAAAGACATTTGCTTCTAATTTTAATGTGGGTTTTGTTTTACTTATATCATACATTAAAGTTTTTGCTCGATAATTTGTATCTGGAAGTACAGCATTATTAAACCAAACAAGAAAGATACAATTAATTCCACCTACTAACATAACAGGAAACATCAATCTAATAAGACTCACTCCGGAGGATTTTAGAACTGTGAATTCATTATCCTGTGTCAAGGAACCGAATGCCATCAGAACCATTCCAAGTGTTCCCATCGGAATTGCAAGAACTAACATCCATGCGAGATTATAAACAATTAGTTGGATAATAATCCAGGTACTTAGTCCCTTACCTATCAAATTGTCAGCTGTTTTCATCAAGAATTGAAGTAGAAAAACAAACATGATTGTAGCCGTACCGAATAGATAAGGACCAATAAGTTTCCGAATTACATATCTATCTATAATCATATCTCAAAATAAATAATACAGACAATTCCTTCAATATTAAAATTAAAAAATACAATTTACACGGTTCGGGAAAGGCAGTATAAAATATCGAAAAAATTTCCGTCTCTACTTCTTTTTCAGAAATAGATTTAGATTCAACTGGCTGAGTGATATATTTCTTCTTGATTTTTACTTAATGCACCGAATCTTCCTGACGAATGAGATATCTTTTGATTTTTTGAGTGGTTGTCTTTTCAAATTCTTGTTCTTGAATTCTTAATTTTCTGATCTGTTTATATACAGGTAGTTCCTTATTAATCTTTCTAATTTCATCTCTAATGATTTGTTCAATTAGTTCAGGGGTTACTTGTTTGCCAGTTTTTTGAGAGTATTCAATAAATTCTTCTGCATTTGGTACTATGATTGCACCAATAGTCTCATCTCCATTATCATCTTTTGCTGCATATACAACCGTTTCAAGAACGAAAGGTGAGCGTTTAATATGATCTTCTATCTCTTCAGGAAAAATATTTTTACCTGTTTTCGTTACAATTACATTTTTCTTTCTTCCGGTAATATGTAAAAATCCATCGCTATCGAAAAAGCCATAATCGCCTGTATAAAACCATCCATCCTTTAATACTTCGTTAGTTGCTTTTTCATTTTTGTAGTAACCGAGCATCACATTTGGTCCTTTAGCTATTACTTCACCTTTTCCTTCCTCATCGGGATTGTTAATTTTTAACTGCACAGATGGGAGTGGTAGTCCAGCAGCATCGTCTTTAAATTTTCTTAATCGATTTAATGCCAGAATAGGTGAAGTTTCTGTTAATCCATAACCTTGAATAAAATTAAATCCGAAACTCCTTAAACCCTTTGCCACTTCAGGGTTTGGTGCTGCACCACCTACAATGAATATTCTGATTGAACCACCAAATTTTTTATGAATTTCGTTAAATACCTTTTTTCTTAAATTATTGAGTCCGAAATTTTCAGCAATAGCAATGGCAGATTTTAATGTTGGGACAAGAATTGATTTAATTTTATCTTCCTCAATTGCTTTTGAAATTCTTCGATAAACTTTTTCATATAATAATGGTACTCCAAGTAAAATCGTAGCTTTAACTTTTTGGATATCTTCAACAACTGTTTTTAGTGAACGTGCATAATGAATAGATGAACCTGCAGAAATTGGGCAAAGAAATCCGCAAGTACATTCGTAAGTATGATGTATTGGTAAAACCGATAAAAATTTATCTTCTGGGAATAATTCAATCATTGATCTCATATCAACTATATTAGAGCAGATATTATGTTGTGAGAGCATAACTCCTTTAGCACTACCCATAGTACCGGATGTAAAAATTAAAGAAGCTAAAGCTTTTGGATTAACCGTTGGAAATGTATCTTTCTTTTCATCAAATTTTTGTTCGTTGATTAGCTCGGTCATTGAATAAATTCCTTCACTTTCGCTCTCGAGATCCATATCGATATAATAATCCAATCCTTTGATAGTTCTCTTATATTCCAAAAATATTTCACGATAACTTTCAGAAAATATAGCAGCTTTCGCATCCGATTGATGAAGAATGGTTAATATTTCATTCTCTTTTAAATTTTTATCTATCGGAACCACAACATAATTAAATGTTGTAATTGCGAGATAGGAGATTCCCCACTGGACTCTATTTTCACCAATTAATGCGATATGAGTTCTCTCTTTAATTCCTAATTTTCTTAGAGCTTTACCAAATTTTATAACATATTCATATAATTCACGATATGTGACTCGATTTATAGGGGTTGGATTTAAATCTTCCATCGCTAACTTGTTCGGGTATTTTCGAACTGATTGTAGAAGCATCTCCTGGAAAGACTCGAATTTTTCAACTGGATATAATGGGTATTCTTCGAGTAGGTTTTTCATTTTTATTCTCCCTATTTTTTAGGCAGGAAACTAAGATTTTTCATTTTTTAATTCTGACAACTGGTGGGCGCAGTAGGATTCGAACCTACGACCTTACGCGTGTGAAGCGTACGCTCTGGACCAACTGAGCTATGCGCCCATTTGAACGAATTTTCAAAAAACCATTTGCAATTTAATCAAAATAAAAAAATTAATGAATTTTTATAATAATTACTGTTTGGATTTCAATATTTCCCTTGAAAAGCTACTACAAATGCAACTGAAACATCAAATTAATATTTTAGTTTAATCACTCGAATTTGATAAAACATCCTATTGTAATTAAATTGTAAAACAAAATGGAGTAAGTAAAATGAATACTATCAAAACTGTTTTCTTGATGACATTAATAATGGTTCTTTTTCTTTTAGTTGGTGGATTATTAGGTGGAAAAGATGGAATGGTTATAGCTTTCGTTATGTCTTTGGGTATGAACTTCTTCTCTTATTGGTTTTCTGATAAGATAGTACTTACCATGTATCGAGCCAGAGAAGTTACCGAATCAGAAGCACCTCGACTCTATACCTTGGTGAGAAGATTAACTCAAAGAGCAAATCTACCGATGCCAAAAGTCTATGTAATTGATAATCCTAATCCCAATGCATTTGCAACAGGAAGAAATCCACAAAATGCTGCGGTTGCAGTTACAACAGGTATTCTTCGTATTCTAAATGATGAAGAGATTGAAGGTGTTTTAGCTCATGAACTTGCACACATTAAGAATCGTGATATCTTATTGGCAACAATCGTAGCTACATTCGTTGGTACAATTACTTTTATTTCGAGACTGGCAGGTTGGTCGATGATGTTTGCAGGTGGTAGCCGTGATAGAGAAAATAGCGGAAATGCAATTGCATCACTTGTATTATTAATAGTTGCACCGATTGCAGCCGTTATCCTTCAACTTGCGATCAGTCGAGCCAGAGAGTTTATGGCAGATGAAGGTGGTGCAAAAATAAGCGGTAAACCACTCGCATTAGCATCTGCTTTAGGTAAACTTGAACAGGCAGCTCATGTACTGCCGATGGAAAATGCGAGTCCTTCAACAGCCCATCTTTTCATCGTCAATCCTTTACGAGGAAATGCATTCATGAAACTTTTCTCAACACACCCACCAATTGAAGAGAGGATTCGTAGATTGAAGTTAATTGCTGAAGGTCGAATTTAATTATTTAGTTTGATGAGATTTCTGATTTTCATATTTCTTCTAATTGAATTAGTAAAATCACAACCAGCTAATAATATCGAAATTCTTAATAAACTGGTTGAAGCCTCATTTCTACCAGTTAAGGAAATTTTAGATAAAAACGCGATTTCTTCATGTAAGTTGAATATACTTATTGACGAACCAATTATTCGTGATCTGGTTAGAACAAGTTTGTATCAGAGTTTAACATATGATTCAACAAGTCTATACCTGATCGATGTAATCCAGAAAAAATATATTTTTCATTATCCAGAAATAATCTCATTCCCAATTTTTGGAAGTCCAAAGTATCGAAGAGAAATTCAACTTAATTTAACTTACTTAATATCAAGACAAAATGATTTGATTTATAAATATACATTTAATGAAACATATTCTGATACCGTAGATTCTGATTATTTTGATAAGATAATGACCAAATTAGAAAGTCAAACAAATCTACCTAAAATTCCATTATTAAGAGCATTGGTAGAACCGACTATTATTACTGGATTAACTGGTATTATAGTATATCTATTCTTCACAGTTAGAAGTAAATAACAAATCATTATTGTTGAAATAAATAGTTAACTTTGTAAGATGAAATATCAAAGAATTCTAAAATCGTTTATACTAATAATTTCAATTTTAATCGTTAATTGTTCTGGAACAAAAGATTTATCAAGTCTTTCACCTGAAGAGAGATTTGCTCTGGCGAAAGAGAAATTTGATAAGAAAGATTATCTTGAAGCAATTAATGAGTTTCAAAATATTATGGTTCAGTTTTCAGGCACGACCATAGTGGATGATGCACAGTACTATCTCGCGTTAAGTTACTTCAAACGGCAGGAATATATCACTGCAGCGTATGAATTCAGCAAGTTGATACGGAGTTATCCGAATAGCGAATATGTGAAAGATGCACAGTTTATGTTAGCGGAATCTTATTATGAACTCTCTCCACATTATTCACTTGATCAGCGTTTTACAGAAAAAGCAATTGAAGAATATCAAGCATTCATTGATTTTTTCCCGAATGATTCGAAAATTTCCGAAGCAGAAAAGAAGATTAGAGAATTAAATGACAAACTTGCGAGGAAAATTTTCGAAACAGCTGAACAGTATCGTAAAATGAAGTATGTTAAATCTGCCTTAATTTATTATGATTTGTTACTTGAGAAATACCCAGATAGTAAATATTCATCTACTGCGTTGTATACAAAGATCAAATTACTGGTTGAAAGATCAAGAAATAAAGAAGCACTTGAAGAAGCAAAAAAATATTTACAAAGATTTCCAGGTAGTGAATATTCAAAAGATGTTATGAAAATTGTTGAAGAACTCCAAAAGGTTGGTTGATGAAAGAGATTATTGAAGAGGGGAGACCCTTTAAATATGTTTCAGAATCTGAAACAATAATGACGGAGCTCGTATTACCGAACGATACAAATCAACTCGGGAATTTACTTGGTGGAAGATTGATGCACTGGATTGATATATGTGCTGCAACTGCAGCAGCAAGACATTCGAATAAAGTTTGTGTCACTGCATCTGTAGATAAGATCGATTTTCATCATCCTATAAAATTGGGAGAGCTTGTGATCTTAAAGGCTTCAGTAAATCGTGTTTTTAATACATCAATGGAAGTCGGGGTGAAAGTTTTTGCAGAAAATATTCTTACTGGTGAAATAAAACATACAAATTCCGCATATCTGACTTTTGTGAGTTTAGATGAAAATGGTAAACCTTGTTTGGCACCACTTGTGAAACCTGTTACAGATGATCAAAAAAGAAGATATGAGCAAGCCCTTATCAGAAGAGGTTTTAGAATTCAACAGGCTAAGAAATAATCTGTTGTTTATTATTTGCCTTTTCCTTTTTCCATTGTTCTCATTTTCACAGAGTGAAAGAGAAATAGAAAAATTTTCCTTGAACGGTTTTGGAAGATTTTTGGTTATTAGAAACAACTTAAATTTATTTAATCTGTTTTCATATGATGTTGATGGTGATGGTAATATTGATATCGGTGGATTAGATGAATCAGGCAAAATTCTATACATTCTATATGGTAAAGGGTTTAATAAATTCTCTGAACCAATTCGGTACACTTTTGAAAATAATTTAACAGGTATAATAGTTCGGAATCTGAAAATTAATGGAAAAACAAATTTAATAACCTATTCAAAATTAGGTGGTAATATAAATATCTATTCGTTTAATAGAAGGATTATTACCAGATTAATTACATTAAAGGTTGATTGTTGTTTCTCTGATCTGAACATTGTTAATATTGATGGAGCAGGCCCTTACGAACTTATTCTTTCTGGAATGAATTTTGAAGGTATAGGAGTAATTAGCTTCAAAGGAGATTCGTATTCTTATCGAAAAATTGAAAAAAATCATTTTAAGAAACTGATACCATTCTTCTTAAATTCTGATAATAAAATTGATTTAGTTGGATATGATGGTACTAAGAGAGAATTAGTTCTACTCCTTCAAAATTCAATTTATAATTACTCAAAAACAGTTTATAAAAAATTTGACGAATCAATTGATCTATTGTTTTCAGGAAATTTTGATGATGATGATATCAATGATTTAGCGTTACTTTCAACTGAGGCCAAGAAGATATATGTCTTATTCGGGAATGGAATTGGTGCTTTTACATTTCAAAGAACAATTAAATTGACAGATCATTTATCTGATGCATTGGTTCTTGACTGTAACCGGGATCTTATTGATGATTTTTTATCATTTGATAAATCAAGGAAAACTTTAGTTCTAAATTCATTTGCTCGGAATGGAGTTGAAATAAATTCTATTCCTTTAATTCAAATAAATAGACTAAATAGTTTTGTAGTCTATAGAACAATCAATACTAAAGGAGTTCTCATTTCTTCAGATGAAGGTTTGTATCTTATTTATCATTCAACTTTAATCTCAAAGAACGAGAAGTTTTCTTTAGCTTCAAGCATCTCTGATTTAGAAACTTTTCACCTTGTGAATGAATTCTATCCAAGAATTATCTTTATTGATAATGACGCAAGAAGATTAAATATTTTGATAAGGAACGAGTTTAATTCACCTCAAGAATTGATGTTTATACCTCTGAGTTCAAATTATGAAAAAATTAAGTTTCAGGCTGAAACAAATAACATAATTAATATAGTTTGTTTCAAACCATATTCATATCATTTTGATTTTTATAAAATTGATTTGAATAACGGTAAATTTAAAAGAGAACTATTAGCGATAGATGGTTATATTAAAGATATTAATTTTAGTCAATCATTAAATCAAAAACTTTTATTGAATGTATTAAAAGAAAATCAAGACGAATTGGGATTAGTTATATTGAATCCCTTTGAAGTTAATAAACTCATACTAAATGAACATTTATCAAGAATAGATTTTGAAGATTATCATTTCGATTTTACAAATCGTGAATTGATAATTCTAAAAAAAGATCCTGATAAAAAAATCTTGAATCTGATTTCTAAATCTTTTGACGGAAGTTATAAGAAGTGGGAATCTAGAAAACTTTTCTCTATTCAAAATGATAATTACACAAATATGTTTATAACAAAGTGTGAGAACATCGTCGATTCTGATATTATATTTTTATTTTTATCCAACTCAAGCGATGATAAATTGATAGTTTTTAGTAAAAAGAATCCAGAAAAATATTTTACGCTTGATAAAATCAGATTAAAAGATAAATCCTCGTGTAAGTGTAAAAAACATAGTTCAATAACAGCTACAACTTTTTCTTTTTACAATGAGTTGAGCAGTAGTTATGAAAAATTAGTACTATCTCCAAAAAACAAAGCTTTGAATCTTGTTATAAAAAATCTACCATTAAAAACAAATTACTCGATTGATTATTCCCTAAAGCGAAACACTGAGTTTATTTATGTTACAGATTTTTCTATCATTAATATCGAATTACTTTCAAAATGACTAATCGTTCATTCATAATAAAAATAATTCTAATTTTCTTCATTACTATTTATGATGCATTGGCAATCTCCTATTCGCATCTCGATTCTAACTATTTTGCTTTTTTAAGAATTAAGGGGGTTGTTTCAGAAGAATATAACGCATATATAAAAGATACAAAGTGTGGATTTGGTTTAATTAATTCGGTTAAAAAAAATTTACACCAATATTCAATTGAACAACGAAATAAAATTCAATCAGTTTTACAGAGACCTCAGAAACAGAGAACTCTGGTAACTCCTTCTGGAAAATTTAAAATTCATTATGATACAATTGGTTTTCATGCAGTAAATTATTCAGTTATTGATTTAGCTAAAGCTCTAGATTCAGTATATAGTCTCGAAGTCAATGTTATGGGATTTCTACCACCTCCTAATGATCTGGGTGCCGGTGGAGATGAGCTTTATGATGTCTATATAGAAAATATCTCACCTCTTTATGGTTATACAGAATTCGAAAATTCAGTTGGACAATTTAACTATACTTCGTTTATTGTAATTGATAACAGCTTTGATGAAGCTCAATATTATACAAAAGGTATTAATGCAGCGTATGTGACGGTTGCTCATGAATTTCATCATGCTATTCAAATTGGAAATTATGGTTACAGAGAATCTGATGTTTGGTTTCACGAATTAACATCAACATCTATGGAAGAATTTGTGTTCGATTCGGTGAATGATTATTACGCTTATATCTCAAATTTCTTTAATCGACCTGATAAAATTTTCACATCGTTTGATGGTTATTCACAGGCAATCTGGAATATTTATTTGATGTTGAATTTTGATTACGATTACTCGCTATTTGTAAGACAATGGGAGTTGTATCGAACCAATCCTGCACTTGAATCAATTAGAAAGTCTATTGAATCAAGAGGTAAATCATTTAAAAGTATTTTTTCAAAATTTTATGTTTATAATTACTATACTTCATATCGTTCAGAACCAGAAAATTTTTATCCAGAAGGTGAAAACTACCCATTGGTTAGATTTAATTATCCAATAAATTTAATTCAGTCATTTAGAACGATTAACGGTAGTCAACAACCCTGTTCAGGGAATTATTACATTGTGATTGACTCTGTTTCAAAGGTACCATATCCTCCCGATTCGATCGTGGTAATTATAATCAATGCGAATGTAGATTCGGCTCTTAATTGGAGTAATTTATCAAAACTATTTAATTATTTATTAAAAATTTCACGAAATAAAATTGACGAGACTTTCAAGGAAATCACTCCAAATATTTTCTTCAAACTTGATGTCGGCGATCCACAGAATTGGGTTGATAATTATATTCTGAATGATACCGTTATGAGAAAGGAAATAATTGCGGTGAATAATTTTGCTTTTCCAATGCCTGCAAATTTGAATAAGCATACTTTCATTAATATTCCATTACCGAAACATTGGTGGGGTGATATTGAATTAAAAATTTACACAGTAGGTATGGACCTATTTTATTCAACCAAAAAGACACCTCAGATTTTAGACGATAAACTTGTTATTCAATGGGATGGGAAAAATTTTAATAATGCGAAAGCTACAACAGGTGTTTATTTTTATGTAATCTTAAATGGTAGTGAAAAAATAACAGGAAAAATGGTAATCGTGAATGAGTGAGATTCTTATAAAAGTTCAAAATTTAAGGAAATCATTTAATCATCGACTGGTTTTTGACAATTTAAGTTTCGATGTAAAATCAAAAGAAAAACTCATCATAACTGGTAAAAATGGTTCTGGAAAGTCCACTCTGATAAAGATACTCGGAGGAGTGTTAACAGAATCAAATGGAAAGATTGATTATCTGTATAACAATAAAAAAATTGATAGAGAGAATGTATTTAAGTATGTTGGGTTGGTTTCGCCTTATCTGGTACTTTATGACGAATTTACTGCTTTTGAGAATCTTGATTTGTTTTCGAAAATTAGAAATATCAAAGTAAGCAAAAATGATATCGATGAAATCCTCAAAAAGGTTGGTCTTTATGAAAGAAGAAATGATTTAGTTAGAACCTTCTCTTCAGGAATGAAGCAGAGAATGAAATATGCATCAGCTATTTTACATAATCCTGTGATTCTTCTTTTAGATGAACCAACTTCAAATTTAGATCTGGAAGGGAAAAAATTAGTTGATAATTTAGTTTATAATTTTAGAGAAGATGGTATAGTTATTATTGCGACAAATGAAGAACAAGATTTTAAATATGGCTCAAGAATTATTAACCTGGATGAATTCAAAAAAAATAATCGAATACGATGAAATCAATCTATTATATTTTTTATAAAGATTTTAATTCAGAACTTCGAATGCGTTTTGCACTGAATGCCTTAATAATGTTTGTTATAGTTGCCGTGAGCACAATATTATTTTCTCTTGGCAGCGAGAAAGCTCCACAGAATGTTTACGCAGGAATGTTCTGGGTTGTGGTGTTTTTTTCAGCTATGTCGGGTTTATCAAGGGCATTCGTTTCTGAAGAAGAAAGGGGTACGAGCCTGGTCCTTTCGTTAATTGCAAGTCCGATTTCGATATTCCTTGGTAAGTTACTTTTTAATCTTGCCTTAATCTTTTTTATAAATTCAATCATTGGATTACTTTATATGTTTCTCTTCTCTGATTTTATTATCAAGAATTGGTCAAGTTTTATTCTTGCATTTATACTTGGTAATATAGGAATTGCTGCCTCTTCAACGATTATTGCTGCAATAATTTCAAAAGCAAATGTTAAAGGGACATTATATCCGGTTCTTGCTTTTCCTGTTTTGTTACCACTTATCTTGATGTTGATAGAAATTACCAAAGCTGCTATGGAAGGTGGTCCTATTTCTGATGTTCAGCCTGAAGTTTTAGTCTTAATCTCATATGATGTGATAATGATTACTGCATCAATAATGGTTTTCGATATCATTTGGAGAGATTAATTTATTCATTGCAAAAGTTTTAAGTTAAAAATAATTTTGGAGTAATTATGAAACCCTTTTGGAAATATATCTTATTATTCGTGATGACTTTAGTTCTGTTCATGGGAATCTTACCACCAATTGTTGAATCTCCAAAAAGTTTTTTTGAATTTCCATTAATACCTGGACTTGAGGATAAAGCAAAAATTATTTTTTTTCATGTGCCAACTGCCTGGTTAACAGTTTTAGCCTATCTCTTAGCAATGTTTTTTGGAATTAGATATTTAAGAAAAAAAGAAATTTATGATGATATCAAATCAGTTTCAGCTGCAGCTTTAGGATTTGTTTTTTGTGTCCTTGCAACAGTAACTGGTTCGGTTTGGGCAAAATTCAATTGGGGTAGTTTCTGGCATTGGGATCCAAGAGAGACTAGTATTTTTATTTTACTTCTTATCTATGGTGCATATTTTGCTCTCAGGTCAGCTTTAGAAGGAGAAGAAAAAAGAGCGAGACTTTCAGCGATTTATTCCATTCTTGCATTTTTAACAACACCATTTTTTATCTTCATTATGCCAAGAATAATGATTGGACTTCATCCTGGGGCTCTTGAAATAAATCCTGAAACCGGTCAATTACAGGCGAGTGCAAATCCTGTGATAAAATTTCAGATGTCGCATAATATGCGAATAGTTTTTTTCTTATCTCTATTTGCTTTTACAATTCTATTCTTCTGGCTCTGGAATTTAACTCACAGAATTTTGAAAATTGAATATATTACTAAAAGAATAAAATCAGGAGAATAAAAGTGGAAAATTTATATAAGTTTCTCGAGAATCATTCACTCTACATAGTTATGATAATTGTCTTACTAGTCTGGTTAGGAATTTTCGTATTCACGTATAAACTAGATCGAAAAGTTAAAAAATTAGAGGAGCAATTATAGTTATGAAAGCAAGATACATAATTGGGAGCTTAATTATTCTTTTCTTTTTAGGATTGTTGTTTTACAATTTTTCGAGGACAAGTATTGAATACGAGAGCGATTTCACAAAGGTAATGAATAGTGGAAAAGTGTGTAAAGCTTCGGGTGTGTGGGTTAAAGAAAAAGCATTTCAGGAAGATATCGAGAATCGAACTTTTGTTTTTTATATCCGTGATGTTAAAAACAACGAAATGAAAGTCGTTTATAAAGGAACAAAACCAAACAACTTTGAAATTGCTACAAATGTTGTAGTAACAGGAAAATTTGAAAATGGGACTTTTTATGCAACGGATGTGTTGACGAAATGCCCATCTAAGTACGAAGGTCAAAATTTGAATACAAATACAAGTGGTTCATAAAGAGGAAAAATTATGCTTGGAAATATATTTATCACAATCGCATTTATAACTGCATTGTCTTCTGCAGTTTTTTATTTTTTGAATTATAGGGGTTATCAAAATACATTAAATTTTGCTCGTATTACATTTCACATAATGGCTACATCCACAATTCTAGCCAGTCTTTATCTTCTCTATCTTATTCTAACTCATCAATTCCATTTTAAGTATGTCTATAGTTATAGTGATACTACACTTCCAATTGGTTTATTAATTTCTACTTTCTATGCAGGTCAAGAAGGAAGTTTTTTATTGTGGGCATTATGGATGGCTATCCTTGGAATTATTTTGCAGCAATACGCATCAATGAGAGGGGATCTCGAACCTCGAGTGATGTCAGTTTTTTCTCTTATTCAATCATTCTTATTATTGATGATTACTCCTGTGATTAAAAATCCCTTTGCACTTATTTATTCTGAAACTTTCATGGTACCGATTTCTCATGTTAGTGCTAATATCTTTAATTTACCTTTCCTTCAGAATTATCTCTTCTCGGATAACGCCACAGGTATGAGTTATTTAAAAATTGATAAATCATTAATTGATCAAATAAGTGCTGCTGGAATTCAATTAAAGGATATTTTGGTTCAAGGTCGTGGACTTAATCCACTCTTACAAAATTTTTGGATGCAAATTCATCCACCGATTCTATTTGTCGGATTTTCTGCAATGAGCATTCCATTTGCTTTTGCTTTCTCTGCTCTAATGAAAAATGATTATCGTGAATGGATTAAACAGTCATTACCCTGGACATTATTCGCATCGATGGTATTGGGACTTGGAATAATGCTTGGTGGCTATTGGGCGTATGGTGTTTTAGGATGGGGTGGTTATTGGGCGTGGGATCCGGTTGAAAACTCTTCGTTGATTCCATGGATTGTATCAGTCGCTGCATTACACACAATGTTAGTTCAGAAGAAAACATCTAACGAATCAAGCATTGGTGCTTTTGCTAAGACAAATCTTATTCTTGTAATTCTTGCTTTTATTCTGGTGTTATATTCTACTTTTCTTACGAGAAGTGGAATTTTAGGTGATGCCTCTGTCCATAGCTTTGTTGACCCCGGTTATTTTGCATATCTATTGCTAATGATTTTTATGGGAACATTCCTCTTGCTTGGAGGTGGATTGATTGCTTATAGATGGAAATATCTTACCCAAATTTCTCCTCCGCAGAATAATTTACTTTCAAGAGAATTCGCTCTATTTATGGGTTCTGCAGTTTTAGGCGTTTCTGCACTGGTGATTTTCCTTGGTACCTCAGCTCCAATTTTAGGTAAATCAGTTCAAATTGAATTTTATAATGAAATGAATTTGCCATTGGGAATTCTTATCGGATTAATAAACGGTTTAAGTCTTCTGGTAAAATGGAAGGAGTCCGATGGGAAAGATTTGGTGAAGAAAGCTTTGTTACCATTAAGCCTGACGATAATTTTCACATTTCTTATGATTCTTCTGGGAATAAAACATTTTTCAATGATTCTTTTTTCATTTGCTGCTCTTTTTGCGTTCTTTGTTAATCTAGAAATTACCATTAAGATATTTAGAAGAAACATTGAGAAAGCGGGCGCTTACATTTCCCATATTGGCCTTGCAATTTTATTTATTGGTGTAATATTTTCTTCCAAATATGATGCCTCTGTAGACGCAAATCTTATTAAAAATGAACCGGCTGATATCCTTGGCTATAAAATGATATTCACTGGTTATTCAATGACAGATGATGGTAAATATCATTTCAATATAAAAATAGAAAAAGATGGTAAACAGTATGTTGCAAAACCCATAATGTATTATAGTGAATTCAATCAGGGCATAATGCGAGAGCCTGATATCGTTGCTTTTCTTACAAAAGATATTTATATCTCACCACTAAGTTATGATGATGGAAATGTATCACCCAATAAAGAAGTATTAACTATAAAGAAGGGTGAAAGTATACAACATGGTGATTTGAAAATAACTTTTGAAGGATTCGTATTGCCGGAAGATTTTATGACAAAGATGCAATCGGGAGAGGAGCTAAATATTGGAGCGAAGCTAATAATAACTAGTAACGGAAAAGAATATAGAGCAAATCCAATTTACGGCTTTAGTAATGGTCAAAGGATAGAAAAACCAGATGAAATAAAGGACTTGAACTTGAAAATTTATTTAAATACTGTTCGAGCAAGTGTTGGCGAAGTGGATATTGCTATCGAACCACTTAATTCTCGAGAACCAATGATGAAAAAGGAAATTTTTGCTGCTACTGTTAGCATAAAACCTTTAGTCGGTTTGGTATGGTTAGGGACTGTGGTAATTGTAGCGGGATTCTTATTATCAATGATTCGTAGGTTAAAGGAGTCAAAGAATTAATAACGAAAATTTGTATTAACAAAAAAGCCAGACATTGTCTGGCTTTTTTAGTTTTTGAAGTTAAGAATTCCATCAGTTTTTGATGTACTTCTCAGGATTTTCTTTAAACTTTTTCACGCATTTCTTACAACAGAAATAATAAGTCTTTCCCTTATACTCCATTTTCAATTCTGGATCTGCTTCCTCTCCGGAAACAATACAAATTAACTCCTCAGCGTTTTTATCTTGCTTTATACCCGATTTTGGGGTTTGTTTTGATTGGTCATCTTTTTTCTGTACTGATTCTTTCTGAGTTGATTTACTCTTCTCCTGTGCGATTAGGTAATTGTGATTAGTAACAAATAGTATGAGTATTATGAAAATTAGGAAGTAAATTAAATTATTTAAATTATGTCTTTTAATCATGATCACTCCTTTCTTATTGATTTTTGGAAAAGTTACTTAAATAATGAACAGAAACTGCAAAATAAAAGTTCTACTTTACCAGTTTTGAAATCTGTTTGAATTCATCAGAACGACACTCTTCGAGTAGCTCGAACAGAACTGATTCAGTTGATGTTACGATTGCTCCTTCGTTACTGAATCTTAATAGGGCAGCATTATAATCAGCCTCTTTCCTTGAAGAGATTGCATCTATCGGTACATTAACCTGGAATCCGTTAGCGAGTAAATCAAGAACAGTTTGCATTACGCATACATGTGATTCAATACCACAAACAACAATTTGATCAAGTTTTTTCTCTCTGAGAGCGTAAAAGAGATTTTCAGCACCATAACAACTGAATGTGAGTTTCTGTATTGCAGGTTCTGATGGCAGATTATTTAAAATTAATTCTGTAGTTGGACCAAGTCCTTTAGGATATTGCTCCGTATAGAATATGGGGAGTTGAAGAATCTTGAAACCATTGATTAGTTTGTTAATGTTTTCGACTAATGATTCATGATCTCTCATCACTCGAAGGATTTTTTCCTGTACATCAATAATGAGTAGCGCTGCTCTTGCTCTATTCAGTATTTTAGGATTTCGAATCATATTAACCTCTTTATTATTGATTAATAAAATGTGACTCTATTTATTACCGAAATTTCTATGATATTCGATTATACGGATAAAACTCTCATTAATTAATTTATCGTAAATATACACCAAAGTCGAATTCTATTTTTTCTTCGCAATAGAATGGTTCACCAAATTGTTTTCCAATTTGAAAACCGAAAAATTCAGCTCTTGATTTCAAGTAATTCAAAAATTCTGGTCTCGAGATAAAAGTTTCAGGTTCTTTAATTGAAGGGTTATAGAATTGACTCTGATATGCAAGAATTGCTTCCATTTTTATTTCAAAATATGGTGAAATATCATAAATAAAAGTGGGTTCGAATGGATACGTTTGCATATAATAAAAGATTTTCTTTGGTCGATATGGGCTCAACGATTTTTGGAACGTTGTGAATTTCTTTAATCCTGAAAAAAAGACCGATTCTTTGATGAGTTGAGCAGCATTCTCGTGATCGGGATGACGGTCGACAAAATAAGGAGCGAAAATAATTTTTGGTTGAAATTTTCGAATAATCTCGACTACTTTTTGTAACGAATTTGTATTAATTTCAATTGCGCCATCTTTCAATTTTAAATTCGTTCTATAATGAATTCCTAGAATTTTACTTGCTTTTTCTGTTTCTTTTTTGCGAATTTCAAGATCACCTCGAGAACTTAATTCACCTCTTGTTAAATCTACAATTCCTACACGGTAACCTTTTTCGATGAGAGAAACGATTGTTCCACCCATTGATAATTCAACATCATCCGGGTGAGCTCCAAATGCTATAATGTCCATCATAAGAATTCCTCTTTTAATTTAAGATATAAAAACATTTTCAGTGGGACAAAATCAAAGTAGGAGTTTATTAATTTCCTTCTTGATGATTGAATATACAATGTCGATATCGAATGAAGTATATGTGCCAATCTGAAAATTAGAGGAATGAATTCCTAAAATTATTAGATTATCAGGTAATTGGTTTAGTTCTTTCGCAAATTCAATTGCTTCATTCAGAGAAATTGAGTGGGAGGAATAGAATTTTTGAGAAGGGAATGTTCGTTCTTTACTTATGATAATTTTTTCAACTTCACCTGCTCGAGAATTGTCGGATAAGATTGAATCAATAATTATTACTGTTTTATAAATACCGAAGTAATTAAGAATTTGAAGTTGTTCATCTGAGATTTCAAGAATTTGAAGTTGAGGGAAATCCTTTTTCAATCTTTGTGCAATCAAAATTCCAGCTGAATCATCACTACGGAATTCGTTACCAATACCGATTACTAAAATATCCGACATTCCATTTTTATTCTCTAACTATCTGTAAGTTTAAGAAATGAGTTGCACAAGAAATGCAAGGATCATAATTACGAATTGCTTGTTCTAATTTCCATTGTAATTCTTCTTTTGGTAACGAAATATATCTCTGCACAAATTCATATAAATCCGATTCAATTTGTTTTTGATTTTGAGAAGTTGGTGGAACGATCTTAGCAGACTCGATTAAACCATTCCTAACAACTTTGTATCTATGGTAAAGGATTCCTCGTGGTGCTTCTGTACAACCGTAACCAACACCTTCTTTCATCTCAAATTCAACATAAGGTTTGGTATTCCAATCGATGGTATCAATTAACCTGATTGCTTCTTCACATGCAAAAATAGTTTCAATTGCTCGAGCAATGATACTCTTAAAAGGATTAGTTACGGGAGGAACAAATTTTATTTCTTCTGAAATCTGTTTAGCCAATGGAGTTAATTTTTCAAAATTCAAATTAATTCTGGCGAGAGGTCCTACGAAATATGGATTTCCTTTTTTATTTACGGAGTGTAAAGCATTTGAATAAGCGATGTGTTCTTCAAAGAAATTGTTTTCGTATTCACTAATATCAATATTTAAACCTTTATTGGAAATCAATCTTCCTTCATTGAATGGATATTCATCAGGATGGCTTAATGCAACGAATTCGTAATCGAATTCAAACTCGGGAAATGGGAGAGTAGCAGTCCATCTTGCAGTTTCAATTGAAGTCTCAAGTGCCCATTTTAGCTTTTCCTTCAGTTTGAAAAATTCAGCTTTTGGTGGAATGCTGTAGAACCCACCAACTCTTACATTAATAGGATGAATTTCTCTTCCACCTAAAAGGTTTACTATATCATTTCCGATTTTTTTTAATTCCAGAGCTTTCTTAACAATATCAGGATAATCTCGTGCTATTTGTAACGCATCTTCGTAACCGAGAAAATCTGGTGCATGAAGCAGATAAATATGAAGAACATGGCTTTCAATCCATTCACCGCAATAAATCAAACGTCTTAAATCACGAATGGGTCCATCAATTTTGATGTCTGCAACTCGTTCCAGTGCATGAGCTGAGGACATTTGATACGCAATCGGACAAATGCCACAGATTCTTGCAGTTATATCAGGAACTTCGGAATAATGTCTTCCTACTAAGAAGGCTTCGAAAAATCTAGGTGGTTCGAAAATCTTAAATTTCAAATCTTTAATTTTGTCGCCCTGTATGTTAACAACAAGTGACCCTTCACCTTCGACTCGTGCAAGATAATCGACTTTAATGGTTTTACTTTTCATAAGCTTCACTCTCCTTACGGAATGCTTCTGAATATGCGTTAAATCCTCTAAATGTTCTTACAATATCATAATTAGTTAATCCCATTTCCTCGAACTGTTTTGCGAGAGAGGAAGTGTTCGATGATTCTTTTGGCCCATAACACCCAAAACATCCACGATAATATTTTGGACATAAAGCATTACATCCGGTATGTGTAACTGGTCCCAAGCAGACTTTTCCACCGGAAACCATCACACATGGAATTCCCAATCTCTTACAGTCTATACAAACACTGTTGTTTGGAATATTTGGTTTTCGGTGATTTAAGAAAGCATTGAGAACTTCTAATAATTGATATTTATTTATCGGACAACCTCGCAGTTCATAATCAACATAAACATGATGAGAGATGGGTGTTGAGTGCTGAAGAGTTTCGATAAATTTTGGATTAGCATAAACCATATTCGTGAACTCACGAACATCCTTAAAATTTCTTAGTGCTTGAATTCCACCGGAAGTTGCGCATGCACCAATCGTAATCAGAACTTTTGATTGTCGTCTTATTTTATGAATTCTCTCTGCATCATGAGGAGTTGTTATTGAGCCTTCAACAAGAGATATATCGTATGGACCAGGTTTTATTGACCGAGAAGCTTCAGGGAAATTAGCGATTTCAATTATATCAGCAACCTGGAGCAATTCATCTTCGCAATCAAGAAGACTTAATTGACATCCATCGCAAGATGCAAATTTCCAGACAGCGAGTTTTGGTTTTTTCACTTTTATAGTCATAGTTATATCTCTCTTTTTCCGAATAAGTGTTCAATTTCATTATAACTGAAAACAGGACCGTCCTTACAAATGAATTCAGTTCCGAACTGACAATGTCCGCAAAAACCAACACCGCATTTCATATTTCTCTCCATGGAGACAAAAATTTGTTCTTTCGATAAACCACGCTTCAATAATTCTACGATTGTATATCGCATCATTATTTCAGGTCCACAGACCATTGCATAAGTATTTAACGGATCAAAAGGTGCACGAGGAATTAGATTTGTAACAACTCCCACATTACCGGTCCAGTTTTTTACAGCACGATCAACAGTTACGATGATATCAATATCTAATCTTGATCTCAGTCTCTCTAATTCCTTACGATAAAGAATATCTTGTGGGGTTCTTGCCCCATAGAGAAGAATTATTTTGCCATAATATTCGCGATTCGCTAATAAGTGATAGATAACCGGTCTCAAAGGAGCCAGACCAATTCCACCAGCAACAAGAAGGATATCATTACCAACAGCTTCTTTAACAGGCCATGGTTTTCCAAAAGGTCCACGAATACCGACAATAGAATCTTTTTTTAATTTTGCCATCTCTTTTGTAACAGTCCCTACAGCACGAGTCGTATGAACAAGAATACCTACTTTATTAGGATCACCACTTATTGAAATTGGAATTTCCCCTAAACCGAAAATATAGATCATGTTGAATTGTCCTGGTTCGAACGAAAATCCATTTCTTGATTCCATTGATTTCAATTCTATAGTAAAAGTATCATGAGTTTCTTTTATGAATTTTAATACTTTATATTGAGAAGGGATCATAACTTTCATGATGTATCCTCTTAGAACATAGAGATTTTATTTATTTCCATAAAGATCAAGTAATTGAATTCTCATAGCATTGATTCGTTGTTCAAAAATATTTGCAAGTCTTTTCATGATTTCATAGCCGAAAGCAGGATCAGTTTCACATTTGCTTCTCAAACAGGTTGCATCAAGCTCAATTACTCTTGTTAATTCCATTGCTCGAGCATCAAATCTCCATTGATATGGTGGAACCATCCACGACCATCCGATTATGTCTCCTTCACCAAGAGTTTGAATTATAATTGAACCAGTTTCAGATGAATAAATCTCAAGCGCTACTTTACCACTTCTTATAATGTAGAATGAATTAGCATCTTCATTTTCCTTGAACAGATATTTTCCTGGCTCGAACACAACATTTTTAGCACAACCTACCATTAACTGGACATGCTCTGGAGCTAATCCCGATACAAAAGGATGTTGAGCTAAGATTTTTTCTAAATTTTCCATTTAGAGTTCCTCCATTGATGTTTGATATTTAGATATTTTAGAAATTTTATTAGCTTCCTCTGTAATATCTATTCCCACAGGACACCAGGTTATACATCTTCCACAACCAACACAACCCGATGTACCGAATTGTTCGTGCCAGGAAGCTAACTTGTGTGTTAACCATTGTCTATATCGACTTGCCGTTGATACCCTGACACTCCCTCCATGGATATATGAATATTCAAGAGTAAAACAGGAATCCCATTTCTGGATTCTTTCAGCTTTTGATTTTGTTAGATCTGTGTAATCTTCAATCGTCATGCAAAAACATGTCGGACAAACCATTGTACAGTTCCCACAAGCAAGACATCTTTTCGAAATTTCATCCCATACAGGACTTTCAATATTTTTTAACAAGATTTCTTTGAGATTTTGTGTATCTAAAAATTTATTTATTTGTGATTTAGTATTCTGAATAATCTCATCTGCTTTATCTATTTGTTCTTCCGTTGCATCTTTTAAATTCAGCTCATTGAGAATCTCTTCTCCTTTTGGACTTCCTGGTTTAGCGATAAAATAATGTTGTGAGTCCGTTAATACTTCGGTCAATGCGACATCATAACCTCTATTAATTTCAGGACCAGTATGCATTGAAGTGCAAAAACAATTAGATTCAGCTTTTGAACAATTAATGCCAATGATGATTGAATTCTTTCTTATATTCTTATATCTATTATTCTGGAATTCACCACCTATAAAAACTCTATCTAAAATTTCAATGGAACTTATTTCGCAAGCTCTTACACCAATAAACGCATATTTTTGATCATCCGCTTCATCTTGATGAATTTCCAGTTTGTTTTTATTGTAATAGGCAGTGAATATTTTTTGAAAGGGAGGATATAAAAATTTTTTCCAGGATTGTGGCCCAACGATAAAGTGAAAGAAAGTTTCATTTTCCGTTTTTCTTAATCTATACTTAGCTGGTGTTTGTTCATCAGTATAACCAATTGGTAAATTATTTGTCCCAGAAATTTCTGAATAGATTATAGTTTCATTCTGAACAGTTGGACCAACAGTAGTATAGCCTTTATCCTTAAGGAGAGTAATCAGATTTTCAAAATCGTTTAATTCAAGTATTTTCATTTTTGACCTTCAGGTTTTTCAAACAGTGTCAAAAATTATACCATATAAATTATAATAAAAAGAGCGAATAATAAAAGGTACTTCAAATATTTTTCTCAAAAATGATAAATATAGTATTAATATTTTATTAAGATTGAAATGTAGTTGCCAAATATGAATCGAAAGATGGGAGAGGGTATTTGGTATTGAGAAAACAAATCTTTCTAAAAACGAGCCTTAACTTATTATATCTATGGATTTTATTTCTATCCTTAGTTGATAAAGTCGATGGATTTCATTATCAGATAATATTGTGAATAAAATGTAAGTTTATATGCTGATAGTGCGATTAGTAATTGGCGTTAGAAGTAAATTTTGTATTGATTATTTATCTTAACTTTTGTCTAAACGTCTCGACACATCTAAAGAAATTAGGTAAGAGAAATAAGAACAAAACATAGCCAAACTATCTTAAAGGAAAGATTTTGAATTCTCGTCTTTGTTATGAATCATTAAGCTTGATTGATTTAAAAAATTTTTCAAGAAAATATTTCTTAAAAGTAATTCAGAGAAAATTTTTTTAATGAACCAACTCTCTCTTCATAAGTTCACAACATGAGAATCAATTAACCTTATTTCCTGATAAGATTTTTCAACAAGGGAAATAATTCTTGTATGAAGAGGAAAAATAAAAACATGTCGAAAAATCCTTTCTGATTAAGACCAATCAAATCTACTCAACTAAAAGTTGAAATTCTTACAGAAATCTAACGAAAAACCATGGTAACTTAAATCTGTTAAAACGATGAATTTAGTATACTAAATTCTGAAATTAAATGATAAAATGTAAATTTTTACAATATTATTTTATATAATTTCTTGACAAATAAAATTTTTTCATTATATTGCTTATAAAAGAAAAATTTTACAAAATATGGCTGCATTAATTAAGGAAATAGCAAAACGAGCAAATGTCTCAATAGCTACCGTTTCAAGGGCATTAAATGATCATCCCGCAGTTAAACCGGAGACCAAGCAATTAATCTTAAAGATTGCACGTGAATTAAATTATCAACCAAGTGGATTGATTAAGTCGCTGGTTAAAACTAATAGAAATATCATTGGATTCGTAGTACCGGAAATTTGGGGAGAGTTTTACACAGATGTTATCAATGGAATTGATGATATTGCTTCCAGTGAAGGATATCATTTAATAGTTGCGAGTTCTCATAGTAAGAGAGACATTGTCGAATCGGTGTATAATTTCATGAAGGAGAGTCTTGTTGATGGTGTAATTCTGATGCTTCCTTCAAGGAATGAAGAAGTAAAAGAAATAATTCGAGAATCAAATATTCCAACAGTAGTAATTACCGGGAAAAATGAATGGGGTAATGTTAACACTGTTAGCATTGATAATTTTCAAGGCTCATATTCGATGATAAAATTTTTGTATGAACAGTTGGGGTACGAAAAAATTGGGATTATACGTGGCCCCGATGATAATTATGATTCACAAGAAAGACTTGAAGGAGTCATATCTGCATTTCTTGAGTTGGGAATTCCGATAAAGAATGAATGGATCATCGCTGGGAATTTTGATCTCAAAAGTGGGGAGTTAGGTTGTAGTCGTTTATTAGGTATGATAGATAAACCAGAAGTTATTTTTTGTTTTAACGACATGATGGCTCTGGGATGTTATAAATATATAAATAAGATTGGGTTATCAATCCCGAATGATATTGCCATAGCAGGCTTTGATCATATACTCTTATCTGAAGTTGTTTATCCAACAATCACAACAGTTCATGTACCTAAAAGAGAACTAGGATTGGAAGCAATGACGATTCTTTTACGATTACTCAAGAGTAAAAACAATAATTTTGAACCAGTTCACTTGAAAGTATCAACCGGGATTGTAGTGGGAGGTTCAACAAGAGCGGTGAGCAAAAAATGAAATTATTTGAATCACCATATGGGTATTTTTCAGATGATTATAAAGAATATGTCATAAAGAATCCATTTACTCCAAAACCATGGATCAATGTTATTTCGAATGGTAGGTATGGACTTGTAATTTCTCAATTAGGAGGTGGATTTAGTTTTTTAGATCACTCAGAATTTAATAGGCTTAATCGCTGGCATCAAGATTTGATTCAGGATAACTGGGGAAAATATTTTTATTTCAAATTAAATGGAAAAGAAATATTCTCTCCAACTTATCATCCTGTGAAAACAAAATTGAACAAATTTATAGTAAGACACGGCCAGGGTTATACAATTTTTGAAACCACTTATAAGTTTGTCGAAACTCAACTAAAAATTTTTATTCCGTTTAATGAAACAGTCGAAATTTGGGATTTTGAGGTTACGAATAAATCTAATGAAAGAATTGAATTAGAAATTTACTCATATTTTGAATTCTGTCTTGGTTCATCAAATGATTATCATAGAGAATTTCATAAAACTTTTATTGAAACAAAATTTTTAGATGAATTAAACGCTTTAACTGCAAAGAAAAGATTATGGGAAATAGCATTAGGTGAATATGGACACTGGAATATTGATTATCCATTTATAGGATTTATAACATCATCTGAAAAAATTACCGATTTCGAAGGTGATAAAGAAAAATTTTTAGGGAATCATGGTACACTTTCGAACCCATCAGGTGTTGTTAAAAGTGAGCTTACCCGTACACAAGGAAGTTGGTATGACGCAATTGGAACTGTTAAAATAAACTTAATATTCGAGCCAGGTGAGAGAAAACGGTTTGATTTTGTTTTAGGTTTGAAAAACAATTATGATGAAATATGGAATATTCAAAGTTACTATTCTAATCATAACAATGTTGATAGTGCTTTTAATAATGTGCTTTCAGCGTGGGATGATTTATTAACAAAAACTGAAGTGGAGACTCCTGATGCTTCAATTAATCTTTTGGTGAATCGTTGGTTAAGATATCAAGCTATTTCTTGTCGGTTATGGGCGAGAACAGCATATTACCAACAATCTGGCGCGTTCGGTTTTAGAGACCAATTGCAAGATAGCCTTGTCTTTTTACCGATTTCTCCTGAACGAACGAAAGAGCAAATTATACTTCATGCAAAACATCAACTTAAAGATGGACGAGTTTTACATTGGTGGCATCCAATTACAGAAACTGGTTTATTAACAGAAATCTCAGATGATTTGCTCTGGCTACCTTTTGTCGTTATTCAATATATCTATGAGACTAACAATTTTTCGATTCTATATGAAAAAGTAGAATATTATGACGATAAAAATTTCAGTGAGGAAATTCTTATTCATTGTATCAAAGCAATTGATAAAGTCTTATCAAGATTCAGTGAGCGTGGACTTCCATTAATCGGTGCTGGTGACTGGAATGATGGCTTAAGTGCAGTGGGGTTAAAATGGAGAGGTGAATCAATCTGGCTTGCGGAATTTCTCTTCTATATACTGACAGAATTCTCCAAGATTCTAAAGCATATTCATCTTATCGAGAAAGCAAATTATTTTAAAACTCGTGCTGAAAAATTGGGAGATAATTTTAATAATCATGCCTGGGATGGTGAATGGTTCTACAGAGCAACTAAAGATAACGGTACTAAAATTGGCAGTCAGGTAAATGAAGAAGGCAAAATTTATTTAAATCCACAAATCTGGGCAGTTATAAGTGGCATAACAAATACTGAAAGAGTTGAAAGCGCATTAAATGCAGTTGAAAAAATATTATTGAGAAAAAATGGTCCACTCCTTCTTTACCCAGCTTATTCAAAGCCTGATCCACAGATTGGATACATAACTCGATATGCTCCTGGAAGAAGAGAGAATGGTGGAGTTTATACCCACGCTGCTACATGGTCTATATGGGCATTCTCACTAAAGAAGAAAAAAGAAATTTGTTATGAAATTTACAAGAGAATTTCACCAGTTTATAATGGATTGAAACCAGAAGAATATGCTGCTGAACCTTATGTGACACCCGGTAATATTGAAGGACCGGATTCACCACTTTATGGTATGGGTGGTTGGACCTGGTATACTGGATCAGCGAATTGGCTTCAAAAAGTATTATTAGATTATTTAATCGGTGTAAGGGCAGTGAGGGAAGGATTGGTGATTGATCCTTGTTTTCCTGATGACTGGGAAAGAGTAAAAGTTAAAAGATTTTTCAGAAATAGATTCTATGAAATTGAATTTGAGAATCCCAATAAGAAGTACTCAAAAATTGATAAAGTTTTTATTAATGGGGCAGAGTATTCCAAAACGGTTATTCCTGAGCAAAATAATTCAATTAACAAAATAAGAGTCAAACTAATTTAACAGGAGGACCTATGTCCAGATTAATTCAAATTTTTATCCTTACATTGCTTGCGACTGAAGTTATTTTTGCTCAGTCAGTTCGCAAGGATGTAATATGGGCACGAGCGACCACAGAGAGCATAGTTCTCGATGGTCAGCTAAATGAGAGTTCATGGCAGTATGCCGAATCAGCAACGATTCGGTATGGCCAGAGTGATATACCCACCAGTGGGTGGAGACCTGAATTTAACGAGGAAGCGGTGTATGATCCATTAGTAGCAACGATAAAGTTTCTTGTAAAAGGTGATTATTTGTATATGGCATTTATAGTTCAGGATTCGAGTGTTGGTGGAAATGCGGATTGGGCGAGATGGGATGGGATATTGATGAACATCAAAGACAAGAGCGAGGGGACAAGACCGGCCAAGGCAGCTGAGTTTTTCTACACATATTGGTTGGCAGGATTACCATCACCACTTGACCAACCGAGAGTAGGAGCACAGCCGAGATTTATAGGTAAGTTTGGAAACTTTACAGATACAACAAGGACACCAGAGCAGATAGATGCATGGGATGCCTGGACGAAGATAAATGGAGTATCGAATGATGATAGTTCACCTGATAATGGATATGTTGTGGAGATGAAGGTGAAGTTGAGTGCGTTGGGATATAATCCGACATCATCGAGTGGAGATATAGTGATGTTGAATTTTAGTATATGGGATTGTGATTGGTTGTTTGCAGGTAACCCGCAGAGGATAGCATCAACGAGGACATGGCTCCAGGGTCCATGGGGAAATACAAATTCTCACAATGCAATGAGAGTTTATGTGAGACCGGATATAACGATTAACACAACCACTCTTCCAATAATACCTGTTGACAATGTGATTCCTTCATTAGCAAATGTTTCAGCTCCAGTACTTGATGGATATTTGAATGAGGTTGCATGGACGATTACGCCGGTAGAGGTTGCATGGGGAAATAATACGATAAGAGATCAATATCCTGGGGCAGGACCTTGGTTAAGTGGACAATTCCAGCCAGAGCTTGGAGGGAATCCGCGACCACCAGTAGTTGATCCTTCGTATGGGAAGTACAGATTGGCATTCAAAGGAAATTACTTGTATGTATCAGCAGATGTAAATGATCAATTGTTACAGGGGACCACTGTATATGATCAACTTGATGGAGTGATGATGACAGTTGCAGATTTTTCATCATACAACGAAGAACATATTCCCAATGCACGGGAGTTATTGGTAGCCTTTGGAGCAGATGGTCAACCACAGGCATTGAATTATTTGAAGACGATGGTTGATTCAGGATGGGCAGAATTTTATGTCAGGTTGAAAGGGAATTCAACGGTGAATAATAATTCTGATGTTGATAGTGGATTTGTAGTAGAGATGAAATTGGATTTAACAAAGCTTGGTTATAGTAGTGGAGATAATTTCTTTTTTGGATTGACATTATTCGATGGAGATTCGTTTGATGATTCACTTGCGAATTATGGAACAAGGACATGGTATTTCAGAGAGAATGGTTGGGGCCCTGCTTATGCCTGGGGTAAACTCGATCCTTATACAGTCGTTACAGGTGGTGGTCAAACTGTCCAAATTCGACACGATGTAATATGGGCACGAGCGACCACAGAGAGCATAGTTCTCGATGGTCAGCTAAATGAGAGTTCATGGCAGTATGCCGAATCAGCAACGATTCGGTATGGCCAGAGTGATATACCCACCAGTGGGTGGAGACCTGAATTTAACGAGGAAGCGGTGTATGATCCATTAGTAGCAACGATAAAGTTTCTTGTAAAAGGTGATTATTTGTATATGGCATTTATAGTTCAGGATTCGAGTGTTGGTGGAAATGCGGATTGGGCGAGATGGGATGGGATATTGATGAACATCAAAGACAAGAGCGAGGGGACAAGACCGGCCAAGGCAGCTGAGTTTTTCTACACATATTGGTTGGCAGGATTACCATCACCACTTGACCAACCGAGAGTAGGAGCACAGCCGAGATTTATAGGTAAGTTTGGAAACTTTACAGATACAACAAGGACACCAGAGCAGATAGATGCATGGGATGCCTGGACGAAGATAAATGGAGTATCGAATGATGATAGTTCACCTGATAATGGATATGTTGTGGAGATGAAGGTGAAGTTGAGTGCGTTGGGATATAATCCGACATCATCGAGTGGAGATATAGTGATGTTGAATTTTAGTATATGGGATTGTGATTGGTTGTTTGCAGGTAACCCGCAGAGGATAGCATCAACGAGGACATGGCTCCAGGGTCCATGGGGAAATACAAATTCTCACAATGCAATGAGAGTTTATGTGAGACCGGATATAACGATTAACACAACCACTCTTCCAATAATACCTGTTGACAATGTGATTCCTTCATTAGCAAATGTTTCAGCTCCAGTACTTGATGGATATTTGAATGAGGTTGCATGGACGATTACGCCGGTAGAGGTTGCATGGGGAAATAATACGATAAGAGATCAATATCCTGGGGCAGGACCTTGGTTAAGTGGACAATTCCAGCCAGAGCTTGGAGGGAATCCGCGACCACCAGTAGTTGATCCTTCGTATGGGAAGTACAGATTGGCATTCAAAGGAAATTACTTGTATGTATCAGCAGATGTAAATGATCAATTGTTACAGGGGACCACTGTATATGATCAACTTGATGGAGTGATGATGACAGTTGCAGATTTTTCATCATACAACGAAGAACATATTCCCAATGCACGGGAGTTATTGGTAGCCTTTGGAGCAGATGGTCAACCACAGGCATTGAATTATTTGAAGACGATGGTTGATTCAGGATGGGCAGAATTTTATGTCAGGTTGAAAGGGAATTCAACGGTGAATAATAATTCTGATGTTGATAGTGGATTTGTAGTAGAGATGAAATTGGATTTAACAAAGCTTGGTTATAGTAGTGGAGATAATTTCTTTTTTGGATTGACATTATTCGATGGAGATTCGTTTGATGATTCACTTGCGAATTATGGAACAAGGACATGGTATTTCAGAGAGAATGGTTGGGGCCCTGCTTATGCCTGGGGTAAACTCGATCCAAATACACTTGTAGGTGTCGATGATGAATTTGTTACCCCTGGAATAAATGGTTATAAAATTCTGGGTAATTATCCGAATCCATTCAATCCTTCAACTATAATTCGATTTATTTCACCTGACAATGGATTGGCGAAATTAGTGATTTATAATGTTTTAGGTCAAATTGTGAAAACTGAAATAATCGATGCAGTTTATGGTATCAATGAATATAGATTCGATTCAAAAGGTTTGAGTTCAGGTGTGTATTTATACAGAATTGTTAACGAGCATAGTACCTCAACAAATACTGGTAAAATGATGCTTCTTAAATAAGAATGCATTGGAGGTCTGGAAATTCTTTTCCAGACCTCTTTAATTTTAACCTTTTACAGGAAATTGTCATGAAGATAGAGATACTCAAAGTGAATGATAAAAAGGGAAATTTTTTTTCATCAGTATTGATTCTATTACTTTTAATTTCTCAAATAATTTTTGGTCAGTCAGTCGGAAAAATTCGCGGGCGAGTTGTAAGTCAGGATACAAATGAACCATTAGTCGGTGCAAATGTCTTAATTGTTGGGACGAATATAGGTGCAGCGACAGGAGTTGATGGGAGCTATGTAATTCTAAATGTTCGACCGGGAGTTTATTCATTAAGGTTTGGTTATGTAGGATATCAAACTAAAATTATTGAGAATGTAATCGTTAATTCTGATCAGACTACCACAATCAATATCATGCTTGAACCAACTACATTAGTTGGTCAGGAAGTAGTAGTTGTTGCCAAGAAACCGATTGTTGAATTCAACCAAACGAGTACAGTAGTATCGATTAATAAAGATGATATTACTGCTCTCCCTGTACAAAATCTCAAAGATATCGTTAATCTTCAAGCTGGTGTTATTGACGGACATTTTCGTGGTGGAAGACTCGGAGAAGTTCAATATCAAATAGATGGAGTGAGCATTGTCAATCCATACAACAATACTTCAATACTTGAAATTGATCGTTCGTTGATCGAAGAGGTTCAGGTTATTAGTGGAACTTTTGATGCTAAATATGGACAGGCGATGTCAGGAATTGTAAATACAGTATTAAAATCTGGATCAGAGCGATTTATTTTTTCCGGTGAGATTTATAGTGGAGATTATTTTACATCAGATAAGAATCGATATCCTCATAATAGTACTATTAATCCATTGGGTATTCAAAATATACAACTTTCAATTAGTGGACCAACAGGTTTACCAAAAACAACTTTTTTTATCAGTGGTAGAAGATATTATAATTCAGGATATTTATTTGGAGAAAGAAGATTTTCTCCATTTGATAAACATGATTTTGAGAAGAAAATTTTCACACCATCGGGAGATTTCAAGTTAATCCCTTTAAATTATCGATTGGAGTGGAGTGGCCAGGGTAGAATTTTTAATACTGCGATCAGCAATATTCAAATCTCATATCAAAATGTTTTTAACTACATCAAAGCAAAAAACTATAATCATGCTTTTAGATTCAATCCGGATGGAACAAAAACCAATTTTACGAAATCATTCTCCCATGGTTTGAGTTTTGTTCATACTTTAAGCAGCAGGATGTTTTATAAATTGAACATCAGGCAGAATTATTTTTTGTATGAGGATTATGTCTATAAAAATTTGTACGATGAACGATATCTGATAGCAGGTCCGGCTAAAGGGGATCCTAACTACGAAGATGGGGCAATTGTTCAGGGAGTTGACCTAGGAAGATTTAAGCAAGAAACTTTATCATATCTTGCAAAAGGAGAACTTGCATGGCAGGCAACCAATAGCGACTATATTGAAACAGGTTTTGAATTTCAAATTTCAAAGATCACATTCGGCCCTCCGGGATTTTTTATTTATACAACCATCGGTGGTGTTGAAACTCTACAACCTCGTGAACAATATCCTAAGATGCCAGGACTTCGAACTTACTATCCACTACAGTTTGCTGGATATTTACAGGACAGGATAGAATGGAATGATTTAGTAATAAGAACTGGAATAAGATTCGAATTATTTGATGCTCGAGCAACTATTCCTTCAGACTTGCAAAATCCAGCAAATTCTATTACTGGAGCGCCTCAATCTTACCCTAAAAGAACAAGCATAAAAACTGCTTTTGCACCAAGATTAGGTTTTAGTTTCCCTTTGACAGATAGATCATCTGTTTACTTTAGTTATGGCCATTTTCATCAGTTACCAGGTTTAGGATTATTATATGACAATGCTGATTACTCAATTCTTGACGAGTTACAGGCTGGTGGAATTTCTTATGGTGTTATGGGTAACCCCGACTTAAAACCTGAAAAAACAATTCAATATGAATTTGGGTATAAACAAGCATTATCGGAATATTTTGGTAGTCAACTCTCATTCTTTTATAAGGACATTAGAAATTTACTGGGTGTAGAATTTGTAGATACATATACTGCAGCATCCTATGCGAGATTTACCAATATAGATTTTGGTAAAGCATACGGATTTACTATTTCATTATACCAAAAAAATCTTAGATATTTTAATTCATCAATCGATTATACATTACAATATGCTTTTGGTAATTCTTCTGATCCAAGAGAAACTGCCAATCGAGCAGCTGCTGGTAAAGATCCAAGACCGAGAACAATACCTTTTAATTGGGATCAGAGACACACATTAAATATCTCATTTATTTATTCAAATCCGGATTTATTCACTTTTGCTTCTATTATTAAAATTGGTTCAGGACAACCATACACTCCTGAGATTGGAACTGGTTTTGGCGCCGATCTAGAGACAAATTCAAGTAGAAAAAAATATTATTTTTTGGTTGATATAAGAATTGAAAAAGCAATAAAATTCTCACCTGTTGACTTAACAATTTTTTCGAGAATTACGAATCTGTTTAACAATCATTTTGTCAATGGTTTTGTATTTGCAAATACAGGTAGTCCAGATTATTCATTAACTCCATCAATTCATCGCTCGCTTTTAAGTGATCCATCAAGATTTTATGAACCACGTCGGATTGAGATAGGTATTTCATTTAATTCAAAATAAAAGGTGAAGTTATGATGAGAAAAATTTTAATATCCCTGGTCTTATATCTATTCAATTGCACATTATTTGCTCAAAATGATTTAGTTCCAGTTACCCCACCTGAATTGCGCGGAAGAATTGATATGGAGCGTCAGGGACTTCACGATGCTAATAAGATAAGAACTTTATTTTATAATTATGGAATGGTTGGAGATTATCCACCTGATCCTTTAAAAGTTGATTACAGTGTATTTCACTCAGTGGAAGTTCCTAAAGGTAGTGGTGAGAATTATTCAGATGGCATAACTCCATTTGTTCTGGCAAAAATTTTACAAAGAAATGGTAAATATGCTTATATAATGGAAACTGGTTATAGAGAAAGACAGGGAACTTCTCCATTAACCGGCAAAACAATGCGATTTGAACCAAGACCTGGGTACTTCCAAACAGATCCAACTATAAATGTAGCAAGAAGCGTTGCAATGAGTAATGATCCAAGAACATGGCCTGATGAATGGATAGATAAATTAAACGATCCTTTTGATCCAGGTTGGAAAGGAAGCTGGAACGGATATTTTGGAAAAGCACCTAAAGCTGATCAAGAAAGTTTTGTTGTCTTTGATGATCAATTCTATGATGCCTGGGATTTTTATCCTGATTATCGGGATAATACAAGAAGAGGTTTGGGTCTGCGAGTTGAACAAAGAGGTTTTCAATGGTCAAATCCTCAAGCAGGTTATGTAATATTCTTTCATTATGACATAACAAACGAAAGTACTACTGATTATGATGATAACATTCTCTTTGGATTGTATATGGATTCTGGTGTAGGTGGTTCTGCAGTTGGTAAAGATGGTATTCCTGAATCTGACGATGACAACGCTTATTTTAGTAAGGAGATTGGGCTAAATCTTGTTTATACCTGGGATAATTACGGCAACGGTTTTCAAGGTCCCACAGGATATTTAGGTTACTCATACCTTGAAACTCCAGGGAATGAATTTGATAATAATGACAACGACGATGATGGAATTTTAAATGAAAGTAGAGTAAGTGGTCCGGGAGAATTAATAACAGGTCAGGAGAATATCAGAAATTATGTTCAGACACATTATAATCTACAGAAATTTGAACAATTCTATGGAAAACTTGAACATAGACCTGCATTTAGAATTGGTTATTGGTGGACCGGTGATGAAGAAATGGATTGGGTAGCTGAATTTCATGATACAGGAAAAGATGGAGTCTTTGGTACAAATGATGAAGGTGAAGGTGATGGAATTCCAACTAATGGTGAGACGAATTTCGATAAAACAGATATTGATGAATCTGATCAAATAGGTTTGACCGGTTTTAAAATGAATAGGATTCGGCCTGGATATGGAAATCCATCACAAGAGGTTGATCAGATTGTTTTTTTCGATGATGGAAGAAATTGGCCTATGAGGCTTTACAATATCTTTACTGATCCGGATAGTGCATTCGATAAACCACTCGTATTGAATTACAACATCGGATTTCTTTTTGCCTCTGGACCTTTCAAACTGAAAAAGGGAAGGACAGAAAGATTTTCGCTCGCTCTTGGTTTTGGTAAAGATTTACGAGAATTAAAAACGACGATAAAGGTGGTTCAACAAATTTATAAGGCTAATTATCAATTTGCTGTTCCACCACCAATGCCTACAGTTCAAGCATACGCTGGCGATGGATTCGTTACTCTAACCTGGGATGATGCAGCTGAAAGAGCTTTTGATCCCATTACATATACAAATGACTTTGAAGGATATAAAATTTACAGAAGTACTGATCCTGCATTTTTAGATCCACAAATTATTCTAACTGCCACAGGTTCGAGTCCAATCGGAAATGGAAAACCTATCGCTCAATTTGATTTGGTTAATGAAATTGAGGGTTTCTCTAAAACTACTGTTGAAGGAGTTGCTTATTATCTTGGTAGTAATACTGGCTTATCACACAGCTGGACTGATACTACAGTCAAGAATGGTCAAAGATATTTTTATGCTGTCTGTGCATATGATCGAGGTGCTGATTCAATTGAGATTTATCCATCTGAGAACTCAATCTCTGTAAGTCAAACTCTAAGAGGTGGTTTTGTTTTGCCAAAAAATGTTGTAATGGTTACACCGAATCCACCAACACTCGGTTATACATCGGCAGAAATTCTGCAACTTGACCATGTTGCTGGTAACGGAACTGGTAGTGTGAGTCTTGTGGTAAAAAATCCATCATTAGTTCCAGATGATAATCTCTACGAGCTAACCTTTACTCATCACGAGGATAGCGTAAGAGCGAAGTATTATGTACTTAAAAATATTACTCGCAATGAAATACTTTTCCGTTATGGAAATGATTTAGATTCACTCGGTAATGGAATAACGGGTGATGGTATCTTACCAATTATTAAAACACCGAAAACAGTTGAAATTGATTCTATTCTCTCTGGATTATTTAAATCATCACAAACCAATTTGAAAATTAAGTATAGATATTCTCCTTCATTACCAATTACACTCAGACGAACTGGATTTCCTGCCGATATTGAAATACAATTTTCCGATAAGATTGAGGATACAACCCTCGCTGCAGTTGGAGCTCCTTCAAAACCAGTTAAATTTAAAGCGATTGCAAAAACTGATTCAGGTGATATTCAACTGAAAATGCGCTTTCGAGATGTGAATAATGACAGTACTCTTTCTGCATATGGAGAATATATTGAAGTAATAACTTATCAAAAAAATTCGACAACTCCACGACCTACATGGCGAGTTGATGTGGATACGAGTGGAATTGGTACGGTTCCAATTATTCCACCAAAATCGGGAGATAAAATTTCAATTAAATTAAGAGTTCCATTTTCGTCAAATGATCGTTTTACATTTAAAACAAAATCTCACCGAGTAAATAATCAACTTGCAAAAGAACAATTCAAGAATGAACCTTATGTTGTCCCAAATCCTTATGTAGGTGCAGCTTCTTTTGAACCTCAAAGATATGCAGTATCAGGTAGAGGTGAGAGAAAGATTGAATTTCGAAATCTTCCAATTAACTGTACCATCAGAATTTACACAATCAATGGTGAGCTTATAAAAGAATTAAAACACAATGGAAATTTAACGGAAGGATACATCGCGTGGGATTTAAGAACAAAGGATAATCTTGAAGTTGCACCTGGACTTTACATTTATCATGTGGAAAGTGAAGATGTAGGAAGTTACATTGGCAAATTCGCTATTATCAAATAGGTGATAATATGAAACGAATATTTATTTTATTGATTTTAATTAATTCAATAATCCATTCTCAAAGCAAGGTTGGAACAACTATTGGCCAATTCCTGAAAATTGAACCAAATTCAAAAATTTCTTCACTGGGTGGTTCTGGTACTGGAAATTATGGAACTGCTTCAATGATTTATTACAACCCGGCAAGTCTGGGCAAAATTCAAAATATTGATGTTGATTTTACTATTGCTAATTGGTTAGCGGATATTAAATATAATTATGGTGCTATTGCAGTTAATACTGGTGAATTAGGAAATTTTGCTGTACAAGTTATTTCGTTAAATAGTGGGGAGATTCCAGTTAGAACAGTTGAAATGCCTTTGGGTACAGGTGAAAAATATTCTGTTACCAACTTTGCTTTAGGATTAGGTTATGGCCGTATGTTAACTGATAGAGTATCGGTGGGATTTATACTATCCTATTTCAATGAAACTATTTGGCATAGTTCTTTAAATGGATACTTCTTCAATTTTGGTGTACAGTATCAAATTGCTGAAAGCGGAATCACCTTCGGAGCTGCAGTCTCAAACTATGGAACTCATGGTAAATTTTCTGGAACTGATTTGTTTATCAATTATGATTTCGATCCAAGAAAATACGGGGATAATGATCGATTACCTGCGGAATTAAGAACAGATGAATTTACTCTTCCAACCACTTTCAGAGCAGGAATTACAATACCATTACAACTCCATAAAAACTATCGACTAATCCTTTCTCTGGATGCCTTGCATCCTAATGATAATTATGAAAGTTTGGCAATTGGAGGCGAATTACAATTCTTCAATACCTTTAGTATTCGTGGTGGATTTAGAAATTTATTTCTTGTGGACAACGAAGGTGGTTTAACTTTGGGTGCTGGTGCTAATGTAAATGTTTTAAATTCTTATCATGTCCGTTTTGATTATAGTTGGGTTGATTATGGAAGACTTAAAGCTGTTCATCGAATAACATTTGGTTTGAATATTTAATTTGTGTAATAAGATGAAATTACTTTTAATGAGTTAGATTGTTTTGAGTTAAAACATTTTTATCAATAATTAATGACTTCCATTGAATATGAAAAAACAATTATTCTTTCTTTTTATTTTAATTAAACTTTTTTCAGTCAATCATTTACTATCTGAGAATTTTAAGGTTTATCCTCATATACCTTATGATAAATTATCAATCAAAGAAAAACAATTTCTGGATACAGTTCAGTACTACGCATTCAAATATTTTCTTGATGAGATTAATCCTGAAAATTCTCTGGTTAAAGATCGTTCGACCGATGATTCACCGATAACAATTGCTGCATGTGGATTTGCTTTACCAGTCTGGGCAATTGGAGCAGAAAAAGGATGGATTACGAGAAAGAATGCAGCAGAAAAAACATTAAGAATGTTAGAATTTTTTTACAATTCTGAGCAGAGCAAGAATATATCTGCAACAGGATTTCAGGGCTTTTATTACCACTTTCTAAATTATCGTACGGGAAAAAGAGAATGGAATTGTGAACTATCATCGATTGATTCGGGATTGTTGTTCGCAGGTATTATTTTTGCACGGAATTATTATAACAGGGATAATAAACTGGAGAAAAAGATCAGGATACTTTCGAATAAAATCTTGGAAAGAGTGAATTGGGAATTTTTCAAGATGGCAGAAAATTCAAAATATCCGTTTACAATTAATATGGGATGGCTTCCTGAAGACTCCTCATATAATAGTTTGGGTTGGGTTGGTTATAACGAAGCTCTATTTCTTTATGTCATAGCTGCCGGTTTAGGAATGAAAGATGTTGAAAAAGGTTATAAAACCTGGATGAAACATTATGATTGGCGAGAGCCTTATGCAGGATTTGGTCACCTTGCCTTCCCTCCATTATTCGGTCATCAATATTCTCACATCTTCATTGATTTCAGAAATCTTGCTGATGATACTTTAAGGAGTAGAGGAATCGACTTTTTTGAAAACTCACGTAGGGCAACTTATGTACAGAGATTTTACGCTATTGAAAATCCTCTCGGTTGGATTGGTTACGATTCACTTACCTGGGGTATTACTGCGTGTGATGGACCGGGAGAACAATTTAACTTCAACAACAAAAAGTTCTACGGATATGCAGGTCGTGGGACAAGTGGTCCCGATTTAGTTTACTTTGATGATGGAACTCTTGCTCCAACAGCCCCTGGAGCTTCGATTCCATTTGCTCCTGAAATTTGTATTCCAACTTTAATGAATTTATTTGAGAGATATAAGGACAATGGAATCTGGGGTAAATATGGATTTGTAGATGCTTTTAATTTAACTGTAAATTGGTTTGATAAAGAATTTTTAGGAATTGACCAGGGACCAATTGTACTAATGATCGAAAATTACAGAAATGGTTTTGTATGGAGATATATGATGAAAGATAAAATAATTGTAGATGGTCTTGAAAAACTAAATATCTCCCGTTTGAGATGAAACACTTCTTTCTATTTTTATTTTCGGTTTCGTTATTGTTTGGTCAGGAAAAGATCTCTGTACTCGATGATTTTGAAGACGTTAATGACTGGAGTGTTTTTACTTCCGAAGGTGCAGAATTAAAATTTACAACAGCTGATGGTATAAAAGGTAAGTGTGTTAGAATTGATTACAACTTTAAGTTTGGAACAGGATATTGTGGAATTCAAAAAAAATTAAAGGTTAACCTTCCAGATAATTATCGTTTCAAATTTTTTATTAAAGCAAATTCACCGAATAATAACTTCGAGATTAAATTTCTTGATAATACAAGAGAAAATGTTTGGTGGTATAATAATATAAATTTCAAATTCCCATCTGATTGGAGGATTTTCAAAGCGAGGAAGAAGAATATTGTCTTTGCATGGGGACCAATTGAAGATAGATCGTTTAAGGAATTTGATTATATCGAATTCACTATTTCATCTTTTACCGGAGGTAGCGGTACAATTTATATTGATGAATTGGTCTTTGAAGAAATTCTGGATGACACGATAAAAATTAAAATACATCCAGAAGAATTTAAAATCTTGTTAAATCCTGATAACAATTTTATCGTAAACACTAAAAAGAAAGAACAAGACATACTTCTTGAATTTAATAGACCTACTGAAATTGGTGGGATCAAAATAACATGGGGAGACATTAATTCTAAGGACTTACAAATTTTTGAATCGAACGATTCCCTAAAATGGAATCCTGTATATTATGTTTCAACTATTTTAAAAAGAGTTTCTGTTATCCAGTTTAAAGATTTAGAAACAAAGTATTTAAGGTTATCAATTAAATCGAAGAATATCATTAAACTTTGTGAGATAAAATTATTTGAATATGAATTTGCTGATTCAAAGAATAAAATATTTTTTGAGCTTGCAAAATCAAGACAATCAAAGTTCTTACCACAATATTTTAGTGATAAAGCGACCTACTGGACAGTTATAGGGATGGATAGTGATTCAAAAGAAGCATTAATCGATTTTAATGGAATGATAGAAGTAGAAAAAAATTCTTTTTCTATTCTTCCTCTTATTGAATTGAACAAAAAAATTTTAACTCATCATGATTTTGAAATAAAACAAGAATTATTGAATTCATATTTACCAATTCCTTCAGTTATCTGGGATTCAAAAAAACTGAGATTAATTATTGAAGCTTTCTCGTTCGGAATACCAGATAAGACCCCAAAACTTTTTATTAAATATAGGATAATCAATAAAACTAAGCACAAATTTCAAGGTAAGTTACATTTAGCACTTGTTCCTTTTCAGGTAAACCCTGTTTATCAATTTCTGAATATTCAAGGAGGTGTTTCACAAGTTAAATCGATAAAAATTGACAAGAATTTTATTCAAATTAACGATGGGATATTGCACATAGAATCAGTTAATCTTAAATCTCAAGCCTTCGAGTTTGAACAAAACGATGCCATCTCTGCTTTGATTAATAGAAATTTTTGGGGTAAAAATCTAGCAAAGAGTTCAGACAACTTAAATTCCGCACTAATTTCTATTGATTTCTTAAACTCATCTCGAGACACATTTACAATCAGATTAATTTATGATTACAACAATACCATAAGTTTTAAAAGTAAATCTGACTTTAATAACTATTTTGAAACAGAAAAAATAAAAACAATAAATTACTGGGATGAAAGATTAAATCGAACAAAGTTTAATGGAAGCAAGGAAGTAAAAAGATTATTTGAAATTGTGAGGTCGAACATTGCGTATATCTTGATAAATAAAGATAAACTTGGTATTCAACCTGGTTCGAGAGCCTATGAGAGAAGCTGGATTAGAGATGGTTCTTTAACATCTGTTGCACTATTGAGATTTGGCTTTAATTATGAGGTTAAGAATTTCATAAGGTGGTATGGTAAACATATTTATGATAATGGAAAAGTTCCGTGTGTAGTAGACTCTCGTGGACCTGATCCAGTTGATGAACATGATAGTCATGGTCAATTTATCTACTTGCTTAATACTTACTTTAAATTTTCAAAAGATACTTCGTTCGTGAAAGAAAATTATAACATCGTAAAGAAAATCGTTCATTACATCGATTCTATGACGAGTTTGAGAAAAACTGTAGAATATTTTTCTGATTCCTTATCCGCATTTTATGGATTGATGCCACAATCGATCAGTCATGAAGGTTATTCAGCTAAACCAATGCATTCGTACTGGGATGACTTCTTTACAGCTTTGGGTTTATCAAGTGCAGCTGAGATCGCTCATGTTTTAAATAATTACGATGACTACAAATATTTTAAATCATTAAAAGATGAATTTTTAATTAATCTGAAAAACTCGTTAGTTAAAACGATTTCAAACCATCAAATCGACTATATTCCTGGTTGTGTTGAATTAGGTGATTTTGATCCTACATCAACTTCAATTTCTTTCTTTCCCTGTAATCTCACTGATTTGTTACCCCAGGAAAATTTGAAAAAAACATTCAATAAATATTATGAATTCGTAGTACAAAGGATACAAACAAAGACTTATGAAAATTTTACTCCCTATGAAGTAAGAAATTTAAATGCATTCCTTTTTCTACATGAAAAAGACAGAGCTTTTGATTTATTAAACTTTTTGTTGGAATACCAGAGACCATCACGGTGGAATCATTGGGCTGAAGTTGTCTGGCGAGATTCTCAAAAAGCAGCTTTCATAGGAGATATGCCACATACGTGGGTCGGTTCGGAGTTTATTAATGCTTTCAGAAATTTCTTTGCTTATGAAGATGAGGAAGATTCATCATTGAAATTACTGATTGGTTTTGATGATAATTTCTTTAGTGAAGATGGTTTGTTCGAAATTAAAAACTTGATTACTCAATTAGGTAATATGAATCTCTATTTGAAAAAAATCACCGATCATGAGTATGAAATTACGCTTAATGGTGATCTTAATCTTAAACAACATGTCATAAAAATCTTTAATTTCAAAAAAGAGAATATCCGAACAATTATAATCAACGATGAAGAAAGCACGATTGATAATCCGGATTGGATAATCATAAATCAAATACCGAATAAATTAAGAATTAAATATTCTTATGAGTAATAAAAATTTGTTATCTCTAAATGGGGAGTGGTCTTACCTAAAAGATTCTAATAGTCAATTTAACTATGAAGTAGTCAAAAATGCTTATCTTTCTAAGGAATTGAATAAAGTTTTCATACCTTCAAATTGGTATCTGACTGAGATTGGTGATTTTGCAGGAGTTGTTTGGTTCATAAGAGAATTCGATTACAGAAATGATAAAAATTATCTCGTGATCTTACAATTTAATGGTATCGATTATTCGTGCGAAGTATATTTAAATGATTTTTTTATTGGATCACATGAAGGTTATTTCCAGAAGTTTTATTTTAATGTAAGTGATAAAATTAGTTGGGGAAAGAACTTACTTATAGTTAAGGTTGTTTCAGAGCGTGAAGATATTCATAACTCCTGGCCTCATAAAAAGAAATTAATCAAAGGTATCTTTTCTCATCATGATTGTCGTCCTGGTGGTTGGGATCCAGAGCATGGACAGGATCGAAACACGGGAGGAATCTGGAATGATGTGATTCTATATTCCCATCCAAGTATTTATGTTACAAACCTCAAAGTTTTCCCTAAAATACTTTATCAAGAAAATTTGGCTTATATTACTTTTGAGCTACAATATTATATGAATTCTGGGGGTTCATCTTTTGAAGAATTACATGTTTTTATAAAATTTAAGGATGAGATTGTCTGGCGAGGTACACTAAATATTTCAAATATTGCTAATAATACTGTCTATTTTACTGCTGAGATAGTTGAGCCACATTTGTGGTGGCCTTATGAAATTGGTGAGCCGTCTTTATATCAGTTACAGGTTTTTATTCGTAATGAGTTGATTTTTTCATCTAATTTTGGAATACGAGAAATCGAATTAAGAAACTCCATCTTCCATATAAACAATAAAAGACTCTTTTTGAGAGGAACTAATGTCATTCCAGAACAGATGCTCTCTTTACTCAAAAAGGACAAAATCGAAAATCTCGTAAACTTACTTAAGGAATCAAATATCAATATAGTTCGTGTTCATGCTCATGTAAATAGACAAGAGTTCTATGATTATTTAGATAGAGAAGGAATACTTGTCTGGCAGGATTTTGCATTACAATGGACATACGATGATTCTCAGGAATTTATATCGAATGCAGTAAGTCAGATTAAAGATATGGTAAAACAATTTCATTCTCATCCATCGATTGTCTTCTGGTGTTGTCATAATGAACCGGGTGAACAAATACATAAACTGGATGAATTTTTATATCAAGCTGTGTTAAATGAAGATAATTCAAGAATTATAAGAAAAGCATCGAATTATGAAGAACATTGTTATGAAGGTTGGTATTGGGGTAAAATTGAAAATTTCATTGCAATTCCATCGGGTCCACTCGTTACGGAATTTGGTGCTCAAGCATTACCGAACAAAAATTCCCTTATTCGAATTTTACCAGAAAATCAATTCGATAAACCAGAAAGCAAAATCTGGGAATATCATAATTTCCAATATGAACAAACCTTCCATATTGCAAAAATTGATCGTGGTAATTCCATTGATGATTTCATTGAAAATTCACAAACTTATCAGGCTAATCTTCTAAAAAAAGCAATTCATTATTACAGGCGAAAAAAATACTCTAACATTTCCGGAATTTTTCAATTCATGTTTATAGATTGTTGGGAATCGATTTCGTGGAGTGTAATTGATTATTTCGGTGAGAAGAAAAAAGCTTTTTTCATCTTGAAAAATTCTTATAACCCTTTACTACTTTCTGTGGAATTGCTGCAGGATATTTATTCAACTCTCTCAAGAAAATTTAATCTTGAACTATGGATCATTAATGATTTTCATAAGGAGTTTAGCAATCACTCTCTATTATTTTTCCTCAATGAAAGAGAGATTTATCTAATGAAAATTGATAAAATAGAATCAGATTCTATCATTCATTTATCATCCGAAAAATTATCTATCAAAATTCCTGAATGGATTGAATCTGGCAATCACAGATTGAAAATTGAATTAAGAGATGAAAAAATGAATTTAATATCCTATGAAGAATTCGAAATTGAATTTAGAACTATCTAACATTAAAGTCGCATTATATGTTCTATTAATTTTTCAAACCATTCTATTCTCCCAAATTCAAGCACCTCAAAATTTTCGTTCGATAAATTATGAAAAACATTTTGACCTGATCTGGGATGAAAATAAAGAGATAAATCTTGTGGGTTATAGGATCTTCAAAAAATCAGGAGAACAATTCATTTATTATAAAACCGTTCCAAAGGGACAAAATTTTTATTGGGAGGCATTTCAATCAAATCATGATACATTAATTTTCAAAATTCTTGCATTCGACTCTCAAGGTAACCAGTCTGAACTTAGCGACAGCGTTATAGCAACACCTAATTTCAATATGTCTGATGATGATTTCCTTGAAATGGTACAGAGGGCGACCTTCAGATATTTTTATCATTTCGCACATCCAAATTGCGGACTCGCAAGAGAGAGAAACACATCGGGCGATGTGGTTACAATTGGTGGTTCCGGTTTTGGAATTATGGCTCTTATTGTTGGTATTGAAAGGAACTTCATTTCCCGGGAAGAAGGTACTAACAGAATGTTAAAAATCTTAAATTTTTTGACTAATGTTGCCCAACGATTTCATGGAGCTTATCCGCATTGGTTGAATGGGTGGACAGGTCAAGTCGTTCCTTTCAGTCAATACGATGATGGTGGTGATATCGTGGAAACTTCATTTTTATTGCAGGGACTTCTGACAGCAAGACAATACTTTAATCGAAATGATTCTCTTGAGAATGAAATACGAAATAAAATAAATTTTATTTGGCACACTGTTGAATTCAGCTGGTATCGTCGCAGTCCGTATAGTCAGTACTTATACTGGCATTGGTCTCCAAACTATGGCTGGGTGTTGAATTTGAAACTACTAGGTTGGAATGAAACTTTGATTTGTTATCTTCTTGGAATTGCATCGCCGACTTATCCAATCCCTTCTTCAACTTATTATCAAGGATGGGCATCATCAAATGATTATTTTAACCCACGAATAACCTATGGATTTAAATTGTATTTAGGACAAAATCTCGGTGGACCATTATTTTTTACACATTATTCATTTCTTGGTTTTGATCCAAGAAACAAGAAAGACAATTTTTGTAATTACTACGTACATAATAAAAATCAAACACTTGTAAACAGAGCTTATTGTATAAATAATCCAAAAAGATTTATTGGATATGATTCATTGACATGGGGAATTACAGCTAGTGATAACCCATGGGGATATGCAGCTCATGAACCTTTAGTAAATGATAACGGAACAATTGCTCCTACTGCAGCTTTATCTTCCATGCCATATACTCCATATGAGTCTATCTCAACTCTTAAGAATTTCTATAGACGATATTTTAATCAATTGTGGGGTACTTATGGTTTTAAAGATGCTTTCAATCTAACACAAAATTGGTTCGCTAATAGTTATCTGGCAATTGATCAAGGACCTATCATAATTATGATTGAGAATTATCGAACAGGATTGTTGTGGAATTTATTTATGTCCAACCCAGAAATTCAAAATGCAATTGATTCAATTGGTTTCTTACCAGATTCAACTACATCTGTAGAAAATTATGATTCAATTACTAAAATAATCGATGCTTCGATTTTTAATTATCCTAATCCTTTCAATAACGAAACGGTGATTCAATTTAATTTATCGGAAAATGATTATGTAAAAATTTCTGTATATGATATTCTTGGTAGAGAAATAGAAACGCTTGCAGAAAATTATTTCAGAGGAGGAATTCACAAAATCAATTGGAAAGTGAAAACAGAATTGTCAGCATCAGTTTACTTCATAGTAGTGAAATCAAATAGAATTAAATTGATTAAAAAAGTGTTACTTCTGAAGTGATGAAAAGATTATTAATTGTTTTTTCGTTAATGATATTTTTTTCTTGCAGTCGAGAAGATGATAATGTTTTAACCTTCTGGGCTATGGGTGTAGAGGGTGAGAACATAAGTAAGTTAATACCTGAATTCGAAAAGAAATATAATGTGAAAATTAAATTACAGCAGATTCCATGGACAGCTGCACATGAGAAATTGATAACAGCTTTCGTTTCTGAGACTTTACCAGATGTATTTCAACTTGGTAATACCTGGATACCGGAATTCGTAGCATTAAATGCACTAACACCTCTCGACTCATTCTGTTATAAAGATAAAATCGATTTAAGGGATTTCTTTACAGGGATTCTCGAATCAAATAAAATAGACGGCGTCTTATATGGATTACCATGGTATGTTGATACAAGAGTTTTATTCTATCGGAAAGATATACTCGAAAAAGTTGGTTGGAAATACACCCCAAGAACATGGAAAGAACTTTATAAATTATCTTCAGATATAAAAAGGAAAACTAAAAATTATGCGATTTATTTTCCCACAAACGAGTGGGTACCACTGATTATTTTTTCACTTCAGAATAATTCTGTATTACTTAAAAATAATTATACTATCCCGGCTTTTACAGATTCCAATTTTATTGAAGCTTTCAACTTTTTAGCTAAGTTTTATCATGAAAATTTATCTCCCTCAAACATTACAGAGGTGACTAACATCTATCAGGCATTTGAAGAAGCTTACATTTCAATGTACATTACAGGTCCCTGGAATATTTCTGAATTCAAGAAACGAATAAAAAAAGATTTACAATCAATCTGGGCGACTGCACCCTTGCCTTCACCGGACTCGATTTTTCCAGGTATATCCCTTGCTGGTGGTGCTAGTCTGGTAATCAATTCTAAAAGTAATAAGAAAGATTTAGCTTTTAAATTAATTGAATTTTTAGTCCAACCAGGGACTCAAGTTAGATTCTATAATTTGGTAGGTTCTTTACCCTCACGGATTACTTCATGGGAAGATACTACATTAAAAAATGATGTTTACCTTAAAGCTTTCAGGATCCAATTAGAACGAACTCAAGCTATGCCCAAAATTGCTGAGTGGGAAAACATAATGATTTCGAAAATTCAGAAATATGTCGAAGCAGTGGCTCTTAAAAAAATTTCAGTCATCGATGCATGTATCAATTTAAATAAAGAAACAGAAACTTTACTCGAAAAAAGAAAAGAACTCACTTCACTTGGTTTATTGAAATGACAGAGAAGAGTAATATTGGCATTGTAATGATCTTTTTAGCTCCTGCTCTTTCAGCAATATTTCTATTCTTTATTTTACCGCTCTTTGCAGCTTTCTTACTTAGCTTTACTGATTTTGATATTTATACTCTTGGTGATTTCAGAAGATTAAAATTCATTGGTTTTGGAAATTATATAAAATTGTTGAATGATGAACTGTTTTTCAAAGCTCTTTATAACACATTTTATTTTGTCTTAATCGGGGGACCATTATCGATATTAGTTTCACTTTCCACGGCATTATTATTAAATTCAAAATTACTAAGGTATAAGAAAATCTTTCGGACGATATATTTTTTGCCAGTAGTTACAACAATCGTTGCAGTCGCTATTGTTTGGAGATATTTATACCATCCTAGATTTGGTGTCTTAAACTACCTTCTCTCCTTAATTGGAATCCAACCTATTGATTGGCTTGGAGATCCTGATTTTGCAATGCCTGCAATTATTCTTCTGGCAGTATGGAAAAATTTCGGGTACAACATGATTCTGTTCATAGCGGGACTTCAGAATATTCCTGCAGAATTGTATGAAGCTGCCGAACTTGATGGTGCCTCAAATTGGTATAAGTTAAAAAACATCACTTTACCATTACTGGCTCCTACTACATTTTTTATTTCAATAATTACCATGATCGGTTACTTTCAATTGTTTGCAGAACCTTATGTAATGACGCAGGGTGGGCCACTGAATTCAACTTTGAGTATTGTGCTTTATATGTACCAGGAAGGATTTCGTTGGTGGAATATTGGATATTCAGTTTCTATTGCATTTGTACTCTTCTTGATAATTTTAATTTTCACATTCATTCAATTCAGATATGAAAAAAGGATACATTATTAGGTCATTTTTTATTCATTTAATTGCTATCATAATCGCAATTCTTGCACTTATACCATTTGTTTGGATGATTTCAGCATCAATCATGGAGATAGGGGAATCGGCAAAATTTCCTCCCAGATTTATCCCTTCAAAAATCGATCTTTCACATTATCTCTTTTTGTTCCAAAATCTTGACATGGCAAGATATTTTTTCAATTCTCTGGCTCTTTCAATTCTGGTTACATTAATTTCATTGTTATTTAATTCTATGGCAGCCTATGCTTTTGCTAAGCTAAGATTTGGAATAAAAAATAGGTTATTTAAAATTCTTCTCAGCTTGATGATTGTGCCGGGACAGGTTACTATGTTACCATTATTTTTTATTCTGAAACATTTAGGATTCATAAATACCTATTTTGGAATAATCATTCCAGGTATGGCAAGCGTCTTCGGAATTTTTTTGTTAAGACAATTCATGATGTCTATTCCTGATAGTTTAATAGATGCTGCACGAATTGATGGAGCTTCGGACTTTAAGATATTCTTTACATTAATTCTTCCACTTAGTAAATCTGCATTGATTACACTTGCAATTTTCACTTTCATAGGAGTATGGAATGATTTCCTCTGGCCTCTGATTGTTATGACGGATTCAACTATGTATACTCTCCCAGTAGCACTTGCAAATTTAATGGGTGAGCATACTCAAGATACTGAATTAATGATGGCAGGTTCTGTTGTGACAATTCTTCCAATCGTTTTATTGTTTGCTTTTGTTCAGAAATATTACATATCAGGAATTTTAATTGGTAGCTTAAAAGAGTAATTTCAAATCTTCATTCTCCTCTCACTCATTCGATGCACACATTCCCATTAAATTCGAAGTGAAATTTAAGTATTTACAAGATCTTCATTATTTATCTGAAACCATTTCATCGGTTAATCATCTAACTCATCAAAAAGAGGAAAATTTATGTTTGAAATGGAAATAGTATTTCCCGGTAACAAGAGAGTCGATGCTATTTTTAATGGAAATGTTGTAAAAACTGATCAACCGGTCCAGGCAGGCGGAGATGGAACTGCACCAGCTCCATTTGATTTGTTCCTCGCATCAATTGGAACATGTGCTGGAATTTATGTCTTAGGTTTCTGTCAGGCGCGTGGCATTCCCACCGATGGCATAAAGTTAATTCAACGAATGGATTATAACTATCAGAAAAGACTTTTTGATAGAATCGAAATCGAAATTCAATTGCCACCTGATTTCCCAGAAAAGTATAAATCAGCAGTCATAAATGCTGCTGATAATTGTGCCGTAAAAAAACATTTACAATCTCCTCCACAGATTGTTGTTAAAACAAACTAATCCTATTAGTTCTCTCCTATAGTTAAGTGGCTTGAAATTTCAACAAGCCACTTCTTTTTTTTATTTTTACTTAAAATGAAAGGTTTGCTTAATGTCACTTCTTATTAAAAATGGACTAATAATCTCTCCACCGGAAGAATTTTTTGGTGATGTTTTTATAGATAATGGTCGAATCGAAGCAGTAGGTGAGCGGATTCAAAAAGATGCAGATAGGATAATAGATGCAAGAGGCAAATATGTCATTCCAGGTGGAATTGATGTTCACACACACTTAGATATGCCTTACGGTGATATTAATTCGAGAGATGATTTTTTCACGGGGACAGTTGCAGCTGCATTTGGTGGAACAACGACTATAATTGATTTTCCTACTCAATCAAAAGGAGAAAAACTCTCAGATGTAATTGAAAAGTGGAAAAAGAAAGCAGATGGTAAAGCAGTGATAGACTATGGATTTCATATGATAATAACAGATACCGATTCAATTGAAATTAATGATTACAAATTTCTTTTAGATAATGGCATTACCAGCATAAAACTTTTTACAGCTTATCCAGATCGCTTGATGTTAGATGATAGAGAAATTTTTTCTATAATGATGAACGCAAAAAGATTTAATTTACTTGTCATGATTCATGCTGAGAATGGATTGATCATTGATGAACTTATAAAATTCGCTCTTTCAAGAGGATATTCCAGTCCTAAATATCATGCCTTGTCTCGACCACCAATTCTGGAAGCTGAGGCAATAAATCGAGTCATTACTTATGCAACCCTTCTTGATATTCCAATTTATATCGTCCATACTTCCTCTTTTGAGGGGATGAAAGTAATCAAACAGGCAAGAGAAAAGAAGAAAGATGTTCTTGCTGAAACCTGTCCGCAGTATCTTTTCTTGAGTATTGATAACATCAGTCAAGACAATGAAAATGATTATAAGTATGTTTTTACTCCACCCGTGAGAGAAAAATGGAATCAAGAACATTTATGGGAAGGACTTGCGAACGATGCTCTGCAGGTATTATCTACGGATCATTGTCCATTTAATTTTTCTGATAGAATGCTTGGCAAGGATAATTTCACGAAAATTCCTAATGGTGGTGCTGTTATAGAACACAGATTAGAATTATCATTCAAGGGTGTGAAACAAAATAAGATCGGACTCAGAAGGTGGATAGAAATAAATTCAACGAATCCAGCAAAAATATTTGGTTTGTATCCACGCAAAGGCGCAATTAAAGTTGGTAGCGACGCAGATATAGTTATCTGGAATCCAGCAATTAATAGAGTAATTTCTGCAGAAAATCATCACATGAATATAGATTATTCTATGTTTGAAGGTATTGAGTCTGCTGGAAAAGCCGAAGTTGTAATTTCAAATGGTGAGATCATTATTGAAAATGATAAATTCACTGGGAGAATGGGCAGAGGAAAGTTTCTAAAGAGAAGACCTTTCGATTTATCTTCATTATATTCATGAGTTAAGCATATAATACAGTATCTGATTCGTTAAAAATTTCAGAAATAAATTTAAGATATAGGAATTAATCAGTCAAAAAATCGCGATACTTACTTTTCCTACCTTATATTAACCATAATTAAATTTTAAAAATGACCCCATTCGTAATTACTTTAATTTGCTTCAAATTTTTAACTAAAATGTATCACCATGAGTCTGAAATCTTCAGAGTTCCTTGATTAATTTACTTATCGTATGTGAAATGTTTTTAAACACAGATCTAATATAGAACTAATTATCAAATAAAACTTCAATACGATTTAGAAATCTTTATTCTTAATACACTCCTACATTTTAATGAATCTAGTCATATTCTAAAAACTATCAATAAAATAATGTAACTGTATTGGAAATTTCTTATAATCATAAAATAAAAGTTATCTAAAATTTATTGGACTATTCCTCTTGACTTTTAATTTCGAAATTATATATTGCAATCAGATATGATGAGTAAATTTCTTTTTAATATTCATTACATTTCAATCGTCAGTGTTTTCTCATTCATCTGGCGTAATCTCACCTGGTGGTGGACCTCGTGAAGAGGTCCTAAAGCATTCCCATTGCGTAACCCGCAATTTTAAAATATTTCGACTCAATTAATAACCAAAAGATAATTCACAAAAACTATTTAATTAAACTAGTGGAGGATTTTATGGAATCTAAAAAATACATTCTTAGTGATTCAGATTTACCAAAATTTTTTTACAATATTCAAGCAGATTTACCCGAAACATTGCCACCTGTTCTACATCCCGCAACAAAACAACCAGTAACTCCAGATGATTTAAGTGCTTTGTTTCCGATGGAATTAATCATGCAAGAGGTAAGCAAAGAAAGATTCATCGAAATACCTGATGAAGTTAGAAATGTTTTTAAAATATGGAGACCAACACCATTAATCCGAGCGTATAACCTTGAGAAATATCTGGATACTCCAGCAAAAATTTATTACAAATACGAAGGTACGAGTCCATCGGGGAGTCACAAACCAAACACTGCTATTGCACAGGTGTTTTATAATAAGAAAGAAGGGATAAAAAAACTTACCACAGAAACGGGTGCTGGACAATGGGGATCTGCACTCGCATTTGCTGGTTCACTTTTTGGAGTTGAAGTTAAAGTTTTTATGGTTAAGGTTAGTTACTATCAGAAGCCTTATCGAAAAATAATGATGGAATCTTATGGTGCAAAAGTAATTCCATCACCAAGTGATGAAACAAATTCAGGTAAATTCATACTCAGCCAGAATCCCGAACACCCAGGTAGTCTTGGAGTAGCAATCAGTGAGGCTGTCGAAGTTGCTGCTTTAAATGAAGACACGAATTATTCCCTTGGAAGTGTATTAAATCATGTGTTGTTGCATCAAACAATCATTGGACTCGAAACGATGAAACAGTTTGAATTAGCTGGAGATGAACCGAATGTTTTGATTGGTTGCGTCGGTGGAGGGAGTAATTTCGCTGGCTTTACATTTCCATTTATTGGTGAGATGCTAAGAAACAAAAAAAATTACGAAGTCATAGCTGTTGAACCATCCGCATGTCCAAGTCTGACAGTCGGTAAATATGCTTATGATTTCGGTGATACCGCACATTTGACACCGTTATTAAAAATGCATACGCTTGGTAGCACTTTTATTCCTCCCAAGATACATGCTGGCGGTTTACGATATCACGGAATGGCACCAGCTGTAAGTTTTCTTAAAGAGAAAAATTTTATCCTGGCAAGAGCTGTTGAACAAAATGAATGTTTTGAAGCAGGATTGACCTTTGCAAAGACAGAAGGAATAATCCCCGCACCCGAATCAACTCACGCTGTAAAAGTTGCAATTGATGAGGCTATAAAATGTAAAGATTCAGGTCAATCAAGAGTAATTGCATTTAATTTAAGTGGACATGGTTATTTTGATTTGCAAGCTTATGATGATTATTTATCAAATAGATTGAATAATAATCGAATAGACGAAAAAATACTTCAGAAGAGTATGGAACAGATTCCAGAAATATGATTATTCATTTTCAAATGTATTTGCCACGAGCTATTCCGAGATAATATTCTGGACTCGTGGCTTCTATTTTTTTAACATTAGAAGATCATATTTATTCTAAATATCACCTAAAAAATATTAAGATTAATTCAAAAGTCTTCAATCCAAGAACTTTATGATTTTTTAACAAGGAATTGATTTATTTTAAGTGATATAGAATTATATTTGACAAAAAGTGAGGCAATTATGAAAAAAGCATTTAGAATTTATTTACTTTTAATTTCTCTTGCTTTTACATTTCACTTACATTCACAATCACAGGACGATGAAATAGTTTTTGTTTTTATGACGGATATTCATGTTCAACCGGAAAGAAATGCGATTGAAGGTTTTAAAAAAGCAATTCAGAAAGTAAATGAGATTAATCCAGATTTTGTTTTGACCGGTGGTGATTTAATTATGGATGCTTTAGGAGTAAACTATGAACGAGCAGATAGTTTATATAAAATTTATTCAGAGTTAATAAAGTTAATCAAAACTCCAGTTTATAACACAATTGGAAATCATGAAATTTTTGGATGGTATGATAAGACTAAAACTCTTCGGTCCCATCCAGAATTTGGAAAGAAAATGTTCATAAATAGAATTAGTAAAAATTATTATTCCTTCAACTATAAAAAACTAAAAGTGTTTGTACTTGATTCGATAGAAGAAATTGAAGAGCAGGGAAAATATTATGGTTATGTTAGTGCTGAACAAGTCAATTGGTTAAAAGATGAATTGAGTAAAACGGATACCTCAACTATCTTAATTATTTCTACTCATATTCCTTTATTGACGACCTTCAGTCAAATTTATCATGGTTCAGTTGCAGCTAATGAAAGAGGTTTGGTTGTTGAAAATTCTAAAGAGATTATGGATTTATTTAAGAATCATAATTTAAAACTGGTTTTACAGGGGCACTTACATTTCTTTGAGGATTTAAACATTCAGAATAAGATCCGTTTCGTAACAGGAGGTGCTGTTTCAGCAAGGTGGTGGACTGGACCAAATGAGGGTCTTGAAGAAGGATTTGTTTTAGTAAGAATTAAGGGAGAAAAAATTGAGATAGAGTATATCGATTTCGGTTGGGAGGAAAATAAAAATTAAAATTTCTAATTATATCTTTCTTAATCAATTAAATCATAACTAAACTTAATACACTTCAATCGTTATTGATTTGCGTAATGTTTTTTCTATTTTGAATTGATAAAAATAATTACTTTTTAAAAATCAAATTAAGTGTCAAATTCTACAAATTGATTTTACCATTATCAATCTCTATTTTTGAAAAAAGTTTGAATATGATTGAACAATACATACCACTAATACTTGCAATTTTTGTTGCGCTGTTATTCTCATTGTTTCTTTTGAAAGCCTCGTCATGGTTTGGGCCACAGAGACCGAATCCCGAAAAACTCACTACTTATGAAAGTGGAATGGAACCAGTGAGAACAGCCAGAGAAAGATTTAGTGTCAAGTTTTACATCGTTGCAATGATCTTTATTGTTTTTGATATTGAAGTTGTTTTTCTTTATCCATGGGCTGTTAGTTTGAAAAAATTGAGTGATGTGTTTGGATTTTTTATAATCGCTGAGATGTTTATTTTCATAATAATACTCTTAGCAGGTTATTTCTATCTGCTAAAGAAAGGAGCGTTAAAATGGGATTAGAATCAGCATTCGGACAGTCATTCATTACAACAACGATAGATGCTGTTGTAAGTTGGGCGAGAAAAAATTCTCTCTGGCCTATGCCTCTTGGAATCTCCTGTTGTGCTATTGAAATGATGGCTGCTGCTGACCCAAGATTCGATATCGCGAGATTTGGTTCTGAAGTTATGAGGTTTTCACCCCGACAATCGGATTTGTTGATTGTTGCAGGTACCGTTACATACAAAATGGCAAAAGTAGTGAGAAAAATATATGATCAAATGCCTGAACCTAAATGGGTAATATCAATGGGTGCTTGTGCTTCAAGTGGTGGAATGTTCAGATCCTATTCGGTGGTTCAAGGAATTGATCAATTTGTCCCTGTTGATGTCTATGTTGCAGGTTGCCCCCCAAGACCAGAAAATCTCTTAAACGCAATCTTAGAAATTCAGAAAAAAGTTGGAAAAACCAGCGTCTTAGAATACACTGATCAACCACTAATCGAGCTTCCTGTCCTAAATGAGAGAAAAAATTGAGTCAAAACTGCGAGAGAAATTCCCTCAGGCAATTCTCGAAATAACTGATTTTAGAGGTGATTTAACTTTTTTAATCGAAAAGAATTCCATCGTAGATGTCTGTAAATTCCTTCGCGATGATGAAGAGCTTACTTTTAATCTTTTAGTCGATATTTGTGGTGTTGATAGAGCCAAGAGAAATGATAGATTCGAAGTTGTATATCATCTCGTTAGTATCAAAAACAAATATCGAATTAGATTGAAAGTTAGAGTTGATGAGACAGATTGTGCTGTGGATAGTGTGTCTAAAGTTTATCCTACTGCTGATTGGCATGAACGAGAAACATATGATATGTTTGGAATTATTTTCAGAAATCATCCCGATTTAAGACGAATGTATATGCCTGAGGAATTTGAATATTATCCTCTTAGAAAAGATTTTCCATTATTAGGAATTCCTGGATCATTACAACTACCAAAGAAATAATTATGAATACACCACAAGAACAATCGAAGTCGAAGAGTAAAATTTTAGAAGCTTTACTAACAAAAGCGACAGATGTTGTCATAGAAGATACACTTGAGAATGGAATGGTCCTGAATATGGGACCCCAACATCCGGCTACACATGGAGTACTTAGATTACTTGTTCACCTCGATGGAGAAACTGTCATTGGTTGTGTACCTGAATTGGGTTATCTTCATCGTGGTTATGAAAAAATAGCTGAGAATTCAACATATCACGAATTCATTCCACATACTGATAGATTGGATTATCTTGCACCATTAAGTAACAATACTGCCTTTGCTCTTGCTGTTGAAAAATTAGCAGGAGTCGAGATCCCAAAAAGAGCCAAATATATCCGAATGATTATTTCCGAAATGGCAAGAATTGCATCTCATCTTGTTGCTGTAGGTACAACAGCAATGGATGTTGGCGCGATGACGGTTTTGCTCTGGGCGTTCAGAGAAAGAGAAAAATTACAGGATATTATGGATTTACTAACCGGTGCAAGATTCACTACAAGTTACACGAGAATAGGAGGTGTTGCTTCGGATTGGACCCCTCAATGTACTGCTATGTTAAAAGATTTTCTTGAGCATTTTGATGAGAATCTTGATGAAATGGAAAGATTGTTGAACACAAACCGTATATTTCTTGAAAGAATGGAAGGTATCGGGGTAATTTCAGCTGAAAAAGCAATTGCAATGGGATTAACAGGTCCTAATCTTAGAGCAACGGGTGTTGATTATGATGTTAGAAGAGCTTTCCCTTATCTTGATTATGAAAATATTGACTTCAATGTTGTGACTTATACCGAAGGAGATGCCCTTGCAAGATATTGGGTTCGTGTTGATGAAATGAGAGAGAGTGCAAAAATTTTGAAACAATGTCTTGAGAAAATGCCCGAGGGAGATATTCTTGCACACGATCCAAAAAATGTTCTCCCAAAAAAAATTAATGTTTATACAAAGATGGAAGAACTAATTTATGATTTTATGTTGGTTAATTTTGGACTCACACCACCAGTCGGTGAAGTTTATTCCAGTGTAGAAAATCCAAAAGGTGAACTCGGATTCTATATTGTAAGTGATGGCACAGGATATCCGTGGAGACTGAAAATAAGATCCCCGTCATTTGTGAATCTCCAAAGTTTACCCATTCTGATCAAAGGTCATATGATCTCTGATATCGTTGCCATCATAGGAAGTATCGATCCTGTAATGGGAGAGGCAGATAAATGAACATGGAGTCAACTGTGGAAATTCAATTCTCTGAACAAGAGTTAACAAAAATTGAAAATCTAAAAACGCGATATCTAAAACCTGATTCAGTGATTCTCGAGGTGCTATATCTTATTCAGGAAAAATACGGTTATATCTCTCGCGAGGGAATGAAGTATGCAGCTGATTTATTGGGAATGAGTGAAGAGCATGTTTTAGGCGTTGTTACTTTTTACACAATGTTCAATACGAGACCAATCGGGAAATATCATTTACAGGTTTGTACAAATGTATCTTGTATGTTAAAAGGTGCATATGATCTACTAAAAAAATTGGAAAAATCACTCGGCATTAAAAAAGGTGAAACGACAAATGATGGTTTATTCACAATTTCTGAAGTCGAGTGTCTCGGTTCATGTGGTACTGCACCAGTAGTTCAAATAAACGAAGATTATTACGAAAATTTAAATGAAGAAAAACTTTTTCAGATAATTAATGATTTAAAGAAAAAAGAACATGAGCATTAAAATATTATTAAAAGATATTCCAGATTATCATAAAATTGAAGTTTATCGGCAACACGGTGGTTACGGGACCGTAAAAAAAGCATTACAAAAAACTCCCGATGAAATTATCGAAGAAGTGAAAAAATCAGGTTTGAGAGGTAGAGGTGGAGCTTGTTTCCCGACCGGGTTGAAGTGGAGTTTTATGCCAAAGGATAAAAATATTCCCAAATTCCTTTGCATAAATGGTGATGAAAGTGAACCAGGTTCGTTCAAAGATCGTCAGATTTTCGAATTTAATCCTCATCAACTGATTGAAGGAATTTTAATTTCTGCATATGCCATTGGTGCACAAACTTGCTATATATACATACGTGGTGAGTATGTAAAATGGATTCATTTGATGCAGAAAGCACTCGATGATGCCTATGAAGCTGGATTTGTTGGTGAGAAGATGAAAGAAACTTTTGGAACTGACTTTTTTACTAATATTTATATTCACCGTGGAGCTGGTGCTTATATCTGTGGTGAAGAATCAGCTTTGATGAATTCAATTGAAGGTAAAAGAGGATATCCAAGAGTCAAACCACCATTCCCAGCTCAAAATGGATTGTGGGGATATCCGACTACGATAAATAATGTCGAGACAATTGCGAATGTACCGGCGATCATCGAAAATGGGGCAGAATGGTTTGCAAGTATTGGCGAGCCAAAACATCCAGGAACTTTACTCTTTGGAGTGAGTGGACATGTAAACAAACCAGGTGTTTATGAATTACCCACCGGGACACTTTTAACAGATATTATTTATAAGTATGCTGGTGGAATTCCAGGCAACAAAAAAATCAAATGTGTGATCCCTGGTGGAACTTCAATGCCTCCAATAAGAGGTGACCAGATTGAAGGATTGAAAATGGATGCTGAATCGCTTAAACAGGTTGGTTCAGCAATTGGTACAGGTGGAATTATTGTAATGGATGAAGATACTGATTTAGTTAAAGTTCTCGCACGTATAACGAAATTTTATTGGCATGAATCGTGTGGACAGTGCACTCCGTGTCGGGAAGGAACTGGTTGGATGTTAAAAATTCTAAATAGAATTCTTGATGGGAAAGGAACGAGTCAAGATTTAGATTTATTGATTGATGTCGCTAATAATATTGAAGGTCATACCATTTGCGCTCTGGGTGATGCTGCTGCCTGGCCCGTTAAATATATGATTGAAAGATTTCGGGATGAATTTGAAGCAAGAGTTAATAAGTCAATTAAGATAAATATTCCAAATAAAGTACATTCAATGAGAAGAACTGAGTTACCATTAACAGAAATTGAGGTTAAAATAAATAAATAATAAAAGATGATTTTAATAAAAACCCCGTCACTGACGGGGTTTTTATTTTTAAACATTTATCAATTCGATCTTATCTTGAACCCAATTTGATTATCTTTTTAATTTCCTGACCATTTCTTAATATAATAACTTCAACTTCGTCATCCGGTTTGAATCCCTGCATTGCATACATATAGTCATAAATATTCTTCACAGGCTTATCACCGAATTTTATAATAATATCTCCAGCTTGTAAACCAGCTTTTTCTGCTGGACTTCCGTCATTGACTCCTGCAATTTTAAACCCTTCTACCTGTTCAGAATAATCTGGAATTGTTCCGACATATACTCTAATATTAACTCTTCTCTGTTCCTTACTCTCACCCTGTACTTTAGTAAATTCAATCTTTTCATTATTTGTTGTTAGGTCATATACAACTTTTGAGATTAGAGAAAGTACTTTTTCCATACCAATGTAATTTATTTTATCAAAATCATCGCTCGGTTTGTGATAATCCTGATGTGTGCCAGTGAAGAAGAATAAAACAGGGATGTTCTTAGAATAAAAGGATGAATGATCACTTGGTCCAAATCCTCCATCAATGAAATTGAACTTAAAAGAGGAGTCTGCATTAAGATTGTTAAGTAAGGGTTTCCATTTGGGTGAAGTTCCAGCACCATAAACAGTCAATTTATCATCTGTCAATCTCCCAATCATATCCATATTAATCATTGCAACTATGTTTTTTAGCGGGATAGTAGGATTTTCAACGAAATATTTAGAACCAATCAAACCTAACTCCTCTGCAGAAAAAGCGATAAAGAGGATACTTCTCTTTAATTTCTTCTTATTTGATACAAAAAATTCCGCAAGTTCAAGCAATCCACTTGTTCCAGAGCCATTGTCATCCGCACCATTATGAACTTCAGGTTCTTTGCTTGTGGATAGCGAGCCTCTCTGACCCATTCCGAGATGATCGTAGTGTGCACCAATTACAATTACCTCTTTCTTTAATTCTGAATCATTACCTTCTAAATAGGCTATTATATTTCGTGTCTCACGCACAATTGGTTTTAAGTCAACTGAAAGTTTTGCAATGGCATTTTCTAAATAGAATGAATTTGACAACTGCGTAGAATCAATTGCTTTCTGAATGGAAAGTAGATTCATTCCAGCTTTTTCAAAAATCTCATTTGCTTTCTGGGTAGTGATTGAAATAACCGGTATACCTGAGCTGTTTCCAGCAGGATCAGGAACGAGTGAAATTAACTTATCATTTTCCATAGTGTTCGGGCCGGTAAATAATATTACTGCCCTCGCACCTTTATTTTTTGCTACTGATACTTTAAAATTAGATTGAACTTTCATTCCAAATTTTGAATCGGACTTTTCTCCTTCGGGAGAATATCTCATAATTAAAACAATCTTATCTTTTACATCAACATCTTTATAATCGTTATACCCTATATCTTCTGCTTCAATTCCATACCCAGCAAAAACTAATTTACCTTCAACCGCTCCGTTTGAAGAGAAACCTGTCGGTTGATAATCTTTCTTTAATTCAAATTTCATGAGTTCATTATTTACCAGAATATCAAGCGTATTATTTTTTTGAAGCTCTAAATCCGTTACAACATTGAAAGGTTGATAGTAATTTTTTGTGCCCAAGGGAATTAATCCAAGTTTATGAAAATATTTTGCAATGTATTCTGCTGCTTGATCGAGTTCTTCTGTGCCTGTTCCTCTTCCCTTTAACTCATCAGATGCTAAGTAACTTAAATGTTTAAATATATCTTGTTGAACAATATTCGAATTAGTTTCTGGTACTCTAACAGTTGAACATGCTCCAAGTAAAAAAATGAGTACTAAAAGATTAACGAATTTTCTTTTTAATTTCATATCAATCTCCATTAATTTTTATAAGATAATATTAATCAATCCAATCAGCGATGAAAATATTGGTTTCACCAGGTTTTCTATTAAATCGATTTGATGCAAAGATTATTTTTTTACCATTCCTTGTAAACATGGGGAATCCATCAAAAGTATCGCTGAAAGTGATTTGTTCAAGTCCAGTACCATCAATATTTATCATATACAGATTGAATACTCTCTTATTTTGACTATTCACATTTGAGCTAAAAATGATTCTTTTGCCATCAGGATGAAAAAATGGAGCAAAGTTTGCAGCACCATTATTTGTGATTTGTCGAAGATTTGAACCATCAGCATCACAAACATAAATTTCGAGATTTGTCGGCCTCAACAAACCTTCTTTAACAAGTTCATCATAATCTTGAAGCTCTTTTTCTGTTTTTGGTCTACTTGCGCGAAATACGATTTTTGAACCATCCCATGAAAAAAATGCCCCACCATCATAACCTTTTTCGAATGTGATTCTTTTTAAATTTGAACCATCAATATTCATAGTATATAATTCCGGATCACCATCTCTCATTGATGTAAAAACAATTTTATCACCTTGTGGTGATACCGTTGCTTCTGCATCATAACCATATTCGCAGGTTAACTGCTTAATAATTTTACCGTTTGAATCAGCAACGAATAAATCGTATGTATCAAATAACTTCCATACATAACCTTTAGCTCTATTGGGAGGAGTGGGACAATTTTTATCGTAATGATGAGTTGATGCGTAAAGTATTAATGTATCACCTGGCAAAAAATAAGCACATGTTGTTCTGCCCAATCCTGTCGAAATCATCCGTTGGTTACTTCCATCAATGTTCATTACAAAAATTTGATCACAACCTAAATTATCTCGTGTAGATTGAAAAACAACCTTAGATTCATCGAAAGAAAAATAAGCTTCAGCGTTTTCACCACCATTTGTTAGTATTCGAATGTTTTTTAACCTTTTCTCTTGTGGGAATCGGTAAGGATCATTATCAGAAAAATTGGGAGTCTGAGCTAACATTGACGAGACTATCAACAGAATTGAAAAGAGGTCTGTCTTCATATGTAATTCCATATGTTGTTTGATTCATTATTTAATTGTTGAAATAAATCGATTATTGTTTTAAATCAATGTGCAATTTAATTAAACTAAGTAATAATTTTCATTATATGAAAGTATCTACAAAATTTTTACGAATTATTTGCTAAATTTGAATTTGTTTGAGTAAAAATCGAGAGGAAAAGATGCCAAAAGTAATTGGAACATATCAAGTCATACCGGTGATTCCAGAAAAACTTTCTGGTTTGAAAGATTTAGCATATAATTTATTCTGGACATGGAATCCAGATATCATAGAATTATTCAGAAGGATGGATGAAGATTTGTGGGAATCTTCTGGTCATAATCCTTCTCTTATGCTCGGATTAATTTCCCAGCGCAGATTGGATGAACTAGCGAAAGACTCAGGTTTTATATCTCACTACTCTCGAGCTCTAAACAAGCTAAATGAGTATTTACTTGAAGAAACATGGTTCCAACAGAAGTTCGGCAAGTACAATCAACATGTATATGCATACTTTTCAATGGAATATGGATTGACAGATTGTTTGAAATTTTATTCAGGTGGATTAGGTGTTCTATCTGGTGATACATTAAAATCTTCCAGTGATTTAGGCTTACCTCTTGTTGGAATTGGAATTGCCTACAAAGAAGGTTATTTCCAGCAATATTTAAACTCTGAAGGTTGGCAACAAGAGACTTATCCGATCAATGATTTTTACAATTTACCCATGACACTGGTTAAAGATGAAAACGGAAATCCAGTCAAAGTTGCCATTGATTTTCCAGAACAGGAAATTAAAGTTCAAATTTGGAAAATCCAGGTTGGAAGAGTACCTCTTTATATGCTTGATGCAAATATTCCTGATAACCCTGAACATTACAGAACGGTGACAAATGGTTTATACCGTGGAACGATTGAAACGAGAATTCAACAAGAAATCATCCTCGGTGTTGGTGGAATACGTGCTCTTAGAGCGATGGGATACTGTCCTGAAGTTTGTCACATGAATGAAGGACATAGTGCATTCCTATCAATTGAGAAAATTAGAATTTTAATGAGAGAGAATAAACTCTCCTTTGAAGAGGCGATGCAAGTTGGTTACATAACTAATGTATTCACTACACATACTCCTGTTCCTGCTGGAATTGATATTTTTTCTGGAGAGTTGGTGGAGAAATATTTCAAACATATTAGAGAAGAACTTGGATTATCTCATGATGAATTCATGAAACTTGGTAATCTCTCCAATGAGAAAAAGGATACTTTCAATATGGCTCATTTCGCAATGAGAATGAGTGGACATATAAATGGAGTGAGTAAACTTCATAGCCAAGTTTCAAAAAACATGTGGGCTTTTGGTTGGAAAGGTGTTCCGAAAGAAGAAATACCAATTCATGCAATTACAAATGGTGTTCATCTTCAGTCACATCTTTCGAATGAAATGCTAAGTCTTTTTAATCGATATTTAGGTGAAGATTGGACTGAAAATGTTGATGATGAAAATTTATGGAAAAAAGTTGATAAAATCCCTGATCTGGAACTTTGGAGAACTCATGAAAGAAGAAGAGAGAGATTAGTAGCTTTTGCCAGAAACAATCTGCGAAATCAACTCATTAGACAGGGCGCTTCCATCGGTGAAATTGAAAAAGCAAACGAAGTTCTTGATCCGAAAGCTTTGACAATTGGATTTGCACGTAGATTTGCAACATATAAACGAGCAACTTTAATTTTCCATGATCTCGAAAGATTAAAAAAGATTCTTACAAACGAAGAATTTCCGGTTCAAATAATATTTGCTGGCAAAGCTCATCCACAGGATGAGGAAGGAAAGAAACTTATAAAAGAGATAAATCAGATTAGTAAACTCCCAGAGTTTAAAAGAAAAATAGTATTTCTTGAAAATTATGACTTGAATATTGCTCGATATCTCGTTCAAGGGTGTGATGTCTGGTTGAATACACCAAGAAGACCACTTGAAGCAAGTGGTACAAGTGGAATGAAATCATCAGTGAATGCCTGCCTTAATTTTAGTATTCTTGATGGATGGTGGTGTGAAGGTTATAAACCCGAACTTGGCTGGGCTATAGGTATGGGTGAAGAATACATCGATTTGAAATATCAGGATGAAGTGGAGGCAAATCTTATTTATCAACTACTTGAGAAAGAAATTATTCCATTGTTCTACAAAAGAAGTCAGGATGATATTCCTCGTGAGTGGGTTCATATGATGAAAAATACTCTCAAAAATTTGCCTGGCTATTTCAATACGCATCGTATGATGAAAGAATATCTATTTAAGTTCTACTTACCTGCAGCGGAAAGTAAAATGGATTGTTGTGCTAATGATTTTACAAATATTAAAGAATTTATAAACTGGAAATCGAAAGTACGGCAGAATTGGAATTCAATTAAAATTGAAAACATTGAATGTTCTTGTAATAATGAAGTGATGGTCGGAAAAAATGTAACAATCAATGCAAAGATTTTTACAGGTGAATTAACACCTGATGATATCCTCGTGGAGATTTACTATGGAAATTTAAATGGCTCTGATACGATTGAAAATGGTAATACAAGCGAAATGAGACCGATCAAAAAATATGATGGTTCTTATCTTTTTGAAGGTGAAATACCAAATGATATGACAGGCTTAAAAGGTTACACGATTCGAGTTTTACCCAAACATAAGATGCTTACGAATAAATTCGAGATGGGATTGATCTACTGGGTTCAATAGAATACAACGGAATGAGAGATATATTTCGAGTTCTTATATATAAATTTAGCAGAGAAAAATTTATCCTCATGTAACCATTCGAGAAAATATTTATCTCCTTCCCATAGCGGAAGTTCAAAAACTTTTCCCCACTCAATCCATTCCAGTTCTCCCTCATGAGATTCTTTCAATTCTCCCGTAAATTTCTTGGCAATGAAGACAAATACATACCAATCATCTTCATCATCAAATGCTGGAAAAGTGATAAATCCTTTCAAAGTAGGATTTTCTATTTTTAAGCCACTTTCTTCATAGACTTCTCTTATAACACATTCTTCTGGAGTCTCGCCTGGATTAAATTTACCTCCTAAACCATTCCACTTGCCTAGATGAATATCATTTTCTCTTTTGTTTCGATTGATCATTAAAACTTTACTATCATCGAATACATAACAAAGTGTTGCTAATTTCATGTTCGAAACCTTTTGATTTTTTTGTTGTTAATTACTTAAATTAAAAAGCAAAATATCGATTATATAATATAAAAGCATCATGAATACAGGTCAAACACTTTTAGTCACAGTTGGATTGTTATTGTTCACGATTTTTATTCTTACAGTTTATAGAACTACGAGTTCGAGATTTGCCTTTGCCATAGCTAATGAAGCATTATTATCTGGAACAGCTCTTGCACAATCGTTGCTGGATGAGATAAGTCAGAAAAACTTCGATGAAAAAACAATAGGTAAAATTGTAAATTCACCTGATTCTCTGACTGCATCTAATTTGTTTGGTCCTGACTTGGGAGAAAATAATGTGAATCATTATGACGATATAGATGATTATCATGAATATCAGAAAATCGATTCATTACCAAGACTTGGTAGATACTGGACAGACTCACGTATTTTTTATGTTAATCCCAATAATCCGGATCAAATAAGCAACAAACAAACTTTTGCAAAAAAAATTGAAGTTTTTGTACGAAACGGTTTTATTATAGATACAATTAAAATGTACAGGATAGTAACTTATTAGATATGTGGTCATTATTAGACATAATCACGGCTGCTTTTATTGGTGCGATTTTAATATTGATGATAATGGGAGTTATTTTTTACATTCAAAGTTCTTCTCACGAAGTAAATTATGCAAGTATCACTCAAATGAACTTGAAAGAAATTGTTGAGGTAATTGATCACGACATCGTAAAAATTGGTTATAGGGTAAGTACACAAAAAATTCTTTTTGCTGATTCAACAAGGTTGATCTTCAGAAGTGATATCGATAATAATGGAAAGATTGATACCCTCGGTTATTTCCTTGGAAATGCATCAGAATTAACTTCTACCCCAAATCCATATGACAGAATCTTATACAGAAAAGAAAATGATAGACCATTGAATGTATCAAAACTTGGGATTGTGGTTGATTTTAAATTCACATATTATGATTCAACTAATTCCAAAATAAATTATGCATCATTAACTTCTCAAATTCAACGAGATAGAATAAGAGCAATTGAGTATTATGTGAGAGTTGAATCACCGGAAATAATCGAGAATTATTATCCTGGTGCTGAAATGAAAAAAATTATAAGACCTAAAAATCTAAATATTTAACCGGAGTTTCTATGGGAAGAGTAGTCATTGTTTTTCTTCTTGGAGCAATTTTCATTTTTGGAATCTATGTGATTATTTCATCCCGCACAGCAAAATTCTCCGAATTAGAAGCTACTAATAATTATCGAGTAAATTTTGCGAGAAATATCGCATTGAGCACAGTTGATATTCTACTATCTCGGCTCGCTGACAGCACTTCTTATCGTGTTAATCAGGAACAATCTTTGAATTTGATGGGAGGTAGTGCTGAATTCACCATTATTGATACTATTTTAGGTTCAGATAGTCTTATCCAGATAAGGGTAAGAGCAAGTTATGAAGGAATCGAAAAACAAATCTTAACTTATGTAAAATTTACAGGTGGATTCGTACCACCGACTTTAAGAGGTGCTATTACCGCAAATGCAAATCTTAGTAAAACAATTAGTGATATGATTATAGATGGAAGAGATCATGATTTGAATGGAAATCTGATACCGGGAAATGGTATCTATGGAGTTTCCTCAGGAACAACTTTTACAAACTTGCAAGGAGCAATGATTGGTGGAACTGTAAGCGGAGTGGATTATCCACCAAAATATCCAGAAGATCCAAGGGTAATTGAAGAAAATTATGATTGGGGAGGGACTTTCCCTGAATCACCGGATAAAATTCTTGGTTTTCCTGAAGGAACTTTGATAAGCATCGCTAAAAGTGGTATACAAGGTAGCCAATATATAAACGATATAACGAAATTGAAACTCCCTTTAAGTGGTGTTACTTATTTGGAATTACCTTCTACGGAAACTAAAATCGATTTAGGTAATAAAGATAATCGGGGAATTTTAGTAATCCATAATTCTACTGGAACAACTCGAGTAGTTCAAATTAAATCTAGTAGAACATTCAAGGGATTGATCATTGGTGATTATATGTTTCACTTACACTTAAATATCTTGGGTGGATTGATTTTGCTCTCACCTTATCTCGAAATGACAAAAGAATGTAAGGGAAACAACGATAAAAAGATCTTGTATTCATCAGCTGCAATAAAAGACGCTACATTTTTTGCAACATCAGTGAGTGGTCAATCGGGTATTAATAGTGGTAAACGTAGTGTAAATGTTGTTTATTTTTTTGAATAACAATGATAGTATGCTTACAAACTTAGGAGGATAAAAAATGGGACGATTAGTATTAATTATACTCCTTTCCAGTGTAGTTATTTTCGGAATCATTTCAGTCCAGACAACACGTACTTCATCCTTCTCTACAGAAAAATCCACCGAATATTTCAGAAAAGCTTATGCCAGAAATTTATCCAATTCAATGATTGAAATTTTGAGGACCAAATTACAACAGGATACAAATTATCGAGTACAAAATATGGAAACTTCTGAACTATTGGGTGGAGAAGTAGCTTATCAATTAAAAGATACGCTTATCAATTCTGTTCGCTTTATTAAAGCAATTGTTTATGCAAATTATGAGGGCATGCAACAGAAATCTGAAGCATATTTTACAATAGAATCATTGAGTGGTGGAGGGATTCCACCATTCTTAAGATATGCGGTTGTTAGCGGACAAAATTTGAGTTTAAATGGTGGTATTAAGATCACCAATGCTGGCAATAATCTTAATGCGAATGTCCATGTTAATGGTAATTTTTCGATGAACGGTAATAATGAAATTCATGGCTTCTTAACTTATACTGGCAGTGCGTACTCTAATCCGCCTCAAGCACTACTTAATAGGATAACGCCGATTTCAAATCCAGAAAACATTCCTGTACATTACCAAACACAAACCTTAACAATTCCACAGTTCGATTTAAATTCGATTAGAAATAGGGCAACAGATATTTATTACACTAGCAAAATTTTTACTGGCAACATATCTCTTGGAACAAAAGAGAATCCAAAAATAATTTATGTAGCTGGTGATCTTACAATAAATGGTTCTGTTAGTGGTTATGGAATTTTTGTAAGCGAAGGTAGAACAATCATCAATGGAAATGTTACTATTACAACACCTGATAACAACATCAGTAATATTGGTATCTATTCAAAAGGGGAGCTGATCGTTAATGGAAACGTAAATATTCATTCTCAAATATTTTCTAGTGATAGGATAACATTAAATGGTAATGTTAAAGTTTATGGAAATCTCGTCGCTAATAAATCTGTGATTATGAATGGTAATGTAAATGTTTATTATAAACCAGTGGGTGAAGAATTAGTGAACCCAATTTGGTCGAGTACTTCAAACACTGTTATAAGAATTCAAACCGTTCATTTCTTTGAGTGAATTTGACATTTTTTTCTATTTTTTTATTTTGTAACAAGTATATAAAAACAAACCACAAATCGGAGGAATAAACTATGGGTCAACAACAACTCTTATTAATTGTTATTGGCGTGATTATAGTTGGTATTGCAATCGTGGTAGGTATTCAACTTGCAAGTACCAGTGCTCAAAGCGCCAATAGAGATGCAGTTATTGCTGATTTAAATAATATAGGAGCATATGCTCAACAATATTACAGAAAACCATCCACAATGGGTGGAGGTGGTAATTCGTTCACTGGTTGGACTATCCCACCAAATTTAACTAAGACAGGTAATGGTAGTTATACTGCAACCGTCGGGGCTACTGTTGTTACAATTGTTGGCACTGGAAATGAACTCGGTAATGATGGTAAAAATAAAGTAAAAGCAACAGCTGTTGTAACTCCCACAAATATTACTGTTACAATCAACAATTGAAATATAGAATTGCTTCATCAACCCCTCCATTTGAGGGGTTTTTTATTTTAAAAATCAATTAATTAAGCATTTATTCATTCTAGGTCATTTAAAATTATAATAAAAGAATGATTTTGTTTAATGATTAACCTCATGATAATTTTCTCTTTACTTTAATTAACAGAGTTAAATAACTATAATCCATTAAGTTTTAATATTAAGTTCTTTTTAGACAACATAAGTTTGTGGTCTATTTTTCGACAATTATAACAAGAAAAATTATCCGTAAGACTATCTATCGATATTTAATTCTTTAATCTGTAAAATCAACTTTTTCGCCAGTCTGTTTGCAAGAATTAAGTTATAAAAACAATATTTTTTTATAATTTTTGTACATACAAAAGAATTTTTATTTCATATTAAATTAAACAAATTTAATTAGACGATATTTTTTTCTTTCACTAGATTAGGTTTTTAGAAAATATGTCAATGGTAGGTGTAAATCAAATCGGTTGATAAATTAGATGTTAGTTAATTGAATTTAATGGATTACTCTAATTAAGTATTTTGAACAGTTGATAATTGAGTACAGGGAATGAAGGTACATATCGAGGATATCCTAATAGTAATTGTTTAATTATAAAAAAAGTTAAGAAGCTTGACGAGATATGCATTTTGGAGTTCATGAATAAAATAAGAATGGCAAGTTATTTTATAAAATTTGTAATGTTGTTTTGCAGACTACTAAATGTTTAAGAATTAGTTGGTCTTTGACTAAATCTATAAACACTTTAGATGTACACAACCTTTTAATTAAAGTTGACTTTTGTTTTAAATTTTGTAATTTTGGGTTGAGTTAATTTTATTATTTAGAATTTCTTAAAAAATTAATTTCTGTAAAACAAAATAAAGGAGTAATACTATGGGTCAGCAACAACTTCTATTAATCGTTATTGGAGTAATTATTGTCGGTATAGCAATTGTAGTCGGCATTAATCTTGCCAGTACAAGTGCTCAGAGTGCTAATAGAGATGCAGTCATCGCAGATTTAAACAACATTGGTGCATTCGCTCAGCAATATTATAGAAAACCAACATCCCTTGGTGGTGGTGGAAATTCTTTCACGGGATTCACAATTCCTCCATCATTAACACAAACTGGGAATGGGTCATACACCGCTACAGTTGGTGCGACTGTTGTTACAATAGTTGGAACAGGTACTGAAACAGGAAATGATGGTAAAAATAAAGTCAAGGCCACAGCAGTTGTTACACCTGATAATATTACTGTAACGATCAATAATTAGTAGACTTTTCAAACAATAAAAGCCGTCATATTTTGACGGCTTTTTTATTTTAAATTGACTCTTTTATCCTGGGGTATGAAATTGTACTGTGTTTAAAAATTGATTATTTTTTTATCTTAAAACTTAGAAATTTAGTTAATTTAATTTATAAAGTTGGTTTAAAAGATTTGCATAACTTATTAAAATTTCATATAATAACATTAAAAGAGATTAATTAATTTAAATTAAATATGGCAGAATATCGCTTTAATGCAATATCTCAGACGGGTAAGATGGTTGTTGGGGTAGTATATTCTTCAAATGTTTTTAGTGCGAGACAAAAGATAAACGAAATTGCTCAAAAGAATAAACTTCGCATAAGAAATATTGAGCGGAAATCAACCTATCTTTATAAAGTAAAAAAAACCGGTCAACCAAAACCCATTGTTGGAGAACAAAAAGCTTATTCTGCTGGTGAAGTAAAACAAGCTTTAGAAAAATTAGGTTATCAGGTTGTTTATGTCAGAAAGAAATTATTTGATTTACAGTTAAAGCCACCTACTTCAGAGATTGTTTCTTTTGTTAGAATTAGCGCTGATCTATTAAGAGAGAAAATGTCATATGGAGAAATACTTCAATTAATGATTAACGATGTGACAAATAAATCACTGAGAGATGCTCTAAAAGATATTAATAACGATTTAAAAAAAGGTGAAGATAGCGAAAAAGTATTCAGAAGATATGAACATGTGTTAGGAAAATTTACTGCATATATGCTCGGTCTGGCTTCTAAGAGTGGTAATATGGCTGAAATTTACACTGCTACTGCAAAATTTTTAGAGCGAAATCAAGAATTCAGAAAGAATTTGAGAAGTGCATTGGTTACTCCCACAATAACAGTAATCGCTTTGATTCTTACAGTAATCTACTATGTTGCGAAAGTCTTTCCAGCTACAGCAGAATTATTCTTAAGGTTTGATATTGAATTACCACCAATGACTGCTGCAACACTCAAATTAAGTCATTTTTTACAAAACAATTTTGGATTGATACTTCTATTGATGGTGTTACCTATAATTTTGATTGCATTTTATTATCAATCACCAAAGGGTAAAATTGTAATTCATAAATTAATGCTTAAAATTCCTGTTGTAGGAAATTTAATTCACAAATCATTAATTGAAATATTCTGCCGAGTTTTCTATTCTCTGTATACAGGTTCAGCTGAGAATATAGAACCAATTAGAATTGCAGCTGAAGCCACTGGTAACAAATATTTCGAAGATCGAATAAAAAATGTCGCTATTCCTATTATGATCAGAGAAGGTAAAGGTATTACTGAAGCTTTTGAGGCTGCTGGTGTATTTACGAAAACAGCTATTTCTCGATTCCACTCTGGAGAAGAAACAGGAACTGTTAAAAATGTTGCTCTTCAAATTGCTAACTATTATGAGAGTGAAACGACGCACAAACTTAAATTTTTGATCGAAGCAATTCAACTTGCTATTGCAATGTTTATTATGATCGTAATAACAGCTCTGACTCTTATTTCAGCTGAAACGGCAACAATTCGACCTAAATATCCAGGAATGTCATTCATTAATTTAATTCAAGGATTATTCTGATATGAGTATTGAATCATTAGAACAGACTGATAAAGTTGGTTACTGGCTTTTACGTAAAGGGCTGATAGATTTAAATACACTGGAGAAAGCGTTACAGATAAAAAAGTCAGACAAGGCAAGAAGGAATCTTGCTCAAATATTAGTTCAGGATTTTAAGTTTGATCATGATTTAATATTCGAAGAAGTTGCAGCAGTATACCGTTTTGATGTGTATACTCCAGAAAAATATTCTCTCACAGATAAAGAAATCGAAAAAGTTAGGGATTTGTTAAACAAAGCTTCTGATGATGTTAAAAAGATATGTATCGAATCAAAGATAATTCCCATAAAATTTGATGACCATCAAAAAGATAAAATTATAATTGGAGCGATAGACCCTACGAATAGATTAACCCATCAATTACCACCGAGTTTAGGGTTTAGAAAATACGAAGTTATCTTTATCCGCAAGAAAGATTTTGATGAAGTTATAAATAAAATTTTGCCTCCCGAAAATGTTTTTCTTAAAATGTTAGAGGAAGTTCCTCAAGAAATAACTGTTGAAGCTCCTAAAGAAGAAGGAATTGATGAAAGTGCACTGGAGGCAGAGATACAGAAGAGTGCATTAATTAATCTTGTTGAGGGAGCTCTCATAGAAGGTGTTAGGAAAGGTGCCAGTGATATACATTTTATTCCTCAGCCGGGAATGAAAACAGAAATTCATTTTCGAATTGATGGTAATTTAAACCTATGGTATGTTCAGGAGAATACTTATCCCGAAGCGGTCTTATCTGTGATAAAAGACAGAGCAAGGGGACTGGATCGTTTTGAAAGAGAGAAAGCGCAGGATGGATTTATTCAAAGAAATATCGATGGACATGTAATTAGATTTAGAGTCTCGATTCTGCCTATGGTAAGCACTGAGTTAAGTTCAAAGTTCGAATCATGTGTTATAAGAATTCTTGATGATAGAAAAGTTATCAAGGACATAAAGAAAATTGGTTTTGATGGTCCTGCATATGACGCTTTTATGAAAGCGATTAACAAACCTCAGGGTATGGTTATTCTGACAGGTCCAACGGGATCTGGTAAAAGTACTACATTAATTGCAGCACTTTATCAGGTAATAGATCCAACTGTAAATGTATTGACAGTTGAGGATCCAGTTGAATATGTAATTCATGGTGCAAGACAATTAAAAATTGGACCGAAAATGGATTTTGAGCAAGCTCTTAGATCAATTCTAAGACATGATCCAGATATTGTTCTCGTTGGTGAAATGCGTGATAAAGAGACTGCTGAAATCGCTATTAAACTTGCTAACACCGGTCACCTAACCTTTTCAACTCTTCACACAAATGATGCACCGAGTGCAATTTCAAGATTGTTTAAGATGGGAATTGAACCATTTTTAATTGCTTATGCTATTAACATAATTGTTGCTCAAAGATTGATACGGAAGTTGTGTGATAAATGTAAAAGAGTGGCAAAAGATTTTGATAAAGATTTTGCAATTGCAGCAGGGATGAGTGAAAAAGATCTCAAGGAGATAACTTTCTATGAAGCGGTGGGGTGTCCTGCTTGTTCGAATACAGGCTACAAGGGTCGTATGGCAATTCATGAAGCACTTTATTTCAGTAGAGATATTAGAAGACTGATTGTCAAATCTGGTACTGAAATAGATGAAGAAGCAATCAGAATGCAGGCTAAAAAAGAAGGAATGCTAACTCTTAGAGAATCGGGATTCTTAAGAGTAAAAGCCGGTTTAACAACATTAGAAGAAGTAGTTGCATCAACGACGGAAGATTAAACATGTTTGTAGAATTAATTTCTGAAAAATTTAATGAGTTAACAAAAAGTGTAAAGGAAATAACAAGTGAAGGAGTAAATCTAATTCCTGGTTATGTAAAGGGAATTGATAAAATTCTTTACTTAAAAAGTTTTGTTGAGGGGTTAGATAATTCAAAAAGAGAAATTCTTAGAAAATTTTTGGAAAATCTGCTTTATGAAATGCATAGAATAGAAGCATCTGATCTTGATTTTGGAGGCTATGGAAGTCTTAATAGATTCTGGATGAGAATCCATGGAAACAAAAAACCTTTAACGAATTTACCTGAATTTAATCCTACGGAGTCGAGTATTTTGATCTTAAATATTCTTGGTGATAAGCAAGTTGAGTTCCTTATTCAAAAGAGAAACTTAGATTTTTCAATTGAGATTAGAGAAACTGAACCATATCTGCGGATTTACCGTTACCGTGCCGACGCTTATTTTGAATTGGATGAGCTATCATTGAACTGTAGAGCTATTCTTTCACAGCTTAGACCTTTCTCTGACTTAGGTTTCCATCCTTATGTAGCTCAGTTGATGAATTTAAATTATATGAAAGAAGGATTGATACTAATTACAGGTATTACTGGTTCAGGAAAATCTACAACACTTGATGCTATTATAGATGAAAATAACAGAACCTGTGATGCTCATATCATCATCATTAGTTCACCTGTTGAATATGTTCATCAATCGAAACGATGTTTGATAAGACATCGTGAAGTCGGGAGAGATGTGCTTTCCTTTAAGGAAGGAACGATTCAAGCTTTAAGACAGGATCCTGATATTATTGTAATTGGAGAGTTAAGAGATCCAGAAACTATAGTTGCAGCACTCGATGTAACAGATAGTGGACACAAAGTATTTTCAACCCTTCATACTTCTTCGGCAGTTGAGACGATCGATAGAATCATTGGTGAAACAGATGTTCATGAACAGGAAAGAGTTAGGATGCGACTTGCTGATGTATTAAGATGTATTGTTTCTCAGAAGCTTGTTCCAACTGTCGATGGAAAAAGAACACTGGCTAAAGAAGTACTTGTTGTTACGCCATCTGTGAAAGCAGCTATTAAAAACAACAACACCAGTGAGATTTATCAAATGATTCACCAAGGCAGCGAGTTTGGTATGAATACTATGGAGCAAGATTTAGCGAGATTATTTAAAATGAGGAAGATTACTTACGAAACTGCAATTGCATTTGCAAATAATAAAACAAGAATCCAACAATTATTAACGAGTAAGTTATGAGAAAATATGTTGGAATTTTTATAGATGGTCCAGAAACTAAAGTTGCGATTATTTCGGCAACCTCCAAGGGATTAAAACTTGAAGATATCGTCACATACGGTGCTAAGAAAACTACAAGTGAATATTATGGATTCGATAAAACCAAGTTAGAAGTAGATTCAGATACTATACTTTTCGAATCACCCGAAGAGGGAGAACCAGAAGAACCTATGCTTTCAAATATCATAACGAGTAAGATTAAAAATATAAGAGACTTCAAATTTATCCCGGTAGTTACTGAACCACATGTTTCGTATCAGATAATTTCTAATGTACCGAAGGGCAAGGAAAAAGAGATCAAACAATTCATTCTAGATAAGTGGCTCGAGACTAAAGTTTCTTCAATTGAGGAGAAAAATCTAAGGATTTATAAATATCATAACGATACTTACCTTACTGTTTATATTAACGAATATTTCCCTGTACTCGAACAAATTGAGCAATTTGCAAAATTCTGGAAAATGAAAATGCCCCGCATTCCGTTTATTTCTGCAGGGGATGTATGTTTAGCAAGTTATGTTATCAACAAATATTCGTTAAAACAGGACAAAAATTATTTGATTGTTCATGTTGGTATCGATTCAAGTCGAATTATTTTTATTTCAGGTAATCATATAAAACATATCTCTAGTTATCTGGGGGTGGGTGTTCAAACTATTGGTTTTCATGATATTTTAATCAGTAAGATTAACCTTGAAATGGATATTGCTCAAGTATCAGAGATCGATAAAATTTTTCTTGCAGGTGAAGTTACTGAATCTACGGTACAACTTACTTTCTATGGTAGTTTTCCCCTTGCAGATGTTGAAATTATTAATTTTAATGAATTGGATGTTACGGGATTGAGTGAAGATAAAAAACAACAAATTCCTGTTTACGCATTCTGCATTGCGCCAATATTTTTCTTTATCCAGAGAGGAAGAGCAAAAACTCCATTAGTAAATTTACTTCCTTACGAATTAATTGAAGCACAAAAAGTATTTAAACTTAGTCCAGTTGGTTATGTACTGTTAATTTTAATATTCCTATCCGTCGCATTTTTCACTCAGAGATATATCACAAATCAAAAGAAATTGAGTGTACTACAAACAGAAATTCAGGCTAAACAATTGCTTATCGCAGAGAATGCAGAACTTGTAAATAGAGTTAATCAGTTATCCAATAGAATACAAGCGGGATTAAGAATTCAAAAATCGATTGATACTTTAGTAGTTGGTGCCGAAAAATGGACAGACTTACTCTTAAAAATTCTTGAGTATCAACCACAAAAAAGAAAAATTTGGTTAACAAATCTAACCGCTGACGAGGAAGCAGTAAAAATTTTTGGTATTGGTATCAACAAATACACAATTCCAGATTTCTCAGATTATCTTGAAAGAGCATTATTGAAGAATATGATCAGTCAGGAGTTAAGGGAAAGAGAGGTAAACAGATTTGAAATAAATCTTGATCCTTCAAAATTTGGATATAAAGGAGTTCAATAATGAGTAATACAACTCGAAATGCAATTATTCTACTCCTTTTCCTGATTATTTTTGTCTCAATCGCTGGTTATTATGTGTTTGGCTATCAGGAAAATCAAATGAAGAAAAAGCGAAATGAGCTTGAAGCGTTAAATCGTGAATTTCTTGATGTTACTACTTTAACAGCAATGTACGATTCATTACAACATGAATCAGATAAAATTGATTCGATTTTATATAACATGGCTAAGGCTATTCCATTTAGACATTCTATGACAGATACCTACAATGATATCCTGAATATAACTAGAAGTTTTTCTCGTTATACAAGGGTTGATATTGAATATGAAAAAACCGAAACAGTTGGTGCAACATCGGTTGATTATTTTAATATAAGTGGTCAGGGGGAGTTCATTGATGTTTTTAGACTCATCTATGAATTAGAACGCTCGAAAAAATTATATAAAATAAAAGGTTTAACTCTCAGGAATGCAACTCTCACTACGGGAAAAGGAGAGATAAGATATCAGGTAGAGTTTGAAATTAAATTGGAATCATATTTCACAACAGATCCGAATCTTGCTCTCAATTATGAAAACTTAAAACCACGGGAATTTAAATTTGTGAGTGATATATTTTATCCTTTGATTCAACCAGACATTCCACCAAATTATGATGCATTACTTGAAGTAGATGGAGCGACACTTCTTGCAATTATTCCAGATGCCGTATTTATAATGGATAAAAACGGAAATTCCTACACTCTCTCGGAAGGGGATCCTGTATATTTAGGATATCTCACAAAAATAAATTATGATCTGCAACAATGTGAATTCTTGTTGAATAGAGGAGGTATCATCGAAAAAGTGACTTTGAAACTTAAAAGTTCCAATATTAAGGAGTTTAGAAAATGAAAAAGTCAATCATAATAATCTTACTTTTTACAGTGCTCTGTTCAGCCCAAAGCCAGAGGGAATTTCAGAAAATGCTATCGAGCTCACCTGAAGAGCTCGTATCACTTTCAGGTTCGATGCCATTCAATCAAGCAATGCAGATGTTAAGTAAAATGAGCAAGCAATTCATTAATAAAATTATTGTTTTAAGTGAAGAAATTACTGATCCGATTGGGATTGATATTATTCAGATGAATTGGTATAGAGCCTTATTATTAATCTTAAAGTATAATAATCTTGATTTTACAGAAACAGAGGAATATATTAAGATTCTTCCTCGTAAAGCAGAGAAACCACCTCTACCTGAAGCAATGAAAGGTATCGATCTTAATACAAGAGAGGTTAACATCTCAGCAGTGTTTTTCGAACTCGATGTTGCCAAATCAAGAGAACTTGGTATGAACTGGAAATGGTTGCTTTCAAGTACAGATGTTGATTTAGCGGGTCAATTAGGACAAGTTGACCAGAATATTTTTAATCTTAATCAAACTCAACAACAACAACAAACTGAACAGACTCGAACATTTAATCTTGGATTATATGCTCAAAGCCAGATGGGAGATTTTTTAGGAAGAGCAACAGCACTTTTCAACTTCTTTGAGCAGAATCAACTCGGTGAGGTTATTGCAAGCCCACAGATTACAGTTCGAGATCGTGTAAGAGGAGAGATTCAGGTTGGAGCCGATTTTTCAACTCGAGAAAAAGATTTTGCAGGTAATACAGTTGAAAGATTTTATTCAACTGGTACGATAATTCGTGTGACTCCATATGTTTTCGAAGAAGATGGAAAAAATTATATTTTAATTGAACTTGAAGCAGAAAGAAGTAATGCCATTCCAGGTCAAATTTCAACTGAGATTAAGAAAACAAAAGCTAAAACTGATGTTTTGCTTGTTGATGGTGAAGAGACAGTTATCGGAGGATTATATATTACTGAAGAAAAAACTGAAAGGAGCGGAATACCAGTTTTAAAAGATTTACCATGGTGGGTTTTTGGTATTCGTTACTTGACAGGTTTTGATAAAAAAACATACTCGAAAAAAGAATTAATAATTGTATTAAAAGCAAAGTTAGTTCAACCATTAAAAGAGAGATTTACTTCAAGACAGAAAAATCTGAATCTAATTGAGAAGACTCGTGATCAGTATCAAAAAGAACTGAAAATTTATCAATTGAATCCAGTAGAAGAAAAATGAAAGGTATAATGAAGTGGCTAAATTAGAATCAATATTAGTAGTGGATGATGATGTTGCTCTTACAAAAATATTACGAGAAGAGTTAACATCTGTTGGATATGATGTTGAGGTGATTAACAATAGTGTCGAAGCCCTTAGCAGACTTCAAAATGAATTTTACGATTTAATCATTCTTGATATTAAAATGCCAGAAGTTGATGGTTTTGAAATACTTAGGGAACTCCAAAGGCGAGAGTATCCAGGTAAAATTATTGTGATGACTGCCTATGCAGATGTTGAAAATGCTGTTCAGGCTAAAAAGTTAGGTGCTGATGATTTTCTGGCAAAACCCTATGATTTAGATGAATTACTTATAACAATCCAAAAAGTTTTACATTCTTAGGGAGTTGAGCAGATGGTGAGGGAAACATATACAATTTTAGTAATCGACGATAGACCAGATAATGTTTATTATCTACAATCGCGCTTACAGCAAGAAAATTTTCTGGTCATCACAGCTTTCAACGGTCAGGAAGGAATTGAAAAAGCAAAATCGCAAAAACCGGATTTGATTCTCCTTGACATCATGATGCCGGGTATGGATGGATATGAAGTGTGCAAAGCCCTTACGAAAGATGACGAAACCAAAGATATACCTATAATTTTAGTAACAGCAAAAGTGGATTCAAAAGATGTTGAAGAAGGACTTAAAGTTGGGGCTTTTGACTATATAAAGAAACCGTTCGATAAAATTGAACTTGTTGCAAGAATCAATTCTGCTTTGCGTTTTGCTGAGATGAAGAAAAAAGCGATTCAACAGGAGAAGTACCAGATCTTTGAAGCTACTGTCTTTGCTGCGAATCATGAAATCAAACAACCACTCACAATAATGTCTTTGGCAATTAATGCAATTAAAAGAGAACTTCAAAAGGATTCAATCGATAAAAAAACTATTATGGATAAAATAAATTATCTTGATGATGGAATAAAGAAAATTACAACTGTACTTAACAAATTGAATGCTATCAAACACCCAGAAAGTAAAGATACTTATGATAAAGAAAAAGATGTTAAACTTGTGAGTGTGGATGATTTAAAGAAAGAAATTTTAGAACCTTAAGTAGATTCTATCTGAAGAAAGTTTTTCAGAGTTTCGATTAATGTTTCAAATTCATATGGTTTTTCAATAATCCTGGAAACTTTCAATTCTTTCAATTTTTCTAAAATATTTTCATCAACGATTCCCGTCGCAATTAAAACTGGGATGTCCTCATCAATTTCTCGTATATATTTTAGAACCTCTGCTCCCGTAGTATCAGATAGAAAGTAATCTAAAATCACCAGGTCAATCTTGTCTTTGTTTTGAACAAATAGATCTTTTGCTTCAGAGCCAGATGCAGACTCGATAACCTTGAAATTCTGATAACTTAACATCTCAGAAAGTAAACTTCTGATGTTAACTTCATCATCAACTAATAGAATTGTTGGATTGGAACTAAGAATTTGTTTTTTCATCTTTAGTTGTGGTTGTACTTGTTGTTCGATTGTTGGGAGAATTACTTTGAATTTAGTCCCTTTACCTAGTTCACTCTCTACCTGAATTATTCCATTATGCCTATTAATGATATTCTGAGCAATAAATAAACCTAAGCCTGTCCCATGTTGTTTATCTTTGGTTGTATAGTAGGGTTCGAAAATTTTTTGAAGTTGCTCAGAAGGAATTCCTATACCTGTATCTTCGATACAAATACTTACGTAATTCCCTGGTTTGATTGATGGATTAAACAGATAATCTTTTTCACTTACTGAGATTCTATCCACTGTGATAATTAGTTTGCCTCCATCTGGCATAGCATCTTTTGCGTTTACAATCAGATTTATTAAAACTTGATGAATCTGACCATAATCAGCATATAAATCCGGTAATTCATTATCACATTTTTTAATTACTTCTATATTTCTAGGGCAAATATTTTTAGCGAATTTGTACACTTCTTCAATTAATTTGTAGACCTTGAATTGTGATTTTTGAGGTTTTATCGGTTTACCAACTTCTAATAGTGTTTTTGACAAATCAATTCCTCTTTTAAGCAAAGTTTCTATTTCGTTGATGAAGTCATGTAAATTTTCCTGTTTTTGCTTTTGCTTAACATTATTAATTACAGCTTGAATACCATTTAATAGGTTCTTAAAGTCGTGAACGATTCCACTAATAAGATTGCTAGTCAGTTCAAATTTTTTTGCTCTTTGAAGATTTTCAATCAAATTCTGTTGCAAAAGTTTATTATCGAAATAAGAGATGATGAATGCAAAAAATGATGCAAATGATTGGAGAATCTCGATTTTAAATTTTGAGAGGAAATATTCTTTCGCACCAATCAAGATGAAGTAGGGGATATCGTTCTTAATAATAACAGGAGCAATAATAATTTTATTTACTCCGAGTATATTTAATACTAGAGCTGTTATTTCTGAAGCTTGTTGTTCATCACTATTAAAAATCTTCTTATTAAGTTCCAACCAACTTCTAATTGCAAATGCATGTTGTTTAAGTTCTTCCAGTGTGGTTTGAGAATAATCCATCTCAGACATTAATTCAATAATTTCTGATGTGTGCTCAGTAGCTTTGATTATAATACATACATTACTCTCAGTCAAATCTTTACATCTTTTCGTGAATTGAATCGTAATATCTTTAAGGCTAAAGTCACTTATAAGTCCAGCTGTTATTTCTCTTAATGCTTTTTGAAGGGAGGCATTAGTTGAATTAAGTAAATCACTGATAAGTTTTCCCGTGACATCTCGAACTATATAAAGAAGGCCTACTGGATTATCACCTGTATCACAGATTAAAGATACATTGCCTTCAATCCATATTTCAAATCCATCTTTTCTATATTCTTTTCGTTTGAAAGAGTATGATCTATATTTTTCTAATTCTTGAGTAAGTTGAACTTGTGTCTCTATATCGATTGGATCAAAAAGTTTAAAATCAAGATTGATCTGTTTACCTATTACATCATTTGCAGAGTAACCATAAATTTTTTCTGCTCCTTTATTCCAGTAAATGATTTTGTTATTAAAATCAGTAGAGTAAATACCATCTTCAACATTATCAAGAATTTCGAGTTGAGATATATAATGTTCAAAGATTATTTTTCGTTCTGTTGTATCGTCAATAAAAAACAGAAATACATTTCTTTTATCACTGTCACCATGAATTTTCGTTGAACTTATAAAAAACCATCGCTTTGTGGAGGGGTTCTGGACTTCAATATTCAATGGAATATTTTCAATAATCGCTTGTACTATTTTTGAGTCTTCTTGATTTTCTACCTCCTCAATTACTTTAAAAATAGTTAAAGATATGACAGCATTTCCGAACCATTTCTTAAATGTATCGTTCATCCAGAGAATTTTAAAGTTATGATCAGTAAAACAGAGTCCATATCCAGATGAAGTTAGTAATTCAATGAATTTATTGTATTGATTTAAAAATTCATCGATCATTGAAGATTGTATTTCTTAATTTTTGTATATAAAGTTTTTAGACTGATTCCAAGCACTCTTGCTGATTGTTCTCGATTCCAGTTGTTTGCATCAAGGACAGATTTTATATGAATTTTCTCAACTTCTTCACTAGATAATTGGTGAATTGGTCTTCCAGAAGATTTTTCGAAATTATTCGAAATCTCATTCAATTTTAGTGAGGGAGTAAAGAGAAGATTAAAGTGTTTTGGATGAATGATATCTCCGTCACAGAAAATTAAACTCCGCTCGATTAAATGCTCTAATTCTCTCACATTTCCTGGAAAATCGTAACTGAGTAAAAATGATTTTGCTTCATCAGAAAGCATTTTTGGTTGTCTTGATTTGTTTTTAGCCCTTAAAAAATATTCTGCCAATGGGATAATATCTTCTTTTCGATTTCGGAGTGGTGGTAGATAAAGTGGAATTACATTTAATCGGAAAAATAAATCCTCACGAAATCTTTTTTCTTGAACTTCTAATGCAAGATTTTTATTGGTGGCAACGATTAATCTGACGTTCGATTTTCGATTATTCAAACCTCCAACTCTTCTAAATTCACCCGTTTCTAAAAATCTTAATAATTTAGGTTGTAAGACTAAGGAGAGTTCACCAATTTCATCCAGGAATAGCGAACCTTCATTAGCAATCTCAACAAGACCGGGTTTTGTTTGCTTTGCATCAGTGAAAGAGCCTCTTTCATGTCCGAATAATTCACTTTCAAATAATGTGTCTGGTAACGAAGCACAATTCAATGTAACAATCGGTTTATCTCTTCTTGGACTGATTGAGTGAATAAATTTAGCTAAAACTTCTTTACCGGTTCCTGTTTCCCCTTGAATTAAAACTGGCGAATCTGATTGAGCTGCACGCGTTGCTAACGCAAGAAGTTCTTTAAAGACTTTACTTTCACCAATGATTTCAAATCCTAATGTTTGATTTAATTCCTTTGAAAGAGCATAATTGTTCGTCAGAAGATTTTTCTTTTCAATAGCTTTATGTATAACCTGAACCAACTCATTCAAATCATAAGGTTTGGTAATAAAGTCATATGCTCCGGATTTCATACATTCAACAGCAGACTCGATGTCAGAAGAACCAGTAAGCATTATAACTTGTGTAAAGGGAAGATTTGCTGTTGCGAATTTTAAAACTTCAAATCCACTTATATCAGGCAAATTTAAATCAAGCAGAAGAACATCGTAATAGTTGATCTTTAAATCTTCGATTGCATCTTTGCCGGTAAGTACAGTATTACATTTAAATCCTTCTAATGAGAGCTCTTCATTGAGAACATTGGTGAGGTTAAAATCATCATCACAAATTAAAATATTACCTTTTTTCATTTTCAATTCGATTTTCTTATATAAATATAAAAATTTTTTTGCCCAATTGAGAATTGATTTTAGAAGTATTTGTAGTAAGGGAACTCAATTTCAGTCTAAAAAATTTTCAATGAATTGTAATCTAAATTATATAACTATTTGAGATGTAGAATTTGAAATAATTTCTCAATTAATGAAATTCCATGAGTCGATTGGTTATTGTCTAAATTTATTCACTGTTTTTCTGTATAAATTCAGTTCTCAAATATTCGTATTTTTTCTCGAGAAAACATGAAACACTATTCCGAGAATATTCTCACTCTACAGTAATTGTTAAAAGAATTTGGATAATTTGTTAAACTGCATCTTTATATGCTCTCCATTTAGCAGAGACTGTTGGAGAGTTAATTTTTATCGCCCAGACAATTTCATCAAAATGAAAAATCTTTGGTGTAATCGCAGGTGTACGGTTTGACCTCTCAATTGATATAATTCCATTCTGTCGTATATCATAAATGTCAATAATCTCGAGATGAGTTTGAAATGTAAATTTATTTTTAGCGAAGACCATTATTCTATCGTCAATCTGTAAATCTTTGCGCGCGATGAAATGAAAGTGAAAATCCAAAATCTCATCAATAAACATTTTAAAGTCAACAAAATTTAGAATTACAGTTGTTTCGTTCAATTTTCCGAATTCATAAGTATCGTTTTCAAGATGTATTTGGGAGCCATCAGAATAATAGACCTTCGTATCTCCCACCTTAGATAGAATAAATAAATCCTGGTCAAACCTACTAGAAATTTCTTTCATTCGTTCAAAAGTCACATTCAATATTATGAAACCAATCTCGCGAAAAGTCATCACTTCTTTGAATTTCAAATTCCATAGAGCTGAAAATTTTATAAAATTAAATCCACTATACTTGAGAAAATTTTCTACTTTTATAATCTGATCACGATAAGTATGGAAACTATTCTGTTTAGAATTGTGGAGAGTTAGAACACCAAAGCTCTGTTGTTTGTGCAGTTGCAAAATTTTTAAGATAAGGTTGGAAACAATTTCCTGAGCTTCTTTCTTGTTGTAGCTATTCACTTTCGTACCAAGAAATTGTGAGATCTTTTCAATTCTCATTTTTATTTCTCCTTCATTTTTAATCAAACATAAAATTCTCCTTAACCTGAAGAGTATCAATGAATGATATTTTTTCTTAAACCTTTCAATTATGAGAAAATTCGAATTTGTCTGTGGACGATTAAAAAATTAACAAAACTAAAAGATGGAGAAATTCATAAAGTGGATAATTTCGAGAGAATTGAAATAAGATTTCTATGCATCCTCGGGCAAAAATCTATCTTTACTTTTTTGAATAGTTTGAAAGCACATCTTTTGCGAGTTGAATAACTCTATTTTTAAGGTGTTCGGGTTCAATAACTTTCACTCCTTTACCGAATGATAGAATCCATGTTGCAGCTTCATCTAATGAATTCACAGTACCCTCAAAAAAAATTGATCCGTCGGAATTCTCTTTTATTCTTTGATTAAGCAAGAAAGTTTTGCTTTTGATTATCTCTGCCCATTCTTTATCAAATTGGATTTTTATTTCGAAGATTTCATTTCCAATCCAGCTTTTTAATGATGAATTGAATAACTGTTCAATTTTTTCTCTTGGGATTGGTTTGAATTTTTTATCAGTTAATCTTACATAAGTAATTTTTGAAATAAAATATTGTTTGATGAGTTCATTATTAATGGCTAAAAGTCTCCATTCATTCTGAGCTTGGTAAATTTTAAGTGGTTGGATCAATATATCCTTCTTTAGAATACTTACAGTTGATTGATAATTAATCGATACAAAATTATTCTGGTCAATTGCCTTTTGCAAAAGAACTATAAATGACAGAGCTTTTTCTCCGTGTTTTTTAATCAAAAGAAGAGTGGGTTTATCAGGATAATCTTCAGAAAAAGAAAAGCTTATAAATTCAAGAATAAATTCTTTAAGGGTTTCATGTTTTACAGGTGAAAGAATTTTTATTCCTTCTTTTTTGAGTGAGTGGATATCAATCCCTCGCGAGCGTAATTCAGCTAAATCTCTTTTAATTGTAAGCTCTTCGACTCCAAATTCAATTGCCAGGTCCATGACTGAAAATTTTTCATCATTGTAGAGAGAACGACCTACTATTTCAATCTGTCTTTTTAGCTTTTTGGTGTATTCTGACATTTCTAACCAATAATTTAATTTAAAATATAAAAGTGCTGCCTCTTATTAAAGAGACAGCACTACTTTCTTCGGAGAGAGAGAACTTCTTATTTTAACAAAATCATTTTCTTTACACTGCTGAAACTTCCAGCTTGAATCTTATATAAGTATACACCAGATGTCAAATTATTCGCTGTAAAATTAACATCATACTGACCTGGGTTCATCTCATCATTTATTAATGTTGCCACTTTTTGTCCAATTAGATTATAAACCTCAAGGACAACATGTGCTTTCTCAGGAATTGTGAATCGGATGGTTGTGCTTGGATTGAATGGATTTGGATAATTTTGACTCAGAGTAAATCCACTTGGTATCGCTGTATTGTTCCTTACACTTGTTGTAGAAGATGGACTAACAAACAAATCTTTGCTTAATACAGAATTTGTTCCATAATCGAGAGTTATTGTTCCATTACTTGCAGTGTTTTCGTATTCAGGATCATCGATAATCAGAGTATAATCGCCTGCAGGCATATTCTCGAGAGAATATGAGCCATCATTACTTGAATTAGTGTATGATACTAAATTACCACTCAAATCAAAAGCATAAATTATAGTATTAACTGGTTCACCAAAAATGTTGTAAACTTTGCCCTTTACAACTGCGAAACCTGTATCGGGTCTTGTTATCAGGTTAATATCGATACCAGTCAAGAAAGAGTTTTCTGTAACGATAACCGTATCAGCATCTCTCCAGCGTAATGCTACAGTGTCTGCTTTGTAATATCCTGGTAGATATGGTAATGTCGGTCTTGCAAAGACAAGGTAATTGCCAGGGATTAAGTTTTCTAAAGAATAATTCCCAAGTGAATCTGTTCTTGTCGATTTAAACTTTTTGAATCTTCCATTTTGGAGTTTAAATGCTGTAACAATAGCTTGGACAGGATCACCTGTATTAAAATCTTTAACCAGTCCGGTTATACCATTATTATAAACTGGTTTTTGTTCGATGATAAAGTTAATGTCTGTAACATCTGAATTTACGAGAATTCTATCAGCCTCCTGGAATGTCCGTTTATTATTGTAAAATTCAGGATAGTAATTCTTATTGAATGGTTTTGCAAAAACAACATATTCGAATCCACCCAATACTCTAATTTGATAATTACCGAAGCTATCAGTTACTGCAGACATATTGCGTGGAGAGATCACTGGTGGATGAATAGGAAAGATTGTATCGTGCACAACGAATGCAGTTACAATTGACTTCACTGGAATCCCATTCGAATCAAGAACACTTCCAGAAATAGTATAAAGCACTGGAGGCGGTACAGGTGTTAGTGCAGCAGTAATATTTGTAGTTGTATTAACAGAAACAGTGATAATGTCAGCTGAATCAATTGAGCTCTTATTGTCATAAAATTCAGGATAGAAACCACGTTTGTAGAATTTAACTTTGTATTCTCCAGCTGGAAGTGACTTAGAAAATTCACCATTCTCATTGGTTTCTGCTTTTTCGAGTCGAGTTGAATTTAAATTCAAGAAATAGACTTTCACATCTTTAAGTGGTGAGCTGGTTTGTTCATTCGTAACAACTCCCGCTAAAATTCCAGTCGGTCCATTAACTTTGATAGTCCATTCTTGAAAAGCCTTTCCTCCTCTATCACTAACAGCAGATATCTTAACTTTGAAATAACCACCTGTCGTAGGGGTCCATGTAACTAATCCAGTGAGACTATCAACTTCCAAATCTGCAGGACCCTCAACTTTATAGTATGTAATAATTGCCTCTGGAATATTACTTACAGCATTAGCATCATATGAATATAATTCGTTTATGTTAGCGAATTTTGGTGGGAATGTAACGAATCGTACAAAATCCGCTCTCAATGGAATGGTAACAGTTGCAATATTACTTGGAGAACTCTCCCCCGAATTATTATAAGCAACGACATAATAAGAATAAGTACTCTGAGATTGAATATTGTAATCATTGTATTTTAATCCTCGCCATCCTTGAACGAGAAGAACGAAAGAGGTATCGACAGGTCCTTGTCGATAAATCTTAAACCAGTATGGAGATGTAGATGATTGCATTTTCCACTCCAGCTCTACATAACCATTACCAGGATGAATTCCAGGATGGTGATCCGCTTCGTACTCCGCTTTTAAATTATATGGCGCGGGAATTTGTGCGCTCAAAGTGCTTAACCCCGCAAATACCAGAATGATTGTGAACAAATAAAGTTTTTTCATAGTTGACTCCTTTCTTTTTCATTGGAATGTGCAATAACTATGCCAAATTAGAATCTTTTTTGATAAGAAAAAAAGCGTTTTTTAAATATAATAAAGATAAATACCAAAATTCAGTTTCGATACTATGAAAATTTTTCGTGGGAGATTAAAATTTTTCAGAGTAAGAAAAAGAATTAGAATTGATTAGAAGGCTATTATAAATTCTAACCGTAATTCTGAATGACCATTAAAAAATTCTGGTTTGATTGTGACAGCTTGATTTAACAACTTATTGCTTTTATAATTCAAAATATCTATTTGAGAATAAATGTAAATTGTAGCGAGAGTAAGTAGTGTAATATTTCTTACCTTATAAACAGTATTATAAGATTTGTATCTCTGAGATATCAATTGTGGATTTGTTTCGTTTAAATATGTTTTTTCTTTGATGTAAGTATCATAAGAAAAATAAAGCCCAGAAAGTAAAGATAATGTGAACAGTGACGAGATTACAATCCCTTTTCGCTTTTCATTTAATCCAAAGTACCCCCAGCCAGGGTAAATCAAATTTCTGAGAACCGATTGACGATACTTACTCAGACTTTCTTCCAATTTTCTTTCGCTGAATTTTTCTGAGTAATTCTTCTCTAATTCAATACTATTCTGATTGTTCAACCTCTCCGATTCTCTTTTTTTTATCTGATTGAAAAATGAAATGATTTTTGGTGAAACTTCGTTAGAATCAAGAGAAAAATTTATATCAAAAGTAAGAATCTTTCTGAAGGATTCTTCTGAGAGGTTTATATCCCATAAGTGAAAAGCAGATAATGCTTTGTAATAAAAGATGGATAGCGAATCATCCTTTGTTAAATTATTTTTTAATTTGAATAATGAATCGGCAGTGATTATTACTCCAATGTAATCGAAATTTTCAAATTTACTTTTAAGTATTTTTTTTATATCACTTATTGATTGAGCAAAAACAATCTTAATAAAGAGAAGAAAGATTAAAGTGATTTTAGGTATATTCATTTATCTAATCAGTTGCATTTTTCTGGTAATGAATTGCTTATTCATTTGAATCCGATAGAAATATACTCCACTTGGGACACTCGATTTTTGATCATCTGTTCCGTCCCATTGGAGGAAGTAGTAACCAGCTTGTAACTCTTCGTTGACAAGAGTTTTGATTTTCTGGCCAAGAATATCAAAAATTTCAAGTAAAACCTTTGAATTTTGAGGAATTTTGAAGAAAATCGTAGTGCTTGGATTGAAAGGATTAGGATAATTTTGTTCAAGAGAAAACTCTGATGGTTTTTCATGAGTATTTATTTCGATATTTGTTGATAAATCAAGTTTCTCTACTGAAGGGACAATCTGCTCAAATTGATTTTCGCCACCGAATACATAGATGGAATTTCTGAATCGAACAGCAGCAAATTCACTTCGCGGATTAATAAGCATGGGTCCTTGTGAAATTGAAACTGATTGACCATTGAACTCAAAAATTTCAGTCGTTCTTAATGCTTTATTAACCTCATTAAAACCACCAATTATGATAATCGAGTTTTCATTAAACTTTATTGCTTCTGCTCCAGCTCTTGGGGCAAGTAAATTTATAGGTACTCTAGTTAGGTTTTTTGTAGACAAATTATATCGATAGATTGAATTCAACACACCTTTCAATACACCTCCAAAAATAAAAACATTACCATTTAAAATAGATAATGATTGGTAATACGGATTTTCTGAGCTTGATGAAGGGTAGGGAAAATTATTTATGAAATAGATGACAGAATCATTTTCCAAATCATATTCAACAAGATATCTGAGTGGATACATATCGTTGTGTTTGAATGATTTTTCTCCACCAACTAAAATTAATCTATAATCATAGAGTAAACTTGCAGAGTGTTTTCTATTAAAAACAGGATGATAACGCATGATATATGCAGGAGAAGATCTTTTATAAATTTCAAGAGAGTAGAATTGATCACGAATACTGCTTTTTATTTCACCTCCATAGATAAGAACACTATCACCAATCACATTTGCACAAAAGTTCTTCCTTAAAAAGCGAGTATTTCCAATTACGCGCCATGTATTTGTAAGTGGATTAAATTCCTGAACAAAATTTACACTCGAATTAAGTGAATCAGAATATCCACCTATTATCCATATTACAGAATCTACAACGACTGCTCGATGCCCTTTGACAGGGATCGGCATTCTTCCAACTTCATGCCATTGTAAATTTTGACCATAATTCAGAGTATAAGTAAATATTAAGATGATTGAAATAAACAATAGCTTTTTCATCATTATAGAATACTCAATTTTTATGCCAGTTACTTATGTTATTCAAATTCAACTTGTAACTCAAAGTTTCTCCTGCACTTACATAAATGGTATCAATGTAAGTCCCAAAATTGGGATTGGAAATAACCACGAAATTTTTTCCTGGTTTAATTGGTATGGGTTGAGCGAAAGGAGACATACCGATTGATTTGTTATTAATCTTCACCTCTCCCCATGGAATTAATTGAATTTTGATAAAACTAAATAATTTATGAAAATTAATATCAAGTGAAACAATTTTTTGCGAATCTATCTCTATTTCTGTCTCGTAAGGTGGAAAACCTGGATGTTGTAATCTGAGATTATATTTACCTGATCTTAACTTAATTGGATTGGATAAAGGAGTCGTTTCAATTTTTGTACCATCGATATAAACATCTGCCCAGGGAAAACAGGTAATCATCAGTTCTCCTTCCAGAAGATCCGACTCATTGTTTGTAGATTTGATTGATTCATTTTTTTGGTTGTTTAAATCGATTGAATTTTGTGTAGATCTTTCCTTAATCAAATTTTCTGCATTGAGTACTTGGGGTTCAGTATTTTTGATTAAATTATTTTTTGAGGAATCGGAGTGGATTTGTGAATTTATTATAAAGTCTGGTTCAGTAGTGTCAGTTTTATTGTAAATAACATACAGGATAGTAATTGAAGAGATGAAAAGAATGATAAAAACTACATAACTAATTTTGAATATTGGTTTCTTTGCAGTTTGAAAATTTACCACGAAGTTATCTGTAATACCTAAATCCGAAAATATTTCATCAGTGTTGCTGTATCTTTTATTTTTTTGTTTTTCAAGACATTTTTTGATGACGGGCGTGAACTTTGAGTATTCGCGAGAAATGTGATTTAGGTAATCATCGATTTCTAAGAATTGGATATTGTTAATAGTTGAGGATATATCGCTACCTATAAAAGGATTTTTGCCTGTCAAAAGTTCGTATGCAATAATTCCGAATGAGAAAATATCAGTGCGATTATCAAGAATATCACCTCGAATTTGTTCTGGGGACATATACCCAGGAGTACCAATTATAGAATCCTGTTGAGTTATTTGAATTTCTGTTTCTGCTAAAGCTAGACCGAAATCCGCAATCTTGATGTCAAAGTTTTTGTTAATTAAAATATTCTCTGGTTTTAAATCTCGGTGAATTATCTTCTGTTGATGAGCATATTTTAATCCTGAAAGAATTTGTGAGATTATTTTTGCAAAATCATTCTCGTGGGGACGGTTATTTTTCAAGTAATCTCTTAATGTCTTACCTTCAAAATATTCGAATGAGATGTAGAAAAAGTCGTCGTAGGTACCAAAGTCCAGCACTCTAATGATATTTGGATGATTTAATTTTGCCAGTATTTTCGCTTCTCGCTTGAATCTTATTAAGACTGTTTCATCTTTAAGACTTTTTGTATTGAGTGTCTTTAAAATGATGTTTTTATTCAAATAGATATGATTGGCGAGATAGACTCCACTTTGAAAATCTTTTTTTAGTGTTTCAATTAATTCAAACTTGTCGAATAAAATATTTTGATTACTCATTGTTTTCGGAAAATTCCTGTGAATTGATTTCCTTTAATTTCATCTGAACCCATCTAACTGATACTCCAAGGGACTTTGCTGTTTGCGTTCTATTACCATTATATTCATTTAACCGTTTTAGAAGGATTAACTTTATAAAATCGTCGAGTGTCCCTTTAAAATCAATGATATTGTCTTCTTCATCAATAATTATATGTTCTGGTAAGAGAGTGTCTGAATCACAAAGAATTATTGCTCGTTGAATTACATTCTCGAGTTGACGAACATTCCCGGGCCAGTGAAAATTCTGCAATTTCTTCAATGCTTCTGGAGAAATTTTAATTTCTCTATCACTGTATTTTTTTATGAAATGTTTTGTTAAAAGGGGAATGTCGTCTCTTCTTTCTCTGAGAGAAGGGACTTCAATTGGAAAAACATTTAATCTATAGAAAAGGTCCTCGCGAAATTTATTTTCAGCAACTAATTGTTTTAAGTCTTTGTTCGTTGCGGAGATAATTCGAACATCAACTTTTATTGGTTTTGTATCACCAAGTCTGATAATTTCTTTATTTTGTAGAACCCTTAACAATTTTGCCTGTAAAGCGGGAGATATATCTGCAATTTCATCAAGAAAGAATGTCCCGCCATTTGCTACTTCAAATAAACCTTTCTTATCAGTATTTGCTCCAGTGAATGCTCCCTTTTTATATCCAAATAGTTCACTTTCTAAGAGTGTATCAGGTATTGAACCACAGAATTGTGCTATATATGGTTTATCTTTTCTGTTGCTTAAATTGTGAATGGCTCTAGCAACAAGTTCTTTACCTGTTCCACTTTCACCCATAATCAGAACTGTTGCGTCTGTAGCAGCGACTTTGTAAATCATCTGAAAGAGTTTTTTAATTGCAGTGCTTTCACCAATTATCTCAGGAATTTTTTGAATCGATTGCAATTGGTTTTTAAGGTAAAGATTTTCACTTTGAAGTTTCTGAATGTTTAATATCTTATCAAGAGCAAGGGAAACCAGGTTAGAAAAGAAATCAAGAAATACTAAGTTTTCTTCAGTGAACTCTTTTCTATTTTTCTGACTGTCGACTAAAATAACTCCCCATATTTTTCTTTCTTTTATAATTGGAACTCCTAATACAGATTTTATTTTGTGAATCTGAATACTTTCAAATTGAGAAACTGTTGGATCACTTTGAACATCATGATAAAGACATGGTTTTTTCGATTCAACCACCTTCTGGAGTATACCCGACGAAAATTCTGATAAATCATTTATTGATTCTTTGTTGATGTTTCGCGCAACTATTATTTCAAAATTACTCGATGACTCGTCGTATTTTGCGAATAGTCCTCTTTCAGCGTCGACAACATTGATAACTAAATCAAGTGTTTCTTCAATTAATCCTTCTTCGTATTCAAGAGTATTTAATCGTTTGCTTAAATTGTAAAGTAGTTCGTATTGTTCTTTGCCTAAAGATTTTATCTTGTTTATCTGAGATTTCTCACTCGTATTTTGCATTTCATTTAACTCTAAATGATGCCGGTTTCGACCTTGCTCTATTTAAAAATGAATCAACACACCACAAAACCCAGTAATAATTTCCAGTCGGTAAATCAACATCTACATCTACATAAGTTGTATCCATACTTAAATCTTTTTTTGACCAGATAACAGATGGCGGAAAGTTATCATTAAACAATTCAACCTCATAAGTGAATCTAAAACCTGGTACAAATCTTCTCCACTGAAGTCTAGGTTTTGAAGAAGTAGAATCAAAATTAATTGGTGTTTCGAGAACCATTTCTTCTTTTATAATTCTTTTTAATCTGTCCGAACCAATTCTAAACTCATCCCCAAATTTATCTTTCACATTGATATAACAATCCAAACCAATTAGCTCGGATAAATCATCTACACCAAAATCATAATCTGTAAAATTCCCTTCGTAAAATCGTGATTGAACATTATAATTCAGCTGGATCCTGGTGTCTAAATCGTCATTACAAATGAAAACAGAATCAATATCATTATCAGAATCGATAATTCGAGCACGAATTTGTAAATGAATATCTTTGATATTTGGATATGAATTAATCAATACAGAATAAAATTCTAGACTATCCAGTCTTGGAATTTGATTGAGAAAGAATTCTTTGTATGTATTCGAAGAACTCAAATTTACATAAATTGAATCCGATTTAAATCCCTCTTTACGAACAATTAACCATCCATTTTCTTTTGAGTTAGTTTCTATCTTAAAATATCCTGAATTATTTGTAAATATTGCCTTATTATGTGGAGACCAGATTATCATAGCATCTGTGATTGGCTTTCTTGGAATACTATATGTAAAAACCACACCTTCAATGTATGTCAAAATTTTGTTCGGATTCTCAGGATCAAAAGGATTATGGTGAGGAGCTTCACATCCAGTCAATTTGATAATTGATAAAATCGTCAATGTAGTTATTATTTTTTCAAACATCTTTTAATTCAATAAAGGTTAAAGCAATGATTACAATTCAAATTTAATTCAGAAAACTCTAATTTCTTAAAAACAGAATCACTACACCTGCAACTGCTACGAATGCTCCCACAATTGCTCTGACTGAAATCTTTTCGTTATAAAAATATCTAACCAGAGGTAACATAATTACTGGTGGTAAGGACATAATTGTTGAAGCAATCCCAACTTTTGTATGTGAAACAGCAATTAAACTAAATGTAATTCCAAGAAATGGACCTGCAATTGAACCTCCAAGCGTAAACCACAATGCATTTAAATCTTTCTTAAAGACATTCAGAGGATTTTTAAATTTTCTTGTTAGTAATGCGATAGGGAATAATATAAGTAGAGAGGAACCTAATCTTATCGCAGTTGCAACGAATCCATTTATATTCTCTCCGTTGGATAAATTGAAAGCTTCTTTTGCTAAAACTAAACCAATACCTTGACCAATCGATGCCAATAATGCAAAAATCAATCCGTTATAATTAATTTGGTTATTTGACTTATTATCTTTTTCATGAATAACTATTGCAATTCCAGTGAGCGTAGTGACGATTCCTGAAATACCTATTAAATTTATTGATTCTTTCAAAAATAAATAGGCAAGTAATGCAGCTATTGCCGGTGATAAAGACATGATTAACATACTTACTCGTGCACCAATCTCACGGTAAGCAAGAAAAAGAAATGTATCTCCAAATGTAAGACCAACGATCCCACTCAGAGCTAAGTAAAAATATTGCATGGTATGAATACGATATTCAAAACCTGATAGAATTATAACGCTGAATAATAAAATTAGAGCGATAAATTGTCTGCTAACATTTAGTTGAACACTTCCAATTCTTGTAACTGCACTCGCGAAGAGTAATGATGTTATAGACCACAAAAAAGCAGTTATTAATGCTGAAATTTCTCCAATCATAAATTTCAAAATCCATTTTATGAGATTAGATAAATCTTTTTATAAAGTGATTCTTTACTTAAAGAAATGAAAAATGAATTAGTTTTGATAAGTTATCTACACCTCTGATGATGATGTTGAAAGAATGCATAAATTATTCATTGCATATTCGCAAAATGAACAATTTGCTTCATTTTTATTGAATTTATTACTACTGATTTGTGTAATTATATCTAAAATATTTTTCCTGATTGAATCTACCTCACTTATTTTGAAGATTTTTTTATATGACCATTCTGGATGATTAACAAAATAGATAATTAGTTCGATATTGTTTCTAACTTCAAAAAATTCTGACACGAGCAAAACATATGGTTCCATTTGTTTTAAATACTCATCGACTTTTAGTTGTAAATATTTTTGATCAAATTTATCGGTCTTATAATCGATGATTGTAATTCCATTTTCATATATGTTAATTCTATCGATAATTCCAAATAAAATGTGTCCATGGAATTTTAATTTAATTTCGAATTCTTTATAAGATTTCTCACATTTTATTATTTCAAGAAAATCTTCTCGAGCGAATAATTTTCTCAAAACTGGAAGAAGGTTATTTTTTATGTTTTTATTTATTGATTCGGGGTAGTTTTCAAGAAGAGAATCCAATTCACTAATTGCGTCATCAAGTTCAGTTGAATTAATTCGTCTCATTAATTCATGGAAAATGTTGCCTACTTCAGCACCACTTATTTCTTCATCAATTGATTTCTCCGAATAATAATCTTTAAGAGGATTGTATCCAATTATAAACTTTAAGATATATTTAACTGGACAAAATTGATAAACCTTAAGCTGAGTTGCGGTGAAAATTTCTTCTTTTACCGAGTCAGAAAGAGAGTCAGTAAATATTGTATATTTCTTTTCAATCTTTTGTATTTCTGGTTTCAATAATTGTTGAGATGTTGATACCTCAATATCTCTTATCACATCTATGTTCAATATGTGATCATTAATCTCTTCGGTATAAGAATTATTCTGCAATTTTAGAAAATGAAGTTTCGTAGAAAATTGAATTCTTCTGTTATTGGTTAAATCAGAGATGTTAAGACTTTGAAGAATTAAGGACTTGTAACTTAAATCATTTTTCTTATTCGATTTTTGAGTTCCGTTTTGATTTGTAGAATGAGTAAAGGAAAGAATTAACTTGTCTGTTGCTCGAGTCAAAGCAACATATAATAAGCGTAGTTCTTCATTATAATCGATTGAGTAATTGATCTTATTCCCAAAGAAAGATGAAAGGGTGTGATAGGAAATTTGATCTTCATCCCTCATCTTGAAAATAAATCCAAAATCATCATTAATTGAAATTTCTCCAAAACTGATATTCGACGATTTCATTGCCTTTTCAAGATTTGGAAGAATGACCACTGGAAATTCCAGACCTTTTGCCTGATGTATGGTCATAAGATTCACACTGCCTTTAATTTCACTAATAGTTGCTTCGGCACTTTCCATCTCAGTATAAGCTAGTTTTAAATAATCAGCGAAAGTAGCTAAATCTTCAAGTCCGGTAAGTTCGAAATTATGAGCGACATTAATCAGTTTCTCAATGTTTGCAATAATTTGAGTTTTTTTAGGATGATATTGTATTTTCCCAAAATAATCTGTGTCGCTTAAAATTGTTTGGATAAGTTCTGGAATTGAATATCGCGAAGCCTGTCGAAGGTGAATTTCAAGTGTATTAACAATCTGTTTAATTCTTTCATCATCAGAATTAGCATGTGAATAAAGCTTCATTTTTTTAAAAAATGAATTATGACCATTTTGGAAAAAATTGGTCTCATAATTTATAAAGAAGTTAATCTTCAATATTTCTTCATCACTTAATACAAAAAATGGAGATCGTAGAATTGAAATCAATGCAATATCGTCATCTGGATTAGCAAGGAAAGATAAATATTTTAACCAATCTTGTATTTCTTCTGCTTGATAAAAACCTCTCCCTCCACTTACGATGAAAGGGATATTCTTCTTGATAAATGTATATTCAAACTCTTTAATTTCATCTCGTGTGCGAAAGAGTAGCGCAATATCACCAAATTCTATCTTTCTTGATTCATCTCTTTTTTGATCGTATACTTTCTCTTCTGAATTTACCAGGTACAATATATAATCAGCAATTTTCTCATATTGATTCTCTGTATCACAACTCACAATGAAATTTATTGGATCATCCAGATACTTTTCTCTACCAATAAAAAGTGGTGAATATTCTACAGATTGATGATAATTTTTTTTCTCTTCAGATTGATGAATAAAAAGTTTGTTAAAAATTAAATTCACAAATGCTGCAATAGAAGGAGTTGAACGATAACTTGCACTAAGAGTTACAATTGATGATTCAAATTCTTTCTTTTTCTTTAATTGAAGTTTGAAGTCTTGAAAAACTTTTAATTGAGCATTTCTAAATCCGTAGATACTCTGTTTTTCATCTCCTACAACGAAGATATTGTGTTCTTTATCAAAATTATTTGTGAGTTTACTCAATATGCTGAACTGGATTGAGTCGGTATCCTGAAACTCATCTACCAGAATAAATTTATATCTTTCTGAAAGCTCTTTTTGGACTATTTCATTATCCAGCAATTTATCAGTTAGAATCAATAAATCATCAAAATCAAGTACCCCCTCGGTTAATTTGAATTCTTGAAATTTTTCCTTCGCTTGTTGATAAAGTTGAATTAAAGTTTCGATATAACGAAATTTCTTTTCTTCAGAGTTAATTGAAAAGTCGCAGTCTTTCAAATCTTTAAACTGATAAAAAATCTGCTGGAATTGAGATATGCATGAATTTTCTGTAAAGTATTTGAATTCTCTCTTTCGGACCTCAAATTTATCAGTTAGAAGTGTTTTGGTGATGAGTGAAAGTAATGATTTAAATTTTTCAAAATCAAAATCTTTAATGAGTAAGCTTAGCTCGTCTTCGATTTGTTTGATTTCTTGAATTACTTTCTCTCTATTTGATTTAACGGTAATCTCATTTTTTATACCTGAGAAAAGATTTAGTGCGTTTTCCAGGTGACTCAAGTTATTATCAAGAAAGTATTCCTTAGCTCTTTGAAGAATTTTATCGTAATAGATCTTGAATTTTTTTGCTTCATCTTGAGTTTGAGTATAAAGTTCATTTATCAATTTATCAGTGAAATATCTTTTTTCAATTAATCTGGAGAGAAGTTCAGAAGTTTTTTCTTTATCAAACATTCTTAAGAAGTCTTTTACTTTCTCTTCCTGGATATTCGCAATCAGTGTATCAACAATACTTTTTTCAATCAATTCCTTTTTAGTTAAATCATCAATTATATTGAACGAAGGATCAATACCAGCCTCTATTGGAAATTCCTTCAAAATATCGAAGCAGAATGAATGAATTGTAGATATTTTTGTTGAAAGGATATATTCTCGAAACTTCTTTAAATAAAAAAATTCTTCAGACCTGATTAAACTATTGAGCTTTTCGTCTATGGCATCAGAAATTTTTTTTAGTAATTCTGATGCAGCCTTTTCTGTAAAAGTTATAGCAACAATTTCTTTGAATCCAATTCGTTTATTTAAAATAGTTTCAATAAATCTACGCGTGAGAATAAAAGTTTTACCTGAACCAGCATTTGCAGTTACAATGGTATGGTTATTTAAATTAAGTGCCTGAAGCTGTTGGGGATTTAAAGTGCTCATAATTCTCATCTTTTATTTTTGGTATTGCAATCATCACAATAGTTCCTCTACCAACCTCGCTCTTAATCTCAATAGTTCCATTTAAGTCATCAAGAATTCTTTTTACGATTGGTAATCCAAGTCCTGTCCCTTCAGTTTTAGTAGAAAAATTAGGATCAAAAATTTTATCGAGAATTTCAGCTGGAATACCGGTTCCATTGTCTTCAATGTTAACGAAACAGTAATTTACATCACTGTATAATTTTATTGTGATTTTAGTTGAATTAGCTTGAATTGAATTTTTTACAAGATTGATAAAAATTCGTTTTAATTCTTCTTTATCAGCATTAACTATAAATTTTTCAGTTTTAATATGTTCAAAAGTGATTTCAGCCTGAGCAGAGAAAAGAGTGATAACCTCTTTTAGAATCTCCTCGAGGTTGCACTTCACGATAGTTCTTTCGGGCATTCTTGCGAAGTGGGAAAATTCGTTTGTTATTTTTGTCAATGCTTCCACCTGTTGTATCAACGAAGTAGAAACTTTTCCAAATATTCTTGAAAATTCCTTTCTGTTCTCTTTGTATAAGAATTGTAAATGTTGAAGTGAGAGTTTCATTGGAGTCAGTGGATTCTTAATTTCATGAGCTACTTGTTTCGCCATCTCTCGCCAGGCTTGTTCTCGTTCTGCCCTTGCTAATTTCTTTCGAGATTCATCCAGATCTGAAATCATTTTATTGAAAGCTTCAATCAGATCTCCAACTTCTCCCGTTTCTTTCGGTTCTAATTTGATTGAAAGGTCTCCACTCGAAACTTTTCGCGTAGCTTCAGTTAATTCAGAAATAGGCTTTGTTAAGCGTTCGAAGAAGAGATTTCCGAAAAGGAAAATTAGTAGAATGGTTAATGAATAGGCACCAAAAATGAAAGTATCGATCTGTGCTAATTCTTTCTGAATTTTTTCTTGTTGATAAATGGTTGGAATCGAAATTATATAATCACCTTCTTTTGTGGATATTTTTTTATATCCTACCAGATAGGGGAATTTTGAGATATACTCAAATTCAAATGCATAATTCTTATACCCAATAGTTAGATCTAGATAAATCTTCACTGGAAGTGACTGTGGGAAAAATCCGATTTCATACAATTTATGTTGAGAAGAATAAATCAAGGAATCATTTTTAAATAAATTATATTCGATGTTTAAATCTTGGTTTATATGCTTAAGTTCATTTAAAGCAATGTTTTCATTCCGCTTCAAATTCAGTGAGACGAAATCCAGATCCTTCTTAAGTTCGTTAGAAAGATTTTCTTTCCATCTTCGAATTTCTGATTCTCTGGTAAAATAAGCGAGTAAAATTATTGGAATTAATGTAACAATAAACAAACCGATAAAAAGCTTTGTTTTGAACCTGAATCTGAAATTATAACCTTTGGCAAGAAGTAAAATTGTTCCCCCCAGTAAAATTATAGATGAAATGACAAGATGAACTAATGTAATCTTAAAAATGTTGAAAATAACAGATATAGGATTCTTTCCCGGTATGCTGACACATATCAATTTGATTGGTTCGTTCACATTATATATGTAATAAAAACTTTTGAATTTTTTGTTGTCAATTGCTTCATCCACCCAAAATTCACTATTTTCTCGATCAATGACCTTTTCAATTAGCTCTGGACTCAATTCACGGTATTCGGGTAAATTCTCACCTTTTAAAAGCACGAGAAGATTATTCTGATAAGTATAAACGACAGCATCCGGAATTAATTTAAATGGATTTTTCTCGTACTTTATATTTTTAAACAAGGTGTTGTTTGTTGAAGGGTGGAAGTTTTCTCTACTTAATTCAATTACCACTCCACAGTATCCAATCAAATTATTATTGAATCGAATTGGGATTATTCCCATCAATACATTCGGAGAAGTTGTTGTGATTAAGAAAATAGTCAGTGAAGATACAAGTCTTGTAGAGAAATAATCTTGAATATACTCAGGTTCGATCATTCCAAAACCAAATGACCCAATTTTCTTTCCGTACTTATCAAACAAAATTAGATAAGAGTTCAATCCCTCATCACTTAAAATACTGTTTATCCATAATTTGTAAGCAATGTGATCAAAGTCATAAGAAGTAAATGATGAACTGGATTCAAGAAAGAATAATTTGGAAAATTCTTCGTCAGAGCTGATTTGTTGTAATGTCTGGTTAATAGCAAAGTTTATAAGCTGGTCTCGTGTTTTGATTAATTCATGCGCGATAGTTTTTTGAAATTCTCTTTCCTGTTCTAAGTTTTTTTGAAAAATAAAGATTGTGGAGAAAAATGATGCAGTGATTAATAGAAGGAAAATAGTTCGAAAAGTCAATATTGCATATTCTCGGATTGAAGAAATAGTAATCAAAACACATGTAAGTATAACCAAAAAAATTGTCAATAAATCATATTGTGGGTTTCTATCGATGAAGAAAAAAAGCGCGATAGGAATCGTTAAAGCTAATGTGGTGAAAATTATTTCTTGATAAATTTTTGGTTCTGTGAGCAAATGCTTTAATAATTTTAATAAAACATAAATGACCAGGATCAAATAAATTACAAGTGCTATACCAGTCACGAATACTGAGTAATACATAAATAAATAGGTGAGATCGGGAATGAGATATGGTTGTGCAAATAATTTGATCGTAGAATCAAATACAAAACTCCTGAATGACGCACCGAATCCACGTAGTACAAAAGGTGTTAGAATTAGGAAAATTATACTTATGAAAATACTCAGATACTTTGATTTTGGATTTAGTAGTTTTTCATGGACTTTGCTTTCTAAAAAATGAATGCGATATAGAATAAAGAATATGATAAGATTAATCGATAGAGCGGTTGAGGTCAGAAAAAGCTCGAGAGGAGATTTAACTAATCCTCCTAAGAATCTTGATGCATAAATCGATGGATTTGTGATTTCACCATTGATAAGAAATGCTGGAAAATCAAGAAATAATAATATTGCTCTGTAAAACCAGATAATTAGAGTAAATGCTAATGCTTGCAAGAATCTCGTTTCAACGCTTCTTAAATCTCGGTAGAGTGAATAAATGATAACGGTGATAACGAATAGAAAAACTATTTTCTGAAATTTACCGAAGCTACCACTCAGCTCTTTTAAATAGATTTCTTTTTCGGGAGTAATGATATAGACATAAAAAGAAGTTCTTTTATTAATGAAAGTAATCGGATAAAATGTCGGGAATTTAATCTCTAATGCTTCAGGTTTCAATGAGAAATAAAGTGTATCCCAGATGATTTTGATTTTAAAATCATATCTATCATAAAAAAAATCTTCTAATGATGTATTCTGTATAAATTCGTTATTGATAAGATAGTTAGATTCAATGGTTTTAGACAGAACAAAATAGTATAAAGCTGAGTCAATATATATTTTATGAATTAACGCGAGATAAGTCTTAAAATTCGTTTTTATAATTTGAAATGAATGTTCTTCATCGAACATAAAGTCTGGAGATTTGGATAAACGATAGTTAGACCATGCAAGTGGATGAAAATTATTATCATAGATGTGGAAGGAAATACCATTTCTTTCTTTACTCGTTGTTATTTGAACGAATTCTTGTTGAAATTTTGATTGCTCAATTCTGCTCTTTCGAAGATGTGAAATTACACTCGGACTGAGCTCTTCGTAGAAGTGAACGAGTTCAGATTGTTGAATGTTGAAATAGTCCTGAATTTCCTGAATCGTTTTTTCAATTTTTTTATTTATGTAAGAATCCCAGTTCTGATCAATATACTCTTGATAGTAGGGAAAAATAATGGCAGAGGCGAAAAGTATGAATAAACCAATTATAGTTATAAGTTGGATGCGATTTTCTCTTCGAAATAGACTTGCAAATTTATTTTTCATCAATTAATTGAAATCTGAGTTATTTCCCATCTCGAACCATTCCAGTATAGATTAAGATAAACTTGATAAATTTCAACAGACCCTTTGAATCTGCAAAATAGTTTGCCAGAAAGATAAGGTGAAATACTTTCAGTCATTCGTGATGTAGATTGAAAACTGAATGGTTCAGAAATTCTGAAAAAATTCTCGAGTAGATAAAAAGCTTGATTATTAGAGTAATACCCTTTTTCACCAGACTTCAGACTTAGATAAATTTGCTTCGAAAAATATCGGGCAATCTGATGAACATCACCGTTTGATAAACCGGTAATAATATTCTCAAATTCAATTTCAGGTAATGGATAATTTCGTTCAACTTTTTTCTCTTGTAAATTTTGCTTGAGTTGATTTATTCTTTTTTGCGCTTGAACATCATAACAACTGGATACTAAAGCTAAAATTAAGATTACTCTAAAGACTTTCATCACAAGATTTCTAATTTTTTCTCTATTTCAATAATACTAATTTTTTTATTAATTCAGCTCATATCGTTTATTTATCTTCCTTAAAATAGAATCTTTATTCATATATCTGTGACCTTTATGATTAACATTACTCTTCAATTCTCTATTTCCTTCCTGTAGCTGATATGCCCAATCAAATACTACTTTTTCAGCACTTAAATATTTTACTCTGAATTTTGCGAAATGATTATTCCATGTCCATACCACATAAGTATGACCAACATAAAGCCTTACATCTTTTGTCGGGCTCCAACCGGTTAGTGGAGCTTCCGAAATATCATAAATATCGTTTGTTGGTCCCATATCCTGAATATCCGTATCATCATAAACAACCATGTAGTGCTTACCATTATCATAATCAAAGAACATATCACAAAAATCATCATCATAGGGAACAATGGAATATGTCGAGAAATCGTAACCTGCTCTTTCCGGAAATCGTCGAAAATCAAAAATTGTCTGATTATATCCTTCAGGACGCGGTGTATCATAAATAACTTCTTTCGATAAATCACTCTCATTCCCTGAATAATCAATTGCTGTTATCGCATAATAATATGTCATACCATTTTGTGCAGAAAAATCGATGAAGTAGTTTCTTTCTGTAAATCCTAAAAATTCATAACGACCATAATAAGAATAAGCACGATAAATATTATATCCCTGTAAATCATTTTCAAGATTATGTATCCAGTGTAATTCAACCCAATTATCTCCTGTAATTGTGTAAATATCTTCCGGAGGAAGGGGAGGAATGTTATCAAGATATTCTGTAAAGTTGCTCTCGATGATACAACCGGAGATTAAGAAGATTAATCCGAGAGAAATTATGTAATTTTTCATTTTAAAACCTTTAGTTTTTGTAAAAGATGATGCAAGAATTATTCCTCTATATTTTTGTGATTTGTGAGTTTTTTAGAGGGTTTTGACAGATGAAGTCTAAAAAATTAGACAATTTTATGTTCTTTTAGAGATGCTTAGAACCAAAAATTTAATTTATTAAAAGACCAACCGAAAATAATTACAGTGAACACGAACGAATTTTTCTGAATTCTTGTTATTTCATTTGGAATTATAAGAACATTTTAGTCATTTTATAGTTAAAAGGATTAAAATTCATTATTTACTTTTTTTGAATTGTTTATTCAAATTAATTAAATTTCAATTGGAAAATACAAGCCAAATAGAAAGGATTAAGTAAAATGGAACCCAATTATTCTAATAGAGCACATGATGTGATTAGAATTAGTAGAGAAGAAGCACTCCGATTAGGACATGATTACATTGGTACTGAGCATTTACTTCTGGGGATAATCCGCGAGGGCGAAGGTATTGCTATTAAAATACTAAAAAATCTTGGAGTTGATCTTCTTAAATTAAAAAAAGCGATTGAAGAAACGGTCAAAACTACAGGTGGGACACTAACCATCGGTAATATACCTTTTACAAAATCAGCAGAAAAGGTTTTAAGAATTTCACAGATTGAAGCTAAAATATATAAATCCGAAGTAATCGGAACTGAACATATTCTTTTATCATTGTTGAGGGATGAGGATAATATTGCATGCCAGATATTGCATCAATTTAATGTGACATATGATTCGGTTAGGGCTGAATTAAATAACATCATTAGTGGAAAATCTAGTTATAATGAATTTTCAGCACCAATTGGAAGAATGGAGAAAAAAGTGGAAAGAACAAGGACTCCTGTATTAGATAATTTTGGACGAGATTTAACGAAACTTGCTGCAGAGGATAAATTAGATCCGGTAATTGGTCGAGAGAGAGAAATTGAACGAGTAATTCAAATACTTAGTAGAAGAAAAAAGAATAATCCAGTGCTAATTGGTGAGCAGGGAGTTGGTAAAACGGCTATCGCAGAAGGTTTAGCATTAAGAATTGTTCAGAAAAAAGTTCCTCGTGTTCTATATGATAAAAGAGTAGTAACTCTTGATCTTGCTGCGCTTGTGGCAGGGACAAAATATCGTGGGCAGTTTGAAGAACGAATGAAAGCTTTAATGAATGAACTTGAAAAAGCAAAAGATGTAATTTTATTTATTGATGAGTTGCATACAATTGTTGGAGCTGGTGGAGCATCAGGTTCACTCGATGCTTCGAATATGTTCAAACCTGCTTTAGCTCGTGGTGATTTACAATGCATTGGAGCCACAACTCTCGATGAATATCGTCAATATATCGAGAAAGATGGTGCACTTGATAGAAGATTTCAAAAAGTTCTTGTTGAACCAACAACTGTAGATGAAACAATAGAAATATTAAGGAACATTAAATATCGATACGAAGAACATCACAATGTTCGTTACACTGATGAAGCAATTAAAGCATGTGTCATTTTGAGTGATAGATATATAACAGATCGTCATTTACCAGATAAGGCAATTGATGTTCTCGACGAAGCTGGTGCAAAGGTCAGATTAAATAATATAGTCGTCCCCAAAGAAATTCTTGAGCTTGAAGAAGAAATTGCTCAGATTAAGCAAAAGAAAATTCAAGTAGTAAAAAGTCAGAATTATGAAGAGGCTGCCAAGTTACGAGATCTTGAACAAAGACTTCAAGCTGAGCTGGAAAGATTGAAAGAACAGTGGGAAATAGAATCGAGTACAATTGTTCATGAAGTTAATGAAGAAGATGTTGCCCAGATTGTATCAATGATGACGGGAATTCCAGTGACTCGTGTTGCCCAATCTGAATCTGAAAAATTAATTCACATGGAAGAGCATCTTAAACAATATGTAATAGGTCAGGATGAGGCGATTGAGAAGATTTCAAAAGCAATAAGAAGAGCACGTGCAGGCTTGAAAGATCCTAAACGACCAATTGGTAGTTTTATTTTCCTTGGACCTACGGGTGTTGGTAAAACAGAATTAGCTAAAGTTCTCGCAAGGTACCTTTTTGATTCCGAAGATGCACTTGTCCGCATTGATATGTCTGAATATATGGAAAAATTTTCAGTAAGCCGATTGATTGGTGCTCCTCCAGGTTATGTTGGATATGAAGAAGGTGGACAATTAACAGAAAAAGTTAGGAGGAAACCTTATTCTGTAATTCTATTAGATGAGATTGAGAAGGCTCATCCAGATGTATTTAACATTTTACTACAGGTTCTTGATGATGGAATTTTAACAGATGGTCTTGGTAGAAGAGTAGACTTTAAAAATACAATCATCATCATGACATCAAACATAGGAACACGGGATATTAAGAAAGTAGGAAAGATGGGCTTCGGTCAAAAGGAAGGAGAAGAGGAAGATGATTATCAGAAAATGAAAGAAACAATTGAAGAATCAATGAGACGACTATTTAATCCAGAATTTCTTAATCGAATTGATGATTATATCATATTCCATAAGCTGACAAAAGAACACATTAATAAGATTATTGATATTAAATTGAAAGATATAAGACAAAGGTTGCAAAATCAGGGATTCAAATTAGTTTTAACAGATGCTGCCAGAAATTTTCTTGTAGATAAAGGTTATGATCCAATTTTTGGAGCAAGGCCCTTAAATAGAGCATTGAGAAAGTATCTTGAAGATCCAGTTGCAGAGGTTATGCTCAAGGGAATTGTTAAGGGGGCTTCGGTCTTATTGGTTGATCATATTAGTGGTCAAGACGAATTAACATTTACTCTAACCAACTCTGAAGAAATGCCTTCAGAGGATAAAGAGATCGAAGAAAAAATTAATCCTTGAGTTTTATGCCTCTGCAATCAAAAAGAAAAAGGCTGCAAATGCAGCCTTTTTCGTTAATATCATGTTAAATTAAAAAGCAGAGACAAAACCAAGTGAGATTTGATTACTCTTTGAAACAAAATCGTAGCCAAATTCACACGCTAATCTAAAATTCCTTCTTAATAAATATCCGAAATTCGAAGCTAAAGTTTTGTAAACAGTTCCTGGAAGGTCAGAGGTGATGTAATTAAATAATAATGCTCCATACCAATTACTCTCGTCACCTTTGGGTGTATAAATAATTTCCGTAAATGAGCCATTAGTAACCACATTTGAAGAATTTAATTCAGGCTGCGAATCAAATCTTTGAATATACTGGAAATTTATTTCCACTTTATCAGAAAGTGTTACAGTGAAGTCACCACCATACATGTTAACTTTGTTTATGTGATTAGAGATATTTTCACTTCCTTTATACCATAAACCACCTATTCTAAATTGCCCCGCTAATTCCTTTGAAATCCTTCCAAAAATGTTTATGAACTTATCTATGTCATAGTTATCGTCTGTAGCTGGAATTAAACCAGTTCCATTTAAAAACTCTAAAGTCAGATCTATTTTAGATGGTAATTCATAATTAAGCATCAAACCACGATCATAACCTAAATTAATTTTTGATTGACCAATCTTCTTTTTGTAAATCTGATAGTCCTCAATTGTAAGTCTTAATTCTCTTTTGAAAAGTGGATCAGAAACCTGGAATTGTCCTAAATACATATCTAGATTAGAACCCAGTACATTATTAAACATTACATATGCATCTTCGAGTCCTGCAATTTCTCCCTTCTCATCAAGGTAGAAATAAAAATAATAAGAAAGATTATCGGCTATGGAACCACCGGAAAGGAATTTCAGAATTCTCGGTACACCGAATTCAAATCTATCTTCATTCGCTTTGTGTTTGAATGTTGCATATCCTTCTAATCTTAACGCTATTGGAAGATCTCGAATTAACGATAACTTTTCATCACCTGTTTCAATGAAATATCGTGGAGTTTGTTTATCTGAAATTACAAATCCATATTTTGCAAATTCATCTCCAAAATCTTTTAAGCGTGGAAAAGGAGAATGACAGGTTTGGCAGCTTATTCCATATTTTCTTGAAAATGCTGGGATGCTGAAAATGTATGAATAGATTAGAAACAATAAGGTTAAGGTTAACGAAGTTATTTTTTTGTTCATGATTCCTCCCTTCATTCAAGTATTGTGATTTCAGTTGAATGGTCGTTGATTTTTATCACTTCATATTCCGATGGGGGAACGCCTAGAAATTCACCAACAGATTGTACGAGTAATTGATAATTTAATGTCGCAGTAATTTTCATTTTTCCCGGAGGACAATTTTCCGGGACTTTGAATGTAAAGGTTTCTATTTTACTTTCTCTTGGTCCAATTCGATAATCAACACCGAGTGAAGCTGTATTCCATTGTTGAATGGTCATATTCCCATTCGGATCAAAAAATGGCATTCTGAATATTCTGTTACCAGGTGGAATCGCATCTCTCTCAAGTCCCCGAAAATTCGGAATATTTTTAGCAATACCCAGATCCTGATATGCTAATACACCAGCTTGACTAATTGTATACTCTTCACCTGGAAATCCTTTTCTATCAACGGGCAAATGATAAACATTTCCTTTAGAATCGAGAGCTTCAACTTCAAGCCAGGCTATTCTATCCTCAACACTTCCCGTTGGAAATTTATGTCCTGCTTTTGCATTGTAAAGTATAACAGTAAACCTAACAGTTTCGCCAGGTTCTACTTCTCGAATATCAGGTTGAATTCTGAGTTCAATCACTCCATTCAACTTACCTTTGTCATGTGCGCCATGAAAAAGATGACTTCTAACATCTGGATAAATCTTTCCCATGCTTGCCAGTTGCATTTCTACCTTTGGCATATGACAATCCTGACATTGTACTCCTTCTTTCGCATATGGGCCTTCTTTCCATTCCAAATGCGTACTTTTCACCCAAACATCGTATGGACTTTTTTCATTATGACAAATTCCACAGAAATCACCCGATTTTAACAAATCATTTTTTTCAATAATGTGAGCGGGCGATTCAATGCCACTTTTTCGAGTCGAATATTTTATCTTGCCTGGTTTCATAATGTAGTTAAAATTATAAGGAATATTTCCACTATACCCTTCGATACTATGACAAACCTCACAAGAAACTGATTCATTTGCTCTTGTTTTGAAAGAGGGTCTTTTTGGCGGAATATCGCCTGTAATATATGCAAGAGGCGAATGACATCCATTGCAACCAGCTTTAACTTCAGCAACTTTTTCATCTTTTTCAGAGTGTGGAACAGCTAAATCGAAATATTCGATTTCGTCCCATTCGTGAGTGAATGCTTCAGACATCATCGCTTGACGCCATTGTTGATACAAATCATTATGACATGACCCACAGTACTCAGGTGTTTTGAGATCGCTATATTTAAATTCACCCATTTTAGTTTGAGAAAAGATTAAAGAAGAGGACATGAAAATTAAGACTAGGATTATTCGCATGTTTCCTCCGGTTGATATTGTACTGTAATTTTGGTTACAAGTTAAAAAATTGTGTTAACAATGTAAATAAAAACATTTGGTAAAAGTTTAGCATATTTTCTAAATTGCATCTGTAAAAAGTTTTTTTGGCGCGTTCGTCTAGTGGTTTAGGACGCCGCCCTCTCAAGGCGGAGATCGCGGGTTCGAATCCCGCACGCGCTACTAACAAAGAAATTTTCGATGATAACTTTCCCGGAACTCTAATTCGATGCCTCATTATTTTGATGAAATAAGGAACAAAGAAATTCTATCACGCCTGAAAAAAAATTATCCCGATGCGAAAATTAAATTAAAATTTAAAACTCCTTTTGAACTATTAATAGCAACTATCCTTAGCGCTCAATGTACGGATGATAGAGTAAATCTTGTAACCGAAAATCTTTTCAAAAAATATATAAAGCCAGAAGATTATTTGAGAGTTCCAGACGAAGAATTAGAAAAAGATATTTATTCTACTGGATTTTACAAACAGAAAACTAAAGCAATAAAAGCATGTTGTAAAGCATTAATCGAGAAATATGGGGGTAGAGTACCTGAAGATATTGATAAGTTAACAGAGATTCCTGGAGTTGGAAGAAAAACTGCTTCTGTGGTTATTGGAAATGCTTATGGAATTCCAGCTATTGCTGTTGATACTCATGTTAAAAGACTTTCCAATATTTTTCATTTTGTTAAAGAAGAAAATCCCGAAAAAATAGAGGCACAATTGAAACAAATTATTCCAGAGAATGAATGGGTTATCACATGCCACAGGATAGCTACTCATGGCAGATTGGTATGTCAGGCAAAAAATCCAAAATGTGAAATTTGTTTCTTAAATGATATTTGTCCATCTGCATTCAAGTTCAAGAAAGGAAAAAGGAAATGAAAAGGGACCAGGCAATAGAAATTCTTTTTGAGTATACGAAGAGTGAAGCATTAAGAAAACACGCATTTGCTGTGGAAGCATGTATGGTTGCTTATGCTGAAAAATTTGGAGAAGATGTGAATGAATATAGCATAACTGGAATTTTACATGACTTCGATTATGAAATATTTCCTCAGGCACCTGATCATCCATTAAAAGGTAGTGAGATCCTAAGACAAAAAGGTGTAGATGAAAAAATTATAAAAGCGATTTTAGGACATGCTTCGTACACAAATGTAGAACGAGATACTTTACTTGCAAAAACTTTATTCGCCTGTGATGAACTCGCAGGATTCATTACTGCAGTCACATATGTAAGACCAAACAAAACAATACTCGAGGTTGAAGTAAAATCGGTGCTGAAGAAACTAAAAGATAAAGCATTCGCAAAAAATGTCAGCAGAGAAGATATTATGAAAGGTGTAGAGGAACTTGGAATACCACTCGAAGAGCACATAGCTTTTTGTATTGAAGCAATGAAAAAGAATAAGGACTCACTCGGTTTATAATCTTGACATTTGTTTTTTTATTCGTTTATATTTGTAATAAAAAGAAAGGATTTGACTATATAGATTTCTTTACTACTTAAAGTCAAGGACTCAAAAATTATGTTGAAGAAGTGTAAAGAAATCTATATAGGTTTACCGAGTGTTTATATGTTTATAAACAGTCGGTTTTTTGTTATGAAAAAACATTCGTTGATTATTCTTTTAATTCTACTCTTTCCGTCTGTTATTTTGGGAAGCGATATAAGAGTTATAACTTCTTCAACGAGAGGAATTACTTTCGAATATACTCCAAATTATCTCTCAGAAAATCACTTTAAAGATGAGAAAGGTTTTATCCTTCCTCTTTTTGAAGGGGCCTCTGCACCGGATTTTAAAATGATAGGTCTCCCTGATTATCGATATCGAACAATATCTGTTGCTTTACCTGCATTAACCGGCAATTCATTCAGAATTATTGAATCGGAATTTTATGATATAACAGGTGTGAATTTGCGTTCCATTCCCATCATGCTAAAGGACGGTGAATTTCTTTCTCCTGATTTCATGAGTAATGACCACTTAATGTCAGAAGCACGATGGAACTTGGTTGAATGGGGCGAGACCGGAATAGTTAGAGATTTAATTGTTGGAAATCTTCATGTCTATCCATATACTCAAACAAGTCCGAATACTGTAAGAATTTATAAAAAAATTGTTATTGAAGTCTCATTTGGTACGCCGATAATTGATTTTGTAGAACGTCCTGAGCATGATGTAACTTATCAAGGGGTAATCAACGAACAAGAAGCTAAAAGTTGGGTTTACACAAATAAAAATCAAACATTACAAAAAATTACAAATAGTAAACTTAGCAGTGGTAATTGGTTTCGAATCAGAATCGACGAAGAAGGGATATATAAACTCGATTATAATTTTCTAAAGTCGAAAGGAATTGATTTAACAGGTTATGATCCGAGGACTATTCAAATTTTTAGTAATGGTGGTAGAATGTTGAGCGAAAGACCTGAAGATTTCCGGGATGTTGATTTGATTGAGAATGCAATTCTGGTAATTGGTGAAGAAGACGGGAGATTTGATGCAAACGATTTTATAATATTATACGCACCTTCAACAAAAGGATGGGAATTTGATACATTAACAAGAACCATACGACATTATTACCATCATTACAGCGATTTTAATTATCTATGGCTCACATTTGGTCAGGCTTCTGGGAAAAGAATGAATGTGAAAGTATCTCTTAATAATTCTCCTGATTCAATTGTAACATCTGCAACTGGATACATTCTGCATCGTGAATTCAAGAAAAATCTTGCTTCAACAGGAAGGCGGTGGTTCGGTGATGAATTTAATGATCGAGTAAAAACTCGAGTCTATACAAATCTTTTATCGAATTTAATCCCGAATAGAACTATTGTTTATAAAATTGCATTAGCAGCAAGGTCAGACCGTTTAACTACAGTATCTATTGATGAGAATAATACTCGTCTTGGAAACATTTCATTCAATCCCGTAAATCTCGCTGATGGTATTGGATTTTATGCGATTACAAATCAAGGAATTTTCACAGGTACATCGAATTTAACTGATCAGAGAAGTGTACTGAAAATTACTTATAATATTACAGATGCAATATCAGCAGCCTATCTCGACTTTTTTGAAATTCACTATCCCAAGTATCTTAAGCCATATAATGATCAACTGTGGTTTTATTCTCCATTTGCAAATGGTGTTTTTGAATATCAATTAAGTAATTTTTCGAATAGTGATATTAGAATCTTCGATGTGACGAGATTTGATGATGTGAGGATTATATCTGGTGCTAATATAAGTGGGATGCAAGCAATTTTCAGAGCGAAAGAAAGTAGTAATGCACCTTCAAAATATTTCGCTGTCGGGGCTGGTGGTTATCTTGTCCCTAAAGAGATTCAAAAAATTCCTAATCAGAATTTAAGAGGTATAAATCCTGGGGGTGAGTTAATAATAATCTCCCCAAAAGAATTTTTATCGGAAGCAAATCGATTAAAGAATCATAAAGAAAATAGACCTTATAAACCAATTACCACTGTTGTTGTAAACATTGATGAGATTTATAATGAATTCAGTGGAGGCTTGTTAGATGTTACCGCAATTCGAAATTTCATCAAATACGCATACTCAACCTGGTCAATAAAACCCAAATATGTTCTGTTATTTGGCGATGGACATTATGATTACCGAAATATAGAAGGTTATGGTAAAAACTGGATTCCACCTTATGAAACAGAAGAAAGTTTGTTCTTAATTTATAGTTATCCTTCAGACGATTTTTATTCACGTATCATCGGAAACGATAATTTTATAGATATTGCTATAGGTAGAATCAATGTTCAATCTTTGAATGAAGCTAAGGATGTTGTTGACAAAATTATTAATTATGAAACAAATAGAGATTTCGGACTGTGGAGAAATCTGATTACTCTTGTCGCAGACGATGGAAAAACAACAAAAGGTGATGATGGCCCCACTCACACTTATCAATCGGAGACGCTTGCAAAAAATTATGTTCCAAATGCTTTTGAGTTAAAGAAAATTTACTTGATTCAATATCCAACAGTCGAATCACCTGGAGGGAGACGAAAACCTGATGTTAATAGGGAGATAATCAATTCATTGAATGAAGGTACATTGATAATGAATTTCATTGGTCATGGTAATCCTGAGGTATGGACGCATGAATATGTTTTTGAAAAATCGGTAACAATTCCACATCTTAAAAATGCTAATAGATTAGCTTTGATCTCAGCAGCAACCTGTGATTTTGGTGATTATGATAAACCCGCAAATCAAAGTTCAATGGAATTACTGATCAATAAATCTGATGGTGGGGCAATTCTTGGATTCACAGCTGCTCGTGCTGTATGGTCGGATCAGAATGCAGATTTAAATTATAGATTTTTCAATGCATTGTTATCGTATCGGAACAATGGCTCAGAACAACCAGCAGTTGGAACAGCATATTTCGATGCCAAAAAATTAAGAGTTTCAGATAACGATCAGAAGTACCATCTCTATGGTGATCCATCCATATACTTACTCGCACCAAAAGAGACTGCAAATGTTGATTCAATAAATTCAAAATCAGCCAACTTCGTTGTTGATATAAAAGCCCTTAATCCAGCAACTATAGTTGGAAAAATTCTTAATCATTCGGGCAATATTAATACTAATTTTAATGGCGAAGCATTAATAACTGTTTATGATTCAAAAAAAATCCAGGAAGTACCCGAATGGTATGGATGGATTGGTCCTGGAAAAGGTATTGAGTTGACTGGTGGAATAATTTATCGTGGAAGATCTTCAATAAGAAATGGAATATTCAGGACAGAATTTATCGTCCCAAAGGATGTCTCATATGAAAATAATAATGGGAAAGTCTCAATCTATTTCTTTGACAACAATACTGATGGAATTGGATATACAAATAATATTAAAGTTACCTCTGCAGATTCAGTTACGATTACAGATACAAAAGGACCCGATATAAAAATCTATTTCGACAATGACTATTCGTATGGTGCTAATTTAGTAAATACATCTCCACTATTGATTGTAAAGCTTGAAGATGAAAGTGGCATAAATACAACTGGCCTTGGTATTGGTCATAACATTGAAGCTATTTTGAATGATGATGAGAATAACTCTATAAAACTTAATGAATATTTCCAGGGTGATCTTGATGCGGGTAACAAGAAAGGTGAAATAAGATATCGATTGAGAGACTTATCTACAGGGAAAAATAAATTAAAGATCATTGCGTGGGATGTTTTCAACAACAGTAATAGAGCTGAAATTGAATTCGATGTTATATCTGATGATAAATTAGTTATAAAGAATGTCTACAACTTCCCCAATCCCACACACGGTAATACAATCTTTACATTTCAGCATAATTATGATCAACCTGTGAATGTGACAATAAAAATTTATACTATTGCTGGAAGATTGATTCAAAAAATTGAGAAGCAAAATGTCATCGAGAAATTTGTAAGAATAGATTGGGATGGAAAAGATTCTGACGGAGATCAACTTGGTAATGGAGTATATTTGTATAAAATAATTATAAATTCGCTCGACAATTCTAAAAGTAGCGAAGCATTAGGTAAATTAGCAATAATTAGATAATCGGAGGAAACTGTATGAAAAATCTTAGTATTCTAATCGTTTTCATTAGTATAGTGATGGGAAGCATAAGCATTAACAATAATGCATTTGCTCAAGGTGAAGCAGCTGTACCATTTCTGCTACTTGCACCCGATTCGAGAGCAGGTGGAATAGGTGAATCAGGTGTAGCATTGGCGGATAATGCGAATGCCATATTCTGGAATCCAGCAGGAATCGCATTCCTTGATGGAAGTGAAATTAGTTTTACTCATTCGAACTGGCTCCCACAATTTCAACTTGATTTATTTTATGAATATGCAGCTTATCGTCAATATTTCCCTTCGTTAAATGGACATCTGATGGCGAGCATAACATATATGAATTTCGGAGAATTTGTTAGAACTTCGTCTATGGGTCCAGAACCGATTGGAACATTCAAATCCTTTGATGCTGCACTTACATTGGGCTATGCAACTAAATTGAATCCATCACTCGGAATTGGGGGAAACTTTAGATTAATTCACAGCAGATTAGCTGAGAAGGGAACAGAGTTAGAACAAGGTAAAGGAATTGCAACCACTGTAAGTTTTGATGTTGCCATGATGTACAGACCACAAAAATTGTATCTACCACTTATTGGAGATTTCAGTAATAGATTTAGCTTCGGTGTGAACTTGAGCAATCTCGGTCCAAAAATTTATTACATTGATCAAGCACAGGCTGATCCAATTCCAACAAATCTAAGAATGGGAGTTGCAATAAAATTACTTGATGTGGAATATAATTCAATAAACTATACTCTTGATTTCAGTAGATTACTTGTACATAAAAGAGTTAAAGATACACTCACAGGGCGGGAGGTTCCACCCGATGGTTTACCAAAATCATTAATTACTTCATGGACAGACGAACCATTTAAAGAAGAGTTACGGCAGGTTGTAACTTCCATGGGATTAGAATATTGGTATGGTGTTCCGGGTGATTTTATGTTCGCATTAAGAACAGGATTTTTCTACGAAGATCCAGCTTATGGAAATCGTAAATTTGTTTCTCTTGGAGCTGGTGTGAGATACGATATGTATGGATTTGATTTTTCATACATTACAACATCAATGTTTAAAGGTCAAGAAAATCATCCGTTAAATGAAACACTTAGATTCACTCTTTCGATTGGGTGGGGTGCAAAACCATCAACTTCAAAAGGATTTCCATCTGGTCCAGCGAGAAAATAATTACTAAGATGAACAATTTTCACTCAAGTATAAAGTTGCTAAAAGGCCTGAGAATTCTCTCAGGCTTCAATTTATTTATTATTTTCGTCCAGTTAATCAAAAAAGGTTAGTAATTCTAAAATGATTGTGAAATATATCCATATTGTTTTAATACTCATTTCAATAAATCTCTTCTCACAGAGTTCATCAAACAAAATCGAACTAAGATTACCTCATCAATTAAATTTAAGTCAGGATAATTACGGGAAGAAAGCAGCGCAGGATATTAAGATTTATCATTTACTTGCTGTAATGATTGATTTTGCAGTAGACCAGGATGCAGCAACCTATGGTAACGGAAAATTTGGCTCACATTATTCAAAAGATTATGGTAAAACAATTATTGATCCTTTGCCACATGATAGAAATTATTTCAAAAATCATCTCGAGTTTTTAAGAAATTACTACTTAAATGTTTCTGGTGGTAAGGTAGTTATTGAGTATGAAGTACTCGATAGAGTCATAACATTACCTCAGGTGATGAGTTATTATTCACCACAACCAACATCAGACGATCTTTCTCGACTTGGAGTTTTATTTGAAGAAGTCTGGAAAAGGGTAGATTCTATTTACCCGAATTATGATTTTTCTCAATATGATGTTTTTACAATTTTTCATGCTGGTGTCGGAAGAGATATAATCATCCCTGAAAAATTTGGACTTGAAAAAGACATTCCGTCAGTTTTTTTAAGTCACACAACGCTCAAAAATTTTTTTGGCTCTGATTATAGTGGAGTCAAGATTGGTAATCCACCAAAATATGTAAATAATTCAATGATCATTCCTGAAACAGAAAGTCGAGAAATTGAAACTATTACTGGTAGAGCGCTTTTAGAGTTGAGCATCAACGGATTGCTTGCAGCAAGTTTTGCAAGCTATTTGGGATTGCCCGATTTGTTTGACACAAAAACAGGTAAAACAGCAATCGGTCGATTTGGTTTGATGGATGGTCAATCCATATTTGCATATGCTGGACTTTTTCCACCAGAACTTTCAGCGTGGGAAAAATATTATCTTGGATGGATCGAACCTGTAGAAATCTCGAGGGATACTATTAATGTGGAGGTGTTCTCAAGACTAGCTTCAAATGATAATCAGAAACTGTTATATAAAATCACAATTAACCCTCGAGAATATTATTTAATCGAGAATCGGCAAAGGGATACTAAAAGTGATGGAATTAAAATAAAATCGATGATTGGTAATTATCTTTATGAATATCATTTCCAGGAGGATTTCAGAAAGTTCTCTTCTTATTATGTTGATACTGTCGATGGAGTTGTTCTTGATATTGATGAGTTTGATTGGGCTATACCAGGGAATGGAATTTTGATCTGGCATATCGATGATAAAATTATTTCGGAAAATCTTGCATCAAACACAATCAATGCAAATCCAAAATTGAAAGGTGTAAAATTAATCGAAGCAGATGGTATTCAAGATATTGGAACAGAATTCAGGACTATTTTAGGTGATGTAATTGTGAGTGAAGGAGATAAGGAAGATTTTTGGTTCAAAGAAAATCCAGCTCATTTTTATAAAAATGAATTTTCTGATTCGACCAAACCGAGATCACTATCAAATAATGGAAGTCCAACTTTCATTAGAATTTACAATTTCTCCTCAAGTGGAAATAGAATGACTTTCAACATTTCATTCGGTAATGATGATGTGAAATCGATTTTGATGGATAGGATTTTACCAAGTCTCTCAACATCTTTTGTACATCAAAGTAATATTGATAAATCGAAAATCATTTTAGCTTCTAACAGAAAAGTTTTTTTATATGACTTAAATACAAAATCACTCTCAACCTTGAATTCTAATTTAACATCAAATGTAATCGCAATTGAATTAGAATCAAAAACTATTTACGCTTATACCTGTCAAAACGAATCATCTGATACAACAAACATACTGGTTGTCTTGAAAATCGAAAATAATTATGTTGATTCTCAATCTTTTGTTCTACCTGTTTCCTATCAGGTTAAAAATATTTTCGCATATAAAGAATTAAATTCTAACACTGGTGGCGAGCAAGACTATGTGGTTAGTATTTTGACACGAACTGGAGAGCAATTTGAATTTTATTTAAGCGATAATAATTTTTATTCGACCGCATTAACACTTTTTGATGAAGCCGTCACTTCTGCATTCGATGGGAATAGAACTATTATTTTAACCCAAAATTTAGTCTATTTCGGTACACTGCAAATCGTCCATAATGTTCAGGAACCAACGGAATTATTTTTGATGTGGGATAATTCACTGGTTGAAGATATTAATGAAAGAATTATTGCAGTAGTTGTTGGTAAAAAAGGCGAACTAAATTTCATAAATCAAAAAGGAATTCTTGCACAAACACATGTTGATTTAATGGATAGTGATTTCCGAATTGCCTGTGGAAATTTGAATAAAAATGAAACGAATTTTGTTTTGATCAATACTGGACAAAAAATCTATGCCTTCAATAAATCGGGCGCAATAGCGTCTAATTTTCCAATCACTCCACCACAAGGCTCAAAATTTGTAAGTAATTTAACATTAATCGATTATAACGATGATGATCTTGATGATATATTGGTTATGACAAATGATGGAAAGGTCCTCTGCTATGATGGTTCGAATCCCGGTAAAAATCCTCCTAATTTGGTTTTTGAATATTCTATTGGTTATCCCTCTAAAGGTAATTACTCTGTTTTTTCTCACTCAGGTAAAACTTTTCTTCTAAGCGGTAACGATAGTGGGTACATTCAGCTAATTCAAATTTCAGGGGAAGAGAAGCAGGTTAATTGGTTAGCTGGAAGTGGTAATCTTTCAGGTTTTAAATTAGCATCACCTCCACTTGGAATGATTGATAAAAAAGAATTTCTGCCAAAATCGAGAGTATATAATTGGCCTAATCCTGTCTACGAAGATAGAACATATTTCAGAGTTTATGTTTCTGAAGATGCTCATGTTAAAATCAAGATTTATGACTTGAATGGTGATTTTGTTGATGAAGTAGATGGTTTTGCTTATGGTGGAGTTGATAATGAGATTGTCTGGAATGTTACAAATATTCAAAGCGGAATTTATCTCGCAAAAGTAGAAGCAACTAATAAAAATTTCAAAGACTTTAAGATTATAAAAGTTGCAGTAGTTAAATAATTTTATCGAAATCAAATTAGCTCTAATTTATTCATTGGTTATTAAGAATGAAAAAGATACAGTTCCTAATTCTTGGAATACTGACACTTCTGAATTTGAATTCACTGGCCCAATTCAATGAGTATTACCCTGAAGTCAAATGGTTTACAATAGAGACGGAACATTTTTCTGTTCATTTTCACGAAGGAGCAGAACGAACAGCGAAAGTAGTTGCAAAAATAGCAGAAGAGATATATGAACCAATAACTGATATGTATGGTTATAGACCAGAACGAGTTCATTTCGTAATTAAGGATATCGATGATTATTCAAACGGTGCAACATATTTCTTTGATAACAAAATTGAAATTTGGGCTCCACCACTTGATACAGATCTAAGAGGCACCCATCATTGGTTAAGGAATGTAATAAGTCACGAGTTTACTCATATGGTCCAACTTCAAGCTGCGATGAAAGCTAGGAGAACAATTCCAGCATTTTATTTTCAAATCTTAAATTATGAGCGTGAAAGAAGACCAGATGTTTTGTATGGTTTCCCTAATGTGATTGTTTCATATCCAATTCCTATGATTAATGTTCCCCAATGGTTTGCTGAAGGTACAGCTCAATATATGCGGCATGAATTCGAATATGATTTCTGGGATTCTCATCGTGATATGATTCTTCGCATGTATGTTCTCGATGATAAAATGTTAACATGGAATCAAATGACTGTATTTGATAAAACAAGTCTGGGGAATGAATCGGTTTATAATTCAGGATTTGCACTCGTAAGTTACATCGCTATGACCTATGGCGAGGAGAAGTTAATCGAAATTAATAATCAATTAAAAAATAAATTGTCATTTACGATTGAAGAAGCTATTAAAAAAGTATTAAACAAATCGGGTAAAGAATTATACGAGGAATGGAAACAATTTTTGAAAAACTATTATCTTACAAATACACATCTGTTAAGAGAAAATTTATTTGAAGGTGAATTGATTGAATCCGATGGTTTCGGAAATTTTTATCCTGTATTTCATCCGATGGAGAATAAGATTTTTTATCTCTCAAACAAAAATGAAGATTATTTTCTCACATCGATTTATGCTTACGATTTGAATACAAAAAAATCTGAGTTAATTGTTTCAGGAGTAAGCTCGACTTTCTCTATCACTCCAGACGGTGAGAAGTTGATCTATTCGCGACTTACTGAGAAAAATAAGAATCTCGTGAAAATTCATGATATCTATATTTATGATTTAAGGAACAAGAAAGAGAAAAGATTAACCAGAGGACTTCGGGCAAATAATCCATCCGTTTCTCCTGATGGAAAAACAATTGTTTTTACTTCACAAAAAGACGGTACGATAAATCTCTTCCTGATTGATATTGACGGTAAAGATTACAGACAGTTGACTTATTATAAAAATGGAGAACAACTCTTTAATCCAAGGTTCTCAACTAATGGTAACAAAATTATCTTCGATTACTCATTGAATGAAAGTCGTGATATTGCTATCTGTGATCTTGACGGTAATATCGATTTTATTCTTAATGAAGTCGGTATCGATGAACGAAATCCATTTTTTATTAATGATGAGGAATTTATTTATTCAACTGATAAAAAAGGTATTTATAACATTTTCGTGTATAATTTAAAAACTAAAACTTCTCGTCAGATAACCAATGTTCTGGGTGGTGCTTTCATGCCAGCAGCAAATCATAAAGGTGAACTAACTTATTCAGGCTATACCTCGACGGGATATAAAATATTTTTCATCGATAAGTATGACAACAGGGATTTCAGCGAATTACCAAATTATAATTACAGAATTTTTAGAGTACCATTTGAAAAAAGGAAAAATGGAAATTACAACTGGGAAGCATTAAAAAATTTTGACGACACGCAGGTACCCAATTTCCATATAAACCCATATAAAGGTAATTTCACAAAACTTTCAATCATCCCATTTGTTAGATACGATAATTATAGTCGAACAGCTAAAGGGGTAGAATTGATTAAACCAGGATTTTATTTCTATTCTTCGGATATTTTGAATCGAAGTGGAATATTTGGTAGTGTTGCTATCAACTCAAGATTTGAGAGAGATGTCTATATCGGGTTGGAGTATCGTGATCGTCTTCCAGTCCTCTTTTCACTTGGACTTAAACCAGAACTTAATCTTGAACTCTACAGCGTTTCAAGAAAAACCGAAGCAGTACTTGGATTACTACCAGATACTTTAAGTAATGGCATAATTAATTATGGATATAAAACTCCTGTAAACATCACATATAATCTTTTCGAAGTTGACTTTTCTGCCAAACATTATCTTTTCTCAAAAAGTCAGACTATTCAATTTCGAACTTCTTACAGTCGGTATTCTGCCGATTTAGGCGCGTTTTTTTTACCGAATTATATTTTGTATCCAGCTTCTTATGAAGTTTATCTCAAAGGCTGGACTTTTAATCTAATCTATAATTTTGAGAAGATTGCCTTGAAAAAGGATAGTGATATTAATCCATATGGAACCAGAATAAATTTAAATCTTGAATATTCATCCAACGATTTTAATCCAGAATCTTATTATGATGAAGATGAAGGTACTTTGCTTACCCGTTATGCAAAAACCAAATATTCCAGAATTGAATTAAATTTAATGCAAGCTTTCAAATTACCCTTTGGGAAACATTCATTGACTTTAAAAACTCGTGCAGGAACAACTCTGGGCCCTCAAACTGATAACTTTTTCGATTTTTATCTTGGTGGGTTAATCGGGATGAAAAGCTATCCTTTTTATGCAATCTCAGGGAATGAGATTTTTCACCTCAATGTGAATTATCGATTTCCTGTTTATGAAAATATTGATAAAAGATTATATCATCTATATATTGATAAGATTTATGCTTCATTATATTTTGATTTTGGAAATGCATGGGAGTCTAAATTTGTTAAATTGAATAATTTTAAGAAAGGAATTGGCGCTGAACTTCGAGCTCAAATGAATTCATTTTATATTTTCCCGACGAGTTTATTCCTTAATGTAGCTTATGGTTTTGATGAGTTTAATCGAACAAATGTTTTTACAAAAGAAACGATTAAATACGGTAAGGAATTTTTAATTTATTTCGGAATTTTATTTGGTTTTGAAATATGAGGTTAAAAATGAAAAATTTAATATTCTTACCAATCATCATATTACTTATACATCTATCACCCTCAAATCTTTATGCATCTGAACCTGTTTTCAAGACGGGTAATCTATCAACTGATTTTAAATTGATTAGCAAGAATCAATCTCAACAATTACAAGAATTAAATACTTCAATAAAACCAAAGTCTTTGTTTATAGCTGGTACATTATCTGCACTTCTTCCGGGTGCGGGACAAATTTACAATGGTGATTACTTGAAATCGGTTTTATTTTTAGCAGTCGAAGGAGCAACAATTTATTTGAATTATCATTATACAAAAAAGGGTGATGATCAAACGATTTATTTCCAGAATTATGCTGATCAATATTGGAGTGTTGTTAGATATGCAGAGTGGTTAAATCAATGGGCATCAGCATTGGGTGGAAATGCTAATATTCATATAAGTCCAGATATTTCACTAAAACCATGGCAGAGAGTGAACTGGGATGAATTAAATCAAGCTGAAAGAAGCATAAGAGAATTTTCACATACTTTATATCCTCATGGTCATCAACAATATTATGAAGAGATAGGAAAATACCCTCAATTCAGTCAGGGTTGGGATGATTCCAAATTCGCTCGTGGGGTATATTCTACTGCAGGTGAATATTTTTATGATACACAAGGGAAATTCATTTATTATTCTGGTTTAAGAGGCAAAGCTAATGATTATTATAATGTTGCTGATAAGGCATTAATTGTAATGCTTACTAATCATGTTTTCAGTATGATTGATGCACTCGTTTCGGCAAATAATTACAATAATAAATTGAGCCTTGATGTTAGTTTAGGGAAAACTCAAATCGGACCATTTGTAGAATTCTATCCTCAATTGAATTTTCACTTGCGATTTTAATCTGTTTGTCTTTTCAAAACTTATTGAAGATGATTTAGTTTTTTTGTGAAGGTCTAAAAAAACGTTAATCTCAATTCGTGGAATCTAATTCAATCAAATCAAACTGACCAAAATTTACAATATACTTTAAGAAGGATTTAGGCATTACATATGTCAAAAGAGTGAACCGAACACTCTTTAATTAAAAACTTTTTCATAATTTTGAAAAAATATGAAGATACCAGTAGTAGTCATTGTTGGAAGGCCTAATGTTGGGAAATCCACATTATTCAATCGATTGATCGGTAAACGAGAAGCCATCGTAGATAAAGTTTCTGGTGTTACAAGAGATCGAAATTATGGTGAAGTCGAATGGTGTGGTAAAATTTTTAATCTAATCGACACCGGTGGATTTGTTCCGGATTCAGAAAATGTTTTTGAAAGGGCAATTGCAGAGCAAATTGATGCTGCAATAAAAGAAAGCGATTCGATAATCTTTCTTCTTGATGCAATTGATGGAATAACGCCTGTGGATCGAATGATTGCAAATCTATTAAGAAAATCAAACAAACCAATTTTCGTAGTTGTAAACAAGGTAGATACTGGCGATAAGGAAAATTTGTCTGCTGATTTTTATGAATTGGGTTTTGATAAAATTTATACGATCTCAGCTCAGCTTGGTCGAAAAATCGGTGACTTCCTCGATGAATTAACCAGAGATTTTCCTGAGAACAAAGATATTCTTGATGAAAAATCTGAATCACCAAAATTTGCAGTCGTGGGCAAACCTAATGTCGGTAAATCATCTTTCGTAAATGCATTATTAGGTTATGATAAACACATAGTGACAGAAATTCCCGGTACCACCCGTGATGCCATTGATACTAAGATTAAATACTATGGCCGGGAAATTACTCTAATCGATACAGCAGGATTAAGAAGAAAAAGTAGAATTGCTGAAAGCATCGAGTTTTTCAGTGTTCTTAGAACTCTTAAAGCATTAGACAATTGTAATGTTGCTATAGTCCTCATTGATGCAACGCAGGGAATAGAAAAACAGGATATGAGAATTATAAACGAAGCAATAAAAAGAAAGAGAGGAATCATAATTGCTGTGAATAAATGGGATTTGATTGAAAAAGATGATAAGACTGCTAGAAAGTTTGAACTTGCTTTAAAAAATGTTTTAGGTGAATTTGATTATATACCAATAATTTTCATCTCAGCATTAAAGAAACAGAGAATTTATAAAGTTATCGATATCTCCCTGAAGATACTCGATGAATGGAATAAAAAAATATCTACAAGTCAACTGAACGATTTTCTTGAAAGAACTTTCAGGAATATCTCATTACCCTCAACACCAACAGGAAAAGAAATCAAAATAAAGTATGGTACCCAGTTGAAATCAGGTCCTCCAATCTTTGCTTTCTTCACAAACGAACCAAAGCACATTCAGGATCATACAAAACGCTTCATTGAAAATAAAATGCGCGAGGAATTTGGTTTCATTGGAGTTCCATTAACTCTGGTATTCAAAAAGAAATGAGTCTACTAAAGAGAAAAATCATTGTTATAGGAGGGAGTGCAGCCGGTCCCGCTGCAGCTGCAAAAGCAAAAAGAGTTAATCCCGAAAATGAAGTCATTCTTTATGAGGCTGGCAGTTACATCTCAATAGGTACTTGTGAAATTCCCTATTTATTAACCGGTGAGGTTGAAAAATTTGAAAACCTCATCTTCTTCACACCTGAAAGTTTCGAAAAAGAAAAAGGAGTAAAAGTAAAAATTCATCATCGCGTTGAGTTTATCGATAAGCATAAAAAGAAAATTTTCGTCCGTAATCTGATTGATAACAAAGTTTTTGAAGATACTTACGATAAACTAATTCTATGCACGGGTTCAATAAAAAAAGTTCATCCTAATTTTAGAAATGGATTAAAGAATGTTTTCTACCTTAAAACTCTTAATGATGTTATTACTGTTCAAAATTTTGTTCAAAATAATAAAATTAATTCAGCTCTGGTAATTGGAGCTGGTTATACTGGACTTGAAGCTTTAGAATTTGTAAAAAAAATAGCCACCGAAATTTATTTGGTTGATGTAAGTGAATTCCCATTACCCGGATTCGATATTGAAGTTAGAAAAATCTTACTCGATAAAGTTCGTGAAAGGGGAATTAATTTTATCGGAAATGTAAACGAATTTAGACCATATGAAAAAGATGATTTAGTAAAAGCAGTTCAGATAAATAAAGAACGGATTGATATAGATTTTGTTCTAATTACAATTGGATTCGAACCGAACAATTCACTTGCGATGACAGCAAATTTAGCTTTGAATTCACCTTGCGGATCAATTAAAGTAGATGATTACCAAAAAACATCAGATGATAATATTTATGCTGCTGGTGATTGTTGCGGAGTTAAAGAATATATTACCAGAAAAACGAGATGGATTCCTCTTGCCACAATTGCTCATAATCAAGGACATGTTGCTGGTGCGAATGCGTCAGGTGAATCGGAAAAATTTCATCCTGTAGTCAGAAATATTGCGTTTAGATTTTTCGATATCAATGTTGCAATGGTCGGTCTTACAATTGAAGAGATTGAAATTAATCAATTAAAATTCAAGGAAGTACACGCTATTGGAAATTCAAAAGTAAAGATAATGCCAGGTGGTGAGAAACATTTTGTTAAAATTAAACACAGAGATAATGGAAAAATTATAAGTGCAAATTTAATTGGTGGAAGTGATATCATCGGAAAAGCAAATTTGATTTCATTAGCAATTAAGAATGAAATTCCGATTACAAAATTTTATGAAACCGATTATGCATATACTCCAACTCTATCAAATCTTATTGAAACTTTATCGATCTTAGGAAAAAAAAGCAGGTAATTAAAATGAAATTAAAAAATCTAACTATTGTTGATCATCCTTTGGCCAAAAGAGATTTAACGATTCTTCGCGATAAAAATACGACACCACTAGAATTTCGAAATGCTATCAGGAGAATTTCTTCGGTTTTGATAACTGCAGTAACGAAGAATTTTGAAGTTAAAGAGACCAGAATCCAAACTCCTCTCGAAAAGACAACAGGTTATAAATTGAGTCATGAAGTAGTAATTGTCCCAATTTTGCGTGCAGGATTAACTCTTGTAGAACCATTTCTTGAAATGATTCCTGATGCCAGTGTGGGTCATATCGGTCTGTATCGAGATGAAGAAACATTAAAACCAGTCGACTACTACCTGAAGTTACCCAAAAATATAAAACGTGCCAAAGTGTTAATAATTGATCCGATGCTTGCCACTGGAGGAAGTGCCTCAGCAGCAATTTCGTTTCTCAAGGAAAGAGGAGCCAAAGACATTACTCTTGTTTGTTTAGTCGCAGCTCCACAGGGAGTTCAAAAAGTTTCATCAGAACATAAAGATGTAAAGATCTTTGCAATCGCACTCGATAGAACTCTTAATGATCGTGGTTACATCTTACCCGGCCTTGGTGATGCAGGTGATAGAACATTTGGTACGTTTTAATCAATTAATTGACTTATGTAATAATTCAAGTATACTTATAAATTTACTGAAGTAGGTTCACCTAAAATTTGAATTTTTTAATTCCTTCTCTTCTGAATATCAGAGTTTTGAACAATTCATTCCACTAAATTTCGTAATAATTGACTAATAATGATTCACTTCTACAATCTCATTGTCAAGCAGCATCTTTATCTCTCAGTAAATTAAATATAGAATTAGTCATTGTAAAGCATATCTGAATCGTATGAGTTACTAATTAATCATAAATTTGTTGAAGCTTAGAAAAATAAATTATGAAACTGATAAAAGACTTTGATAATTTAATTGGGGTAAAAATCCTCCAGAGAAAGGATTGGATTTTTTTATAAAATTTGCAAATTCAAAATCAAAGTTATTTCCTTCATAGCGTGTTTTGTAAAGACATTTCACTAAAATTTTATTAAAATGAGAATTAATCAGTATGGCTTTCAATTCTTATTAAGAATTTTTTTAACTGATACTCAATTTGATAAAACTCTCAAATCATATTAAATTTGTATCAGAAATTCTTTGAAATGCTGCCGGGGTGGCGGAATTGGTAGACGCACAGGACTTAAAATCCTGTGGCCCCTCGGGGCCGTGCCGGTTCGAGTCCGGCCCTCGGTACTTGAAATTATGTTGGGCTCGTGGCGCAGTTGGTTAGCGCGCTTCCTTGACATGGAAGAGGTCACAAGTTCGAATCTTGTCGAGCCCACTTCTATTTAAATTTTGTCTAAAAATTGAATACCTCCCTTAATTTTTCTATTTTTGCAATGTTTTATATGAAATTAATTCAATATGGATAAGTATATTAAAATAAAATTTCCTGACGGAACAATTAAAGAATTTCCTGCAGGTATCACTGGTGAGGAAATTGCGAAATCTATAAGTCATCGACTTGCAGAAGATGCTGTTGCAATTAAATTGAATGGAAAAGTAAAAGAACTAACAACTCAAATTTTCGAGGATACGGAAATAAAAATCCTCACTTTTGATGATGAAGAAGGTCGAGAAGTCTACTGGCATTCATCATCTCATTTAATGGCACATGCAATTGAAAAACTGTTTCCTGGAGCAAAGTTTGGTGTTGGTCCTGCTATCGAAAATGGTTTTTATTATGATGTAGATGTTGATAGAAAAATCACACCCGAAGATTTAATCGAAATTGAAAAGAAAATGGCAGAACTCGCCAGGGAAGCTAAACCATTTGTTAGAAAAGAGTGTACAGTAGATGAAGCATTAGATTTCTTTACAAAAAAAGGTGACGAATATAAAATCGAAATTTTGAAAGATATCGATAGTCGTGATGAACAGGTCAGTTTATATGAAGAAGGTGACTTTGTGGATTTATGTCGCGGACCACATCTACCAGATGCAGGTAAAATAAAGTATTTCAAATTACTTTCTGTTGCAGGTTCTTTCTGGAAAGGTGATCCTAAAAATAAACCAATGCAGAGAGTTTATGGAATTTCATTTCCTAAGAAGAAACTATTAGATGAATATTTACAACAATTAGAAGAAGCAAAGAAAAGAGATCATAGAAAATTAGGCAAAGAATTAGAGCTTTTCTTTTTTAATGAGATAGCACCTGCAGCTCCTTTCTGGTTACCAAAGGGAATGATAATTTTCCGGGAGCTCGAGAAATTTTTACGCGAGACACTGGATAAGCAGGGTTATCAGGAAATTTCCACACCAATCCTTGTAAAGAAAAATTTATGGGAAAGATCCGGACACTGGGAGCATTACAAAGAAAATATGTTTATCCTTGAAGTTGATAATGAAATTTACAGTTTAAAACCTATGAATTGTCCGGAAAGCACAATTGTTTATAAATCAAAACTTAGAAGTTATAGAGATTTACCACTTCGTCTATCTGAAATTGGTAGACTTCATCGGAATGAAATCTCTGGTGCTCTCGGTGGTATGTTGAGAGTTCGTCAGATAACAATGGATGATGCACATCTATTTGTGAGACCGGAACAAATTCTCGAAGAAATTACAAAACTTTTAAAGCTTATAAATGATTTTTATACACTATTCGGATTTTCACCATCATATAATCTTTCCACTCGTCCAGAAAAAGCTATGGGTGATATTGATTTATGGAATAAAGCAGAAGAATCACTCAAGCAAGCACTTGAAGCAAATAACATTAAATATAAAATCAAAGAAGGTGAAGGTGCATTCTATGGACCTAAAATTGATGTTCAGATTAAAGATGCAATAGGAAGAAGCTGGCAGACTGCAACTATTCAATTAGATTTTCAGATGCCAGAAAGATTCGAATTAGAATATATTGATGAGAATGATGAGAGAAGAAGACCTGTGATGATTCACCGTGCAATTTTCGGAAGTTTTGAAAGATTCATAGGAATATTGACTGAGCATTTTGCCGGATATTTTCCAACATGGCTTTCACCAGTCCAAGCAGTTGTAATTCCTATATCAGAAAATTACAACGAATATGCTCAAAAAGTATTTGATTCGTTATTCAATAATAATGTAAGAGTAGAGCTTGATAAACGAAATGAGAAAGTTGGGTATAAAATCAGAGATTGGGAGAATCAAAAAGTCCCGTATATGCTTGTAGTTGGAGAGAAAGAATCACAGAATAACTCAGTGAGTGTTCGAAAACATAAAAAAGGCGATCTGGGTTCCTTCGAATTAAATCAATTCATTCAATTAATTTTAGATGAAATAAATAACAAAAAATTACACAACTAAATAGGAGAAAAGTTATAAGCTCAAAAGATTCAAACCGGGAATTAAGAATAAACGAACAGATTAGAGTTCCACAAATCAGAGTTATTGATACGGACGGAACACAACTCGGAATTATGTCACCGAGAGAAGCTCTCAGGATAGCGGAATCGAAAGGTTTAGATTTAGTAGAAATTGTACCAAATGCAAAGCCTCCAGTTTGTAAAATAATTGATTACGGAAAGTATCGATACGAACAGCAAAAGAAAGAAAAAACTCAACGAAAGAAACAGGCAGTAGTTGAGGTTAAAGAAATTAGATTTCATCCAAATACGGATGAGCATGATTTCGAATTTAAGACAAGGCATTGCAGACAATTTCTACTTGATGGTTACAAAGTAAAAGCAACAGTGATTTTTAAGGGGAGAGAATTGATATACCCTGAGAAAGGTGAGGAGCTTCTCAATAGACTCATTGAAAAAGTTAGTGATATAGCAAAAGTAGAAAGTCCACCAAAATTTGAGGGACGAGCAACTACAACGATTTTAATTTTAGATAAAAGCAAAGCGAAAAAATTAAATTGAGGTGAGTCAATGCCAAAGATGAAATCAAACCGAAGTGCAGTGAAAACTTTCAGAAAAACTGCTACAGGTAAATTTAAAAGAGCAAAAGCTTATAGAAGTCACATTTTGACTAAAAAGTCATCCAAGCGAAAGAGAAACTTGAGAAAACCAACTCTCGTTTCGAAAGCTGATTCAAAAAAAGTAAAAATTATGTTACAACAATAATGATGAGGTAAACGAATATGCCAAGATCAAAAAATAAAGTTGCATCGCACAGAAGAAGAAAGAAAGTCTTAGAACAGGCAAAAGGTTACTGGGGAAGAAGAAGCAAAGTCTATACTGTTGCGAAAAACGCAGTTGAAAAAGCATTGCTTCATTCCTATGTTGGTAGAAAACTAAAAAAACGACATTTCAGACAATTGTGGATTACGAGAATAAATGCAGCTGCGAGAATGAATGGAACAACGTATTCGAAATTGATGAACGCTTTGAAGGAGAAACAGGTCGGTATCGATAGAAAACTTCTTGCAAACATTGCTTACGAAAATCCAAAAGCATTTGCTGAAATAGTAAAATTTGCAATGAATTAAATGAAATTCCCTACTGCGGTAGGGAATTTCTATTTTAAAAGCTATGGAAAACTTGAAATATATTCAGGAAATTACAGAAGAAGCGAAAAAAGATTTTGAAAATGTCGCTTCTTATCAAGAGGTTGAAAATTTTAGAATAAAATACCTTGGAAGGAAAGGTCTTCTATCGAGTTTATTCGATAAACTAAAAGAACTCCCACCTGAGCAAAAACCAATTTTTGGAAAAGAACTAAATATCTTAAAAAGAGATTTAGAATCTAAACTTGAAATTCTTCACCAGAAATTCCCAAAAACAAAAGAAACTGAGCATCGAATTGATCTTACTCTTCCAGGAATTAAACCAGGAATTGGTTCGAAACACATCATCACAAAAACTCTTGACGAGATCAAAGAAATCTTTAAATCTTTTGGATTTGTAATTGCCGAAGGTCCAGAGCTCGAAACTGATTACTATAATTTTTCTGCATTAAATTTTCCGGAAGATCATCCCGCAAGAGATATGCAGGATACATTTTTTATTTCGAAAGATCTTTTGTTGAGAACTCATACATCACCGGTTCAAATTAGATATATGGAGAGTCACAAACCTCCAATAAGAATAATTGCACCTGGAAGAGTTTTTCGAAACGAAGCAATATCGGCAAGAAGTCATTGTATCTTTCACCAGGTGGAAGGTTTGTATGTCGATAAGCATGTCACATTCGCAGAATTAAAAGGGACGCTGATTAACTTTGCTAAGCTATTTTATGGCTCAGATGTAGCAATTCGTTTCAGACCGAGTTTCTTCCCGTTCACAGAACCAAGCGCAGAGATGGATGTGAGTTGTATCATATGTAAAGGAAAAGGTTGTAGACTTTGTAAATATACAGGCTGGTTAGAAATTTTAGGATGTGGAATGGTTGATCCTAATGTATTTAAATCCGTCAATTATGATCCAGAAATTTATACTGGTTATGCATTCGGAATGGGAATCGAGAGAATTGCTATGTTGAAATATGGTATAGATGACATTAGAATCTTATTCGAAAATGATTTAAGATTTTTAAAACAGTTCAGAAGCGTATGAAAATATCACTTAATTGGTTAAAAAATTACATAGATATCTCCAGCTTTTCAGTTCTCGAATTGAAAAATACTTTAACAAATGCTGGACTTGAAGTCGAATCAATCGAAGAGGTAGGAAAATCTCTCGAAGGTTTTGTTGTTGGTGAAGTTATATCAAAAGAAAATCATCCTAACGCCGATAAATTGTCAATTTGTAAAGTTAATGATGGGAAGGAAATTCATCAGGTGATTTGTGGTGCACCAAATGTTGAGGCTGGTCAGAAAATTGTCTTTGCTCCCATTGGTGTGATAATACCTGGAACCGGTGAAAAATTGAAAAAGGCTAAAATTCGAGGTGTAGAATCTTTTGGAATGATTTGTAGTGAGAAAGAGCTTGGGCTTGGTGAAGATCATACTGGAATTTTAGTTCTTGATAACTCTGCAAAAGTCGGTACACCTTTAATAGAATATTTAGGACTTGACGATTATGTTCTTGAAATAGGAATAACCCCAAATAGACCAGATGCTCTAAGTCACATCGGTATAGCGAGAGAATTATCAGCAATAACGAAGAAAAAGTTTGTCCTCCCAAAGATTGATTTTGATGAAAGCGAAGATTCGATTCATAATTACTTGAGGGTTATTATTGAAAATGAGAAAGATTGTCCGAGATATTGCGCACGAATGGTGAGGAATGTGAGAGTAAAGGAATCTCCTAATTGGCTAAAAAATTATTTGATGAATGTTGGAATAAGACCAATAAATAATGTTGTGGATGTTTCAAATTTTGTTATGCTCGAGATGGGACAACCTTTGCACACATTTGATGCAAAGTTAGTTGAAGGTGGAAAAATTATTGTTAAGAATGCAGATAATAATGAGAGGTTCGTAACGCTCGACGGGAAAGAAAGGATACTTGATTCTTCGATGTTGATGATTTGTGATGCGAAGAAAAAAATTGCTATTGCCGGTGTGATGGGCGGAGCAAATTCTGAAATTACTGAAACTACTAAAGATGTGATTATCGAAAGTGCTTATTTCAATCCCAAAAGTATTCGAAGAACGAGTAAGAAATTAGGATTAAGTTCTGAATCATCCTACAGATTTGAAAGAGGTGTAGATTACAAGAACACTCTAATAGCAGCCAATCGTGCAGCTCAACTGATTGCTGAACTGACCGGTGGAGAAATTATTGGTGGTTACATTGACGAAAATCCTGTTATGTTTGACGATGTAACAGTGGAACTGAGAATATCAAGAACAAATAAAATTTTAGGAATTGAACTAACACGAGATGATATAGCTGATATTTTACAGAGATTGGGAATTCAGGTTCAGAAATCCAATGGTGATGTATTAATCTGTGTGATTCCGTCATTCAGGCCTGATCTAACTCGCGAAATTGATTTGATTGAGGAAGTGGCGAGAATTTATGGTTATGATAGAATTCCTGGAGATTCACGGGTTAGTTTTGAAATTTCAATCAATAAAATTCAACAGCGATTGGATGATAAAATCCGCGATATTTTGTCCGGTTATGGTTTATATGAAGTTATCAATAATACTTTGCTGAGTGAAGATGAAGCAAATTTTGATGGTCTTAAAAGAGTAAAAATTTTGAATCCAATTAGTCAGGAATTATCAAGTCTAAGGCCAAGTTTAATTCCTGGTATGCTCAAGACTGTATCACTCAATCATCGATTCGGTGAATTTGATTTACAACTCTTTGAAATAGGCAGAGTAATGGTTTCAAAAAAAGACATAGTAGAAAAAGTTGATGATTATGTCGAATTGGAAAAGCTGGGAATCTGTATAACCGGAAAACTTGTTGATAAAAACTGGAAAGAGAACGCAATTCAGTCTGATATCTTTTATTTGAAAGGTTTAGTTGAAGCATTACTTGAAAAATTATCACTTGACAATGTGAGTTTTAGTTCTTATTATGCCAATGAAAATGAATTCTATTCAATTGAAATAAAGATTTATGTTGACAAAACCTACATTGGGTCCTTATATAAAATGAATGATAAGTATTTAATGAAATTTGACATAGAAAAACCTGTATTCACTGCTGAGCTGGATCTCGGTCTAATAAAATCGATTCCCAAAAAACAGGTTGAATTCAAAAGATTATCCAACTTTCCAAAAGTCGAACGAGATATAAGCTTTTTTGTAAATAATGATATCCCATATGAAAATATTGAACAAGTAATATGGAAAGCAAGTGACAAGTTATTGATCAATGTTTATCTATTTGACTTATATTTTGATCCAAAGAAATCAGATAAAAAAAGTCTGGCTTTGAGACTGGAATTTCAATCATATGAAAAGACTTTAACAGCCGAAGAAGTAGAAAATAGGGTCAATAGAATAATTTCGGCACTTGAAAAAGAATTTCATGCTGAATTGAGGAAACTCAATTAATGGAAAGCGATCTTAAGAAAAGATTCTTGGAAAATTTAGAACGACTTGAAGAAAATATTGAGAAATTTGTTCTTCATTATAATGAGACGAGAAAAGAGAATTTAGAATTAAGGAACCAATTATTAAATTTGAAACAACAGCTGGACATTTTAAATAATGAATTGGTTGAAAAAGACAAAGAAATTGAAAATTTGAGAGACCAGCTGGAGAAAATCAGAAATACGGTTGTTATTTCGGAAAAAGAAAGACAAAATTTGAAAAATCGTATTTCTGAAATTCTGGAGAGGATAGAAGCTTACTTAAACAATTAATTAACTGGAAATGCCTTCAAACAAGAAATTGAAAATTAAAATATTTGATCGAGAATATACACTACAAGTCGAAAACGAAGAACGCGCTAAAAAGGTTAGCGATTATGTAAATTCTTTGATGAATGATTTGAATGTGGATATGGAAGGTCATCCACCACATACAATCGCTATCGTAGCTGCATTAAATATCGCGACTGAGTTATTCGAAGAGAAAGAGCAATTTGAGGAAATTTATAAGAACGCGATTGAACGAATTGGTAAGTTAAATCTACTACTCGAAGGCATTTCCGAATAAGTTTTCACTTCTAACCGCTCCAGACTTCTAAAGAAAAAAATTGAGGACTAACACCTAAACCAATAGGAGTTAGGCTTCAAGAGCGTATTACAGGCCTCACTCGCGTATGCGAGCAGCTAAGTGAGTTTGTTGGGAAAACAATCACTTAGCTCGGTGGAAGTAAAAAGCTTTTGAGCTAACTCCGATCGTGTCAGAGATAGGTTCTCAATTCCTATCTTGAAGCTCTGGAGCGGTTATTAAATAAAAAGAAAGAGAGATTGGTTATGGAACTTTATATTTTAATTCCTTTGATAATTGTGCTGAGTGGCACATTATTCTTTCTTGGGTGGACTTTAAATTCCCAGATCGGAAAACAAAGTGTTGTTGCTGCTGAAAAACAAGCAAAAAAAATTGTTGAAGAGGCTGAGCGCGAAGCAAATAGCATTAAGAGAGAAAAACTTCTTGAGGTAAAAGACGAATGGTTTAAAAAGAAACAAGCATTTGAGCAGGAGGTTACACAGAAAAAAAATACTCTTCAAAATTTAGAACGTCAGATTAAAATTCGGGAAGAAGCACTGGATAAGAAAACTGAAGTGCTTGAAAAGAAAGAAAAACAACTACTCGAACTTGAGAAAAAACTAAATGAAAAAATTTCAGAATATGAACAAAAATATAAAGAGCTTGAAAATATCTTATTAGAAGAAACATTAAAGCTTGAGAAAATCTCTGGAATGACTCAGGAGGAAGCTAAAAAAGTTTTAATGGATAGTATGATTAATGAAGCGAAGATGGAAGCAGCACAATTGATTAAGCAGATTCGTGACGAAGCAAAAGCTGAGGCAAAGAAAGAAGCTCAAAAAATTATCGTTCAAGCGATTCAGAGATCAGCAGCTGATCACTCTGTAGAGACAACGGTGAGTGTTATTCAAATTCAGAACGAGGAAATGAAAGGAAGGATAATAGGTAAGGAAGGAAGAAACATACGTGCATTCGAGGCAGCAACAGGTGTTGATGTAATTGTCGATGATACTCCTGAGGCTGTGATTTTATCTGCCTTTGACCCGTTCAGAAGAGAAGTCGCAAAAGTAGCTCTTGAAAGATTAATTGCTGATGGTAGAATTCATCCAGCAAGAATTGAAGAAGTTGTAGAGAAGGTTAAAATTGATCTCGAAGATCAAATACTCGAAGATGGTGAAAATACATTGGTGGATCTCGGTATTCACGGGATGCATCCTGAGTTAATTAAGTTAATTGGAAAGATGAAGTATCGTCAAAGTTATGGACAAAATCTGTTACAACACAGTAAGGAAGTTGCTGTTCTTGCAGGTATTATGGCAGCAGAATTGGGATTGGATCCAGTTCTTGCGAAACGAGGGGCAATACTTCATGATATTGGCAAAGTAATTGATAAAGTATCTGAAGGACCACATGCTTTACTTGGTGCTGAAGTAGCAAAAAAATATAATGAGCATCCAATTGTTGTTAACGCAATTGCGTCTCACCATGAAGATGTGGAAATGGAACATCCAATCGCAGCAATTGTGCAGGCAGCAGATGCTATTAGTGGAGCAAGACCCGGAGCAAGGAGAGAACCTCTTGAATCATATGTTAAGAGACTGGAAAAATTAGAATCACTGGCAAAATCTTTCGAAGGTGTAGCAAAAACATATGCTATTCAAGCAGGTCGTGAGGTTAGAGTAGTAGTGGAACATGAAAAAATTGATGACATTCAAGCAGAAAAACTTGCTCAAGAAATTGCTGCAAAAATACAGGAAGAAATGGAATTTCCGGGACAAATTAAAGTTGTAGTTATTCGTGAAGTTCGCAAAATTGCATTCGCGAAATAGATAATTTATTGATGTCCTTTAAAAAATACTTGATTGGAATTACAGGAGGAATTGGAACAGGTAAGTCTGTTTTTGCAAATTACCTGTTAGAAAATAATGAGGTCGTCATTGATTCAGATTCAGTTGCAAAAAAAATAATGACGACCAGACCACAAGTGATTAAGCAAATTAAAATCCTTCTTGGAAAACAAGCTTATAATTCAGATAATCAAATCAATACAGAGTTTGTTGCGAGCCAGATATTTACTGATCCGGAACTATACAAAAAATTTATAAAGATTGTTCATCCCCCAACAATAGTCGAAATTCAAAGGCTCGCCCAAAAACAATTTAATAGAGGAAAAAAGTTAAGAGTATTTGTTGAATCTGCTTTAATTTTTGAAGCTAAGATTGAAAAAAAGTTTGATTTGATTGTTCTTATTAAATCCGATTTAAATCATAGACTGGAAAGAGTAGTTTCAAAAAATAAAATTACTGTCGATGAATTTTATCAAAGAATTCAATACCAGATAGATCCTGATGAAGCAGAAGAATATGCAGATTTCGTAATTTATAATAATGGTTCAATGAATGAATTAATTCAAAGGTGCGAGTTTGTTTATAATATCATCAAAATGATTACAGAAAATAAATAAACTATTGGAGACAATCTTGTGAAATTTCTAAATTCAACAATTATAAAAATGGTTGAACTCTTTCCCGAATCATTTATTTATCTTTTCGCATCACGTTATATAGCTGGAGAAACACTCAACGATGCAGTAAAACTTGTTAGAGACTTAAATTCAAAAAATATTTTAGCCACGATGGATGTTCTTGGTGAAGATACAACTAATATTGATGAAGCTAATTCGGCTGTTCAGGAAGCACTAAGGGTTCTTGACACGATCTACAATGAAAAACTTAACTCCACTTTATCGATAAAACTAACACAAATCGGGTTGAAGCTTGATTATAATCTATGCCTTGAAAACATGAAAAAGATTCTTCACAGAGCGAAAGAATTAAATAATTATATTGAAATAGATATGGAAGATTCAAGTTGTACACTCGATACAATCAGGATTTTCAGGGACTTAAGAAAAGAATACTCAAATTGTGGTATGGTGATGCAAGCCTACTTAAGAAAAGCAGAAAATTATTTGAAAGATAACCTTGATGTTCTCAAAAGCAGTAGTGTAAGATTGTGCAAAGGAATTTATAACGAACCCTCTGAAATTGCATTTAAAGGAAAACAGGAGATTAGAGAAAATTATCTCAGATTGCTTGAATTTCTGTTTTCAGAGAATATCTATGTTGGAATTGCAACTCATGATATTAAATTAATAAATGGTGCAAAAGAATTAATCAAAAAGTACAAAAAGAAAACTAATGAATATGAATTTCAGATGCTCTTAGGTGTAAAGGTAGATTTAAGAGATAAATTAGCAGAAGGAAATTATAATGTCCGTGTTTATGTTCCATATGGTAAACACTGGTACAAATACTCAATTAGAAGAATGAAAGAAAACCCTGAATTACCTTTAGTAATAATCAAAAACATTTTTGCTAAAAGAGGATGATAGTATTAGGAATTGAAACTTCTTGTGACGAGACTTCAATCGGAATCATTGAAGATGAGAGAATCATAGTAAATGAGATTTTCTCTCAGAAGGTTCATTCAGAGTTTGGTGGTGTAGTGCCAGAAATAGCGAGTCGAGCACATCTACAAAAAATACTACCTCTCATAAATAGTTCACTGAAGAAAGCAAACATCAAACTGGAGGAAATAGATTTAATTGCCGCAACTGCAGGACCAGGTTTAATAGGTGCGTTGATAGTAGGTTATTGTTTTGGGAGTGGTTTAAGTTTATCGCTAAACATTCCATTTATTCCGGTAAATCATATCGATGGACACATTTATTCTGTTTTTCTGGAAAATGATGAATTGAAATTTCCATATCTAGCATTACTCGTTTCAGGTGGTAATACAACTTTATTTTTTGTGGAAGATTTTTTCAAAGTAAAAATTTTAGGTACCACTCTGGATGATGCAGCAGGTGAAGCTTTTGATAAAGTGGGTAAACTGCTTGGATTTAAGTATCCAGCGGGAGCAGAAATTGAAAAAACTGCTAGTGAGGGGAATGAAAATTTTGTAGATTTTCCAATTGCTGAAGTTGAAGGGAAATATGATTTCAGTTTCAGTGGATTGAAAACATCGGTATTAAGATTCATTCAAAAAAATTTCCCTAATGGAATCGACGAAACTACTAAAAAAAATATCGCTGCATCATTTCAGAAAGCGATACTCGAAGCATTAATTAGAAAAACAGTGAAAGCAGTTGATGAGTTTAGTGTAAAAAATGTTGCTATCGTAGGTGGAGTTGCATCGAATAAAACATTGCAAAAACATATGAGAGAAAGACTACCAGAAGGTTCGATGGTTTTTGTACCATCTCCCTCGTTATGTACTGATAATGGAGCCATGATCGCTTTTGCCGGTTTAAAATCTTATCAAACAAAAAATTATATCATCAATCAAATAACTCAACCATTCCCAAATTAATCTTGATGGAAAAGAATAAAATATTTACAGCTATTTCAACTGAAGACTGGTTACTCGTTTTAACTGTTTTTATATCTTTTCTCGTATTTGGATTGAATTGGTTCTTCAACAATAATGATTTAATCAGGAAAGAGCCTGTGAAAATTCACATAAAAAGTGGAATGAATTTTACACAGGTTGCTGATACCCTTGCAAAATATCGATTGATCAATTCGAGGAAAGCTTTTATTCTAGTGGGTAAAGTACTCGGTGCTGAAAGAAGAATACAAAGTGGTCATTATCTTTTGAACTACGGAAAATCGAATTACGATTATGTTAATGATTTGGTGCGAGGTAAAAATAGAATTGTTATCAGAGTAACAATTCCTGAAGGTTTAACTCTGGAAGAAATTGCCACCCTTCTTAGTGGAGTTTTCGATTTTACAAAAGAAGATTTTTTAAGAATAGCCCGAGATAAAGATTTACTAAATCACTACGAGGTTGATCATAATTCTTTTGAAGGTTACTTAATGCCAGATACTTATGAATTTCTCGAGACAGGAAATCCTGAGAAAGTTCTTCGTGTTCTGGCTGATGAATTTAAAAGATTCTATGATCAAAACATAAAACATTATGAATCAAAATTAAATCTCACAAAGAATCAAATCATTACTCTTGCTTCAATCATAGAGGGTGAAACAAATTATATTGAAGAAATGCCTCGTATAGCTGGAGTTTACTTGAATAGGTTAAGAAAGGGGATGAAACTGCAAGCAGATCCAACTGTAGTTTATGTTATAGGTGATCGACAAAAAAGATTAACATATAATGATTTGCAAACAAATTCTCCTTACAACACTTATTTAAATCATCATCTTCCACCAGGACCAATAAATTGTCCGGGGAAAGATGCATTGCTTGCTGCAGTCAATCCTGAGAATCATAAGTATCTTTATTTTGTTGCATCTGGGGATGGTAAATCTCATGTTTTTGCAGAAACTTTTTCTGAACATAAAAAGAATGTCGCAAGGTATAGAAGACTTTTTAGATGAAAGATAATATTCAATTAATTACATTTGTTGCTTTAATTTTTATTTTTGGTTGTGCAAATCAATTACCACCTGGAGGAGGACCTTTTGATACTGAACCACCGGTTGTAGTCAAAACTTTTCCTGAATCAGGTACATTAAACTATGATAAAAATTATGTTGAAATTGAATTTAATGAATATATCAATAAAAGAAGTGTTACCAATTCAATTTTTATTACACCATACTTTGAAAATGAACCTGAGATTAAATGGTACAGTAAAAAAATGCGAGTTATCTTCCCAGAAAAATTAAAGAAGAACTCAACTTATGTTATATCATTAGGTACGGATATTACAGATTTAAGAAACAATAAAATGGCAGAGAGTGTGATACTCCGATTTTCAACTGGTGACAAAATAGACGAAGGAATAATAGAGGGAAAAGTTTTTAGTGAAAAACCAGATGGAATTATGATATATATCTATAAACTTGATTCGATGTATCAAACGATTCGGTATGATTCTGCAAAACCTGATTTTGTAACTCAAACTTCCAGAGATGGAAGTTTTCATATTTATGGATTGCCTCATGGTATTTTTAGATTGATTGCAGTACGGGATAAGATGAAAAATTTTCGATTTGATATTAACGAGGATGAGATAGGATTTCCAGTAAAAGATTATAAGCTAGATGAAAAAGTTTCAAAAATTGAGAATGTTAATTTTGAGTTGATAAAAATAGATACAATCAAACCATTAGTAAATTCAGTGAAGTTTATTGATTTAAATCATCTTAGAGTACTTTTCAGTGAAGAAATCGAAATAAAAAATCTTTCAAATAATAATTTCACTATTTTAGATGATTCATTAAAGAAATATGAGATACTAGGATTTATAAAGACTGAACCAAATTCAATTATCTTAATTACTGAATCGATGAAACCGGACCATGATTATAAAATAACTATTAAGGAAATTTTTGATCTATCAGGTAACAAATTAGAAACCATAAAATTATCATTTTACACAGAAAATATTGCTGATACTGCTTTAGTGACTATCAAGAAAATTGAAGGAAATCTGTCTGGTAATGTAATGGAGTATTTTAATCCTTTGTGTCAGATTACATTTAGTGATTATGTGGCTTATGATGATTTTTTGGAAGCATTTGATGTTGCCGATATGGGGGGATTAAGAAAAGTTTATAAAATTTCTCGATCAGATAGTTCTGATTTCAATATATCATTCGGTGAACTGAAGCAAAAAGAAACTCTAATTCTAAAACTGCAAATGTCAATTTTATCACCGAAGAATAGTAGTCATGGTGATTCCATATTTGTTTACAAATTAGAGACGAATAGTGAATCCGAATATGGAAGTGTTTCAGGAGCAATAAAAAACTTCAGCTCGTCAATGAAAAATGAAAATTTGATAATCCATGCATATGGTATGAGTAAAAAAAAGAATTATACGGCAAAGCTGGAAAATGAAAAATACCAGATTAAAAATATTTTGCCCGATTCATACCTCATAAAAATTGCTTATGAGGATTCTGATAGTTCAAAGATTAGAAGGGGATTCGCTTTACCATTTATTTACCATAAAGATACCATCAAAGTGAAATCTCGATGGCCTACAACCGATGTCAATTTTGATTTAGATGATTTATTTAGGTAAGATTTCAATTATTTTAACTTTATGACCTTTTGCAATTTTTTCTTTTTCGTTTCTAATAATCGCAAGTGAAAATCTATCACCTCGAATTTCTATAATTTCAATTTCACCAATTTTTTTATCTACCACTCCGATGATTTCTCTTGTAACTTCATCCTTCACAGTATCAGAATCGGTATAGACAGAAAGAATCATACCAACATCAAGATTATTTTTCTTTCCTAAATTAACAAAAACTTCTTTCGTATCATGGTCCACAAACAAAATTTCTCCATAAGTAACTCTTCTTTTAAAATTAATCTTATTCGTTCTTTCTTGTTCAGTTGAACTTGTATCAATTTTTTCAATTCTGATTATTGATTCGATTTTATTGGAGAATCTATCACACAGCTTCAAAAGATTTTTTCCAATCAGCGTCCTTAGAAACTCATCGGAATTAAATTTAATATTATTTAAGTTTTCAAATTCTTTTTTAGCTTCAGATTCTCTTCCAAAAATTGTGATTCCCATTCCAAGATCAGAGCTTTTCTGTTCGATTCTTTCCTCAAAAATGATTTTTTTAGTAGTTAATTCAGTTATAGAAAATTCTATATCAATATTGTTCGAATAGGTTTCATATTGAGCTAATCTTGGTTCACCTGCAACCAATCTGTTGATTGAGAAATCATATATCGTTCCATTGATTATATATTCAATATCTTTGGCTTTTAATATTTCTTCTAAAATTTTATGAGATGATTCATTCAATAAATTTTTTATCACGGCTGGAGATAAAACAGTTATTTTATATTTTTCTCGGAGATAGTTCGACATAAAATCTGGTATATCATAGGATAAATTCCACACACCCAGATAAGTTGACTTATCAATAAATTCCATTACTGCAACTTGTGAAAAAATTATTGATGGTAAAAATACATTAATAAAGAAAATATTTTTGAGCCTTCGCTTTAAACTCATTCGCTTCTTTTTCCCATATATTTCTTATATCATTATAATTAAAATTGGTGCTGAATTTCTTTCTTATTTCATCCCAACCTGTTGCCAGATCAAAGCTTCTTAATCTATCCTGAGAAGCTAATTCGAAGATATTCTTCTCGGGATAGAGTTTTTTTAATTCTTGAATGAATAAAAATTGAATCGATGTTAAATTGACTTTCTTAAAATTTTCAATGTGAATTTGAACCCCACGGAGAGTTTTTCCTTGAAATCTTCCGTAAAAAGGTTTCCAGATAACTGGTCGAAATTTTACACCCGGTAATTTTAATTCATTTAATCTCTTTGCTATCGCGCTTTCGTCTATCCATTCAGCTCCTAATAATTGAAAAGGTAGTGTATACCCAACTCCCTCAGATATAACACCTAACTCACCAAGGATTCCCGTTGCAGCGTAAAAATGTGCTGAATAATAGTGCGGAATATGAGGAGAAGTTGGAACCCATTGTAACCCTGTATCCTCCCAACTCATAGTCCGTTTCCATCCTTCCATTTTTATGATTTTCAATTTACATTTTAAGTTGTTTTTCAACCATCCTTCTTCGTTTATCATTATTGCCAATTCACCACAAGTTAATCCATAAATATATGGTATTGGGTATTGACCGATGAATGAAATGAACTCATCTCTAACGATTGATCCTTCAAATTTCTCACCAGTCAAGGGATTCGGTCTATCAAGAACAACGAATTCAATATTATTTTCTGCTGCTGCTTCCATTGCTAATCCCATCGTGCTGATGTAAGTGTAGGATCGCACGCCTATATCTTGAATATCATATATCAAAACATCAATATCGCTGAGCATCTCTGATGTTGGTTTCCTTGTTTTACCATAGAGAGAGTAAACAGGTAATCCTGTTTTTTGATCTAAATAAGATTCTATCTTTTCACCGGCTGGGATATCTCCACGAACTCCATGTTCTGGACCAAATAGAGCGACTAATTTAATACCGGGAATATTGAAGAGAATATCAATTGTTGAGTTGAGTTTTGAATCAATACCAGTGGCGTTTGTTATCAATCCAATTCTTTTACCTTTTAGAAACTCGTAATTTTCCTTGAGGACATCGATCCCCAACTTTATTCGGGGTTGAGTATTTGCAATTGAATAAATTGAAAGTAAAATAATTAATGTTAATAGTTTTTTCATAATTCTAGTTTCTTATGAATTAATTTTAGTTGTTCATCAGCTCTTGATTGTATTTCATTTAATATTTTTGCTGCATCTAAATAAAGATTCATAGCTCTTTCTCTATCATTTAATGACTTAGTGTTGATCATCACATTCAACATGGCACCCTCTGCGCAAGTCTTGATTAGATGGATTGCCACACCAGTATCACTAAGTGAATTTTGATTTCCAATCTCACTTAATCTCATCAAATAATTTAGAGTGACTATACTGGTCTGAATTACATTTATCGGAATTTCAGTAGCCTCAATGTTTGCGTTCTCAATAGCTTCTGTTCGTTTAACTTTTTCCTCTTCAGTTTCTTTCGGAAGTTTAATAGCCGACATCACTTTATCAAATGCTTCTGAATCTTTATCATAAAATTCAAGAAATTTATCTCTCAGTGTCTCGAGTTGTGATTTAATCTGCAAGATTTCTTCCTGTACAGATTCATATTTCTTCTTACCAATTGTAAGATTACATACCATTATTCCGAGGGAGGTACCTAATACTCCACAAAACGCAGAAACACTTCCACCACCGGGGGTCGGAGCAGAGGATGAAATTTCATCAATAAAATCTTGAATTTTTTTTGTTAAATCCATTTTTACTCCTTAATTAAATATTCAATAATTTTTTCATTTGGATTGAATGGTGCAAGATTACTTAATCCCAGTTGTTCTATTGCAATTGAGATTAATTCATTTTCATCACTTGATTCGGGCTTGTAAAATTTACCTGAATCCAGAATTGCTTCAAGGGGAACCAATCCAACGATTTCACTTCCCCAGGTTTGCACACCAAATTTTTGAGCTTCTTCCTTAACAGCTTCAAAAACTTGATGCATATTTGTGATTTTATAATTAACAAGATTTATAGAAACCTGAGTAATACCAAATTTTTCGAGGGAAACACCCATCGCTTTTACTGCTTTAAATTTACCTGGTATTCGAACAGTCTTACCATCTTTTTTGATAACATTTCCATTTTCATCTTTCAGAGGCCTACCAGATTCACGTATTATACCTGCTATTTCGTCTGCGATTCTCACATCTTGTGTTTTTAAATTGACATTATAAGCGATAAGAAAAAATCTGCACCCTGTTACAGTTGCTCCTAATTTTGGATTGAATTCTGGTTTTCCAAAGTCAGGATACCATTCGGGAGCTTTTAATTTTTCACTCAGTCCTTCATATTCTCCTTTTCGAATATTTGATAAATTCTTTCTTTCTTCTTGTTGTGCTGAATATTCGTATAGATAAACAGGTATGTTCAATTTTTCTGAAATAATTCTACCATATTGTTTTGATATCTCGACACATTCTTCAATCGTAACATTTTTAATTGGTATGAAAGGAACCACATCAATTGCACCTATTCGTGGATGTTCACCTTTGTGAGTTCTCATATCGATCCTTTCTGCAGCAATCATCGAAGCGTTTATAGCACCGTTTAGGACACCTTCTTTAGTTCCCACAAAAGTTACAACTACTCGATTATAATCCCTATCTGGTTCTATATTCAGGAGTTTGCAATTCGCAGTATTTCTAATTGCATCAGCAATTGCATTAATTGTTTCTTCGTTTCTTCCTTCACTAAAATTAGGAACACATTCAATTATTTCCTGCATAGACTACCTTACCTTTTTTTATTACAGTTTGTACTGGATTTTGACCGAAATAATATACAAGATTTCTGTAATCGATTGTATCAAGAATTATGACATCTGCCTGTTTACCGATTTCGAGACTTCCAATCCTATTTTCTAAACCAAGTGCGTAGGCTGCATTGATAGTCGCTGAATTTATTGTTTCATTTAATTTCATACCGTTATACAGAGTTGCTATATTCATCATCAGTGGTAGGTTTAGTGAAGTACAAGAGCCCGGATTAAAATCTGTAGCTAATGCAACAATACATCCGTCGTCTATCATTTTTCGAGCAGGTGAATATGGGATCTTTAAAAAATATGAAACGCCTGGTAAGACCGTCGCAACAATATCTGTTTGTGACAATTTTTTAATATCTGAATCAGTTATAACCTCAAGGTGATCGACACTCTTTACTCCAAGATTAATTCCAAGTTCAACACCACCCATTGAGTTGAATTGATCACAATGTAATTTTAATGAAAAATTGTATTCTTTAGCAGTTTGAAGAATAATTGAACTTTCCTCAACACTAAATGCAGTCTTTTCAAGAAATACATCACAAAATTCTGCTAATTTAGAATGAGAAATCTTCGGTAAAAGTTTCTGAGTAATTAATTCGGTATAGGCTTGACGATTATTTTTGTATTCATTCGGTATTGCATGAGCACCTAAAAATGTTGATACAATTTCTATTGGATGAAACTTTCGTAATTGTTCGATACATTCTAAGATCTTTAACTCGTTATCATAGTCGAGTCCATATCCACTTTTTATCTCAATAGTTGTTACTCCAAGAGAAAGAGCAGTATCTAATCTTTTTATTCCTGAGAATAACAACTCTTCTCTTGTTGCTTTCCGAGTTGCATCTACAGTTCTAACGATTCCACCACCTTTTTGTGAAATCTCTTCGTATGATTTTCCCTCTACTCTCATTTCAAATTCATCTGCTCTCGAACCAGCGAAAATTAGATGAGTATGGGAATCAATTAAGCCAGGCATTAAGATTTTATCTGAACATTCAATAACTAAATCGAACTTGGAAAAGTCAAAATCTTGACATTTTGTGATATCGTAAATTTTATCATCATCAATGATGATTGAAGCATCTTCAATTAAATTAAGATCATTTAGCTCAGATTTTCTTTTAAATTTACCATTCTCAGGTTTACATGTTAGTACCTGTTTAGCTTTATGAAGAAGGATATTCATAAAAAATTTTATTTAGAAAGTTCTGTGCGAATTCTAATTGATGAGAAGTTTTTTCTTTCTAATATACTAAAAATTTCATTAGCATGATTTTTAGATTTGAATGGACCGATTAGAATTCGATAAAAAGGGGGTTCATAGATTATTTCCAGTTTTTCATTCTCTAAGAGTGGTACAAGTTTAGTTCTGAGGGAGTTTATCTCTTCGTATGAATCAGTCAAACCTACTTGAACATAATAAATATATGATTGTGTTTTCTCAATTTCATCTTTCTCTTCCCGGTGTGAATCTTTAGATACATATTTTGAAAAAGAATCAAAGAGATGAAGTGAATCTTTCTTTTCTATGAACTCAGATAATGGATTGAGATTTTCTAAGTCCACTTCATCTCTCAGGGAGAATTCCTTTTCTTTAGCTACTTTTGATGAGCATCCAGAAACGAAAGTAAATATTAAGAGAATGAAAATTAATTTCTTATTCACATTATTGCTTGACTTCTGTTACTATGAAACTATCCGTATATCCAAGGTTATATAGAGCGTCTTTAATTCCTTTTGCGTGTTCCCATTTTGAATAAATTCCTAATCTTACTTTGTATAAGTTATCTTGAAATTCAACATAAACCTCCTGACCTGGCATTCTCTGTCTAATCTTTTTTGCCTCGCTTTCTGCATTCAGTCTGCTCTTAAATGCAAATACTTGAACCTTATACATATATTGAGGTGAAGTTGATACTGCTGGAGGTTGAACCTCTTCTTTTGGAGTAGTGCTTTTGGGTTCAGGTTCTAAAGTAACTTTCACTGGAGGTGGAGGTGGTGTAGGTGGTCCTTGTGGAATATATTCTGGTTGTGTTGTTACAATTATATTGCTTTCTTGAGTTTTTGACTCAGTAATTGCACTTTGTGTTTGAGAAGCTACTTCTTCGGTTTTATAGACTACATCTTTTTGTCCAGCTTCATATTCTTCTGTAACATCCGATGCTGAACATCCTATAAGAAAAAAAATGAATAGTGTGAATATTATTGGATAAGTTTTTTTCATCGTAAACCTCGTTTTTTATAATGTAATAATAACTTTTTTAAAACTTAATGTCAAGTCTTATAATAAATTACAGAAATTCTTTAAAGTTTTATTATAACCAACCGAATCAATTTTTTTTAATTTATTCCAGAATAAAAGATTGATATTTGGGATTTACTCTAAAAATTCAAATTGTATAAACCTCAAAAAATGTTTAATTTTGTGAAAAATTTTATTGTGAAATGAAAAACAAAAACTTAAGAATTCTTTTCATAACTTCTGAAGCAGCTCCTTTTGTTAAAACGGGTGGATTAGGAGATGTTTCTTCAGCTTTACCACAATCGATGGTAGAGTTAGGCAACGAAGTCCGAATGGTTCTTCCAAAATATGGAGCCGTAGATGAACGTAGATTCAAAATTCATGAAATTGTTCGCCTGAAAGATATTCCCATCCATATGGGAGATGAAATTGAACTTGTTAGCGTACGTTCCTGCTTCTTGGTAGGACATAAGGTAAAAGTTCAAATTTATTTTTTTGATAATCAAAAATATTTCGGTTCAAGGAAGGGTTTATATCAAGATATCGAAACCAAAAAAGATTATCCGGATAATCACGAACGCTTTATTTTATATGCCAAGGGTATAATGGAGATGATTAAAAAACTTGGTTGGACCCCTGATATTATCCATTGTAATGATTGGCAAACAGGATTAATTCCAGCTTATCTTAAAACAGTCTATGGTGATTTAGAGATTCTAAAGAATACAAAAGTTGTTTTTACAATACATAACATCGATTTCCCGGGAATTTTTCCAAAAGAAGTTTTTGAACTAACTGGTCTACCTGATTATGTTCTGAATGAGATTTCTGTTAACGATGGTAGTAAAATTAGTTTTTTGAAAGCAGGTGTTGTATATGCAGATGCGATAACAACAGTGAGTGAAAAATATGCAGAAGAACTTTGTACAATTGATGAGCTCGGTGGTATAATTAAAAATGTTTTGAAGAAGCGAAAAGATAATTTTTATGGTATCGTTAATGGTGTAGATTATTCTATCTGGAATCCACAATCAGACAAATATATTCCCATTAGGTATAATGAGAAAAATTTAGAAGCAAAGTTAGAAAACAAAAAAGCTTTACTTGAATATCTTAAACTGCCAGTAGAAGATTTAGAAATTCCCATTATTGGGACAATTTCAAGGTTAGCGGAGCAAAAGGGAATAGATTTAATTCAGAATGCAATTGAAGAAATTCTAAATTTGAATGTAAAGTATGTTCTTTTGGGTCAGGGCGATAAGAAATATCAGCAATTCTTCGAGAAAATTCAGAAAAAGTATCCGAAGAAGTTTGCATTTTATTACGGATTCAACGAAGAGCTTGCTCATTTGATCGAAGCTGGTGCAGATATTTATCTTATGCCGTCAAAATATGAACCATGTGGATTAACACAACTTTATGCTCTGAAATACGGAACTATTCCTATTGTAAGATATACCGGTGGTCTTGCCGATACGATAGAACGAATTAACGGTAATGATGGAACTGGCTTTGTCTTCAAAAAGTATGAAGTCGAAGATATGATGAAAGAAATTGTAAGAGCACTAAAATTGTATGCTGATAAAGAAAAATGGACAAGGTTGATGAAGAATGCGATGACAAAGGATTTTAGCTGGACAGTTTCAGCTAAAAAGTATATGGAACTATACAAAAATTTACTAAAGGAAACGAAATAATCTTGAAAAATCTAATAAGTTTGCCCTTCAAGTTTGTAACCTATCTTTCGACTATTTTTTTAATTTCTTTTTATGGTTGTACCGAGAATCCTTCAATTACAGGATATGACCTTTTAAACCCACAAGATTCTTTAATCATAAAAAAATTTGATTCCACTAGAGATTCTGTTTTCGTTTATCATAAACAAATAAAACAAACTGATATCTTAGGTGGCAACAGAAGAATCCTGGTGGGTAAATATAATGAAATTATAGCTTACTCCTTGATCCGTGTAAATTTCCCATTAACGAATTCACTAATCGATTTATTGAAGAAAGATAGTCTGATAATTACATCTGCTAAATTAATTCTTAAACCAGTTTATCAATTTGGTGATACAATATCAAAATCATTTGGAATGGTTGTAAAAGAACTTAACTCCGAATTCGGAGAATACACTTTTACTATCGATAGTTTAAAAAGTGGAAAATATGATGTTAGTAATGAAAATTTAGCACTTCAGAATATTGATGATGATTCATTGTACTCGTGTGTAATTAACTCAGATAAAGTCATAAATTGGCTCAAAATTGCAGCAACTGATACTGGCAAAAAATTTCGTTCACTTTTACTTGAACCAGAATTTAATACCACATTAATTAAAGGATTTGAATCAACAAACGCATATTACCTTGGAAACCCAATTTATCTACAAATTGTAACGACTAATAATTCAAATGTCGATACATTAAAGTTTTATGTTGATGTGGATGTTCATGTAGTTGATTATACTGGTAATATATCAACGGATGATTCTAAAATTATTTTGCAATCGGGAGTAAGGCAAAAAGCATTTTTATATTTTGATATTAGTCAGATTCCAAAATCAGTGATTGTCAATTCAGCATTGATAAGAATATATCTGGATTCAACTCTTTCTGAATTTGGTTCAAATTTTCAAGATTCATTAATTGTTCAGTTTATAACTGATTCTGTTAATATTTCAATTGATAGTGCAGTGTACTTTAGTCTGTTAAAAACTTCAGGCGGTTATTACGAAGGAAGGATAAATTATTTTGTTCAAAAATGGATTGATAATAACTCAAATAACGGATTACTAATTTCACCTCGTGATATTGATGGTGGAGTAGAAAAATTCGTGTTACATGGTCCAAAATCAGCACTATATGAAAAAAGACCACAACTAATCATAAATTATTCTTACAGAAGACCATGAAAAAAATCTTATTATTTTTTTTAATTTATTCAAGTGGTTTAATCGCCCAGAGTCCTTCAGTCTATTCGAGTTTTGGAATAGGGGAGTTGAATGTAAATCCTACTGCACGAAAATCTGGTTTTGGTCTTGGTATAGCACAGGCAGATCCATTCGATATCAATCCATTTAATCCAGCAGGTAATGGCAAAATTCAATTTGTGAAATTTTCTGGTTCTTTAAATTATTCAATTAATTCCTATTCGGATAATAAATCGAAGAATAAGTTCCAGACAGGTCAATTTGAGAATTTATTAATTGCTTTTCCGATTCAGAGAGATTACGGAGTTGTTTTTGCCGGAGGCATTACACCTTTTACTCGTGTTAAATACAAAGTTCTTTCTCCACAAAATTTTTTCGACTCTATTTCTTATCAAACAACTTATGAAGGAATTGGTGGAATTACTGATTATTCAGCTGGCTTATCATATCTGATAAAAAATGCTGGATATATCGGATTACAGGTTGATTTTTTGATTGGAACTATAACAAGAAAATTATCAACTGATTTCAAGAACACAGATTATACAAATCCAGTTTTCACAAGTCTAAATAAATTTAAAGGTAAAACATTACGAATTGGATTTATCTCCAATAACATATCAAGTCTTTTTAATGATTTCGCTGTCCGCGAATTGAGAGTTGGTTTTAGTTATACTTTTGCAAGTTCCATTCAACTTGAACGAACCGATTTGAAACAAGGTATATTCATAGACACTGTTAGGGAAAGCACCGAAAGAGTTTATCTGCCGTCTCAATTTGCAATTGGACTTGATGGAAAATTATCAGAAAGATTATCTATTTATGTAGACTTTTTAAGCCAGGATTGGACAAAATTATCGACAAATTTAACCTCTAATTATTCACCTGTAAATCAAAATTATATTTCTCTTGGAGTTGAATATTTACCATCCTCTCGACCGGAAAAATTTATTGAAGCAGTGACATATCGAATGGGAGTTTTCTATAAGGATTTAGGTGTTGCCATAAATAATAAAAAAATTGATGAAGTTGGGATAAAAACAGGATTATCTATACCGATTGATAAGTTGAATCTCATTGACTTTGGATTTCAATATTCTATCCGGGGTAAAAAAGGAAATTCAATGATAAAAGAATCCGTTTTCAATATTTGGTTTGGAATAAATTTTGCTGAAATGTGGTTTGTTAGAAATACAGAATAAATTATGAGGTAAAAAATGCAAATATTAATTAAATTTTTTACAATCTTGGTAATTATTTTAATAACGAATGATTTAACTGCTCAACCTGCTAATCCACAACCGGATACGCTTAAGATTTATAGAAAATGGAGTTTATTTGCTGAATATCATAAAAACGGTGATTATGAGACGGCATTACCTTATGGTTTTGAAATACTTGAAATTGATCCAGCTAAATTCAAAACCATTTTCCTCAAACTTGAGGATTGTTTGATTTATCTACACGATTCAACTAATGTTGATGTAACTACAAAAAAACTTTATGCAGATACATTGATGTATGTGTATAATCTTGCTGTTAAAACACAGCCAGAAAATGCAGGTTATTATTACAGAAAAATGGGATATTATCTTGAAACCTGGTACGAGGGTAAAGAAGAAGAAGCGCTTCGAGCTTATGAAAAAGCATATCAATTAGATTCAGAACTTGATTTTTATTATATCGACAGAATGGGACTTTTATACATTAAACTTGCAACCGATGAAAATGATTACAGATTAAGAGCCTTCCAGGTTTACCAGGAAGCATCAACTAAAGATCCGAGCAATCCTCTCCCGCTTGAAAGAATGAAATCTTTAGCAGAAAACATTGAGCAACTAATTGAAATTACTTATAATGCATGGCAATTGGATAAGGATAATTTACAAAAAGCATGGCAATATGCTTCAATAACTTATCAAACAGGTGAATATAAGAAAGCAATCGAGCCACTCGAATTTCTCGTAAAAAAGGTACCTGATTCTGAAACTTATTGGTCACGACTTGCTACATGTTATCAAAAAGTTGAGAGTTATCAGAAAGCAATCGATGCATATAAAAAGGCATTTGAGTTAAATAATAAAGTTCGTGAATATCCTTTGAATATTGGAATATGTTACAAAGAATTAGGTCAATTACCAACTGCAAGAGTATGGTTCCAACGTGCTGCTGAGGTGGATAAAACATGGGGTTTACCATTTATTTACGAAGCAACATTATATCAGGCTGCAGTTCAAAGATGTGGTACTTTCGAATTTATGGATAAGATCGTTCTGCAACTTGCAGTTGATACTTATAGAAAAGCAAAATCTATTGATCCAGGTGTAGCTTCAATCGCCGATGATGCGATAAAATCACTTTCAAACTCAGTTCCCACGAAAGAAGATTATTTCTTCCGTAAATTAAAATCAGGGACTGTAATAAAAATAGAAGGTTCATGCTATAATTGGATAGGAAAAAGTGTAACGGTACCATGAAAAAAAGAGTTGCTATTGGTTCAGATCACGCTGGTTTTAATCTGAAAGAACAACTCAAAGCCTTTCTACAACAGAAAGGCTTTGAAGTTTTAGATAAAGGTTGTTTCACGGAAGAGAGCTGCGATTATCCAGATTTTGGTGAGGCAGTAGCTCTTGAAGTTCAAAAGAATAATTGTGAGTTTGGTTGTATTATTTGCGGAACCGGAATTGGAATCTCTATAGCGGCAAATAAAATACCAGGTATTCGTGCTGCCTTGTGTTCGTCAAAAGAAATGGCATATCTTGCTAAAGCTCACAATGATGCAAATATTATCGCTATGGGTGCTCGAATTAAACTTCAGGATAAACCAGAAGAAATCTTGGAAACTTTCATTAATTCAAAATTTGAAGGTGGTAGACACGAAAGAAGAATCGAGAAAATCAAAAACATTGAAGAGAGATATAGATGTTGAATTTACAATTAAATGATCTAGAAGTTCGGAATATTCTCCTGAAAGAAATTTTAAGACAGGAAGAAGGTCTCGAACTAATTGCATCCGAAAATTATGTCAGTCTCGATGTTCTCGCAGCTTTAGGTTCAGTGCTCACGAATAAATACGCAGAAGGTTATCCTGGTAAGAGATATTATGGTGGCTGTGAATTTGTCGACATGGCTGAAGATCTTGCGAGAGAAAGAGTAAAAAAACTTTTTGGTTGCGAATATGTAAATGTACAACCTCATTCTGGCTCACAAGCTAATATGGCGGTTTATTTTTCTGTTCTGAAACCAGGTGATAAGATAATGGGATTAAATCTAGCTCATGGAGGACATTTAACTCATGGCTCGCCAGTAAATTTCAGTGGTAAGTTTTTTGAGGTAATTTCTTACAATGTTCGTGAGGATAATCAATTAATCGATTTTGATCAGGTCGAATCATTGGCAAAACAGCATAAACCTAAAGCTATTATCATTGGTGCCAGTGCTTATCCGAGAGATTGGGATTACAAGAAATTTAGAGAAATTGCTGATTCAATCAACGCCTATTTAATCGCAGATATCGCTCATCCAGCGGGTTTGATTGCTTCAAAACTTTTAACTGATCCAATGCCATATTGCGATTTTGTAACTACTACGACTCATAAAACGCTACGTGGTCCTCGAGGTGGCATGATTATGATAGGAAAAGATTTTGAAAATCGGGAAGGTATCCGTGCACCTAAAAGTGGAAGATTGAAGATGATGTCAGAGATAATAGATTCTAATGTTATGCCAGGAATTCAGGGTGGGCCTTTAATGCATGTTATTCTTGCAAAAGCCGTGGCATTCGGTGAAGCTCTGAAACCGGAATTCATTGAATACTCTAAACAGGTTATCTCAAATTCCAAAAGACTTGCTCAAAGATTTATTGAAGCAGGCTATAAAGTAACCACTAATGGTACGGATAATCATTTGATCCTGATCGATTTGAGATCAAAGGGACTGACTGGTAAACAAGCAGAAGATGCACTTGGTAAAGCAGGAATTACTGTTAATAAAAATATGGTTCCTTACGATACCCAAAGTCCAATGATTACCAGTGGTATCAGAATCGGTACTCCCGCAGTAACTACTCGAGGTATGAAAGAAATTGAAATGGATATAATATTTAATTTTATTGATCGTGCATTAACAAAAATGAATGATGAAAATGCTCTTAACGAGATTCGTGAAGAAGTTAAACAGTTCTGTAGTAAGTTTCCAATATATAAAGAATTGGCTACATCTTTATATCAAACTTGATGAATTCTCAGAACTCAATTAATAATTCTGCAGATGAGTTCAAGGAAATGTCCTTCCTTGAACATCTTGAAGAGTTGAGATGGACTATCATAAAAGCTTTAATTGGAATTATTATTGCTTCGATTATCAGCTGGAGCTTCATAGATTTTATCGTTAATGATATTCTTTTATTGCCTGCCCGAAGTATTGGTGTTAAACTTCAGAATTTAAAACCATTCGGACAATTGTTTCTCTATTTTCAAGTTGCTTTACTGAGTGGTTTGATCTTGAGTCTTCCGTGGGTTGTTTACCAGATTTGGTTATTTATATCTCCTGCTTTGCACAGACATGAAAGGAAGTATGTATCACTTGTTGTTATCTTTACTACAATCTCATTCTTGATAGGTGCCTTATTTGCTTATTTCATTTTATTACCATATTCTCTTAATTTTGCTTTTACTTTTGGTAGTGAGATTATTGAAAACAGATTCGCAATTGATGAGTATTTATCCATCGTCATTAGCATGATTATTTTATCTGGTTTTATTTTCGAGTTGCCCATGTTATCATTTTTTTTGACCAAGCTGGGTTTATTGACACCTAAAATAATGAGAAGGTACTGGAGATATGCTATTGTAATTATTTTAATTCTTTCAGCAATTATTACTCCAACTGTCGATCCAGTGAGTCAACTTTTATTAGCGGTTCCGCTACTACTTTTGTATGAAATTAGTATATGGATTTCAAAAATATCGATGAGAAAGAAAAGTGAAGGATAAAGAAATCAAAAATTTTTTAGAACCTATAAAAGATGAATTGGAAGAATTTGAGCGGTATTTTGCTGAACATATGCGTTCCACAGTCGGACTCGTCGAATTAATAGTTCGCTATTTACTAAGACAAAAAGGTAAACGAATTCGACCAACCTTAGTGCTTTTATCTGCTAAAACCATAGGCGATATTAACGAACATACCTATCGTGGTGCATTATTAGTTGAGTTTTTACATACTGCCACACTTGTGCATGATGATGTTGTGGACAATTCAGATACAAGACGTGGATTACCATCAATAAATGCTATCTGGAAAAATCGAATTGCTGTTCTTATGGGAGATTATTTACTTGCTCGTGGACTTCAAGTAGCTGTTAATAATAACGAATTTGAATTTCTTAAAGTAATCACTAATTCTGTTAAACGAATGAGTGAAGGGGAGTTGCTCCAAATTCAAAAAATTAGAAAATTAAATAATGATGAAGAGACTTATTTAAAAATTATTTCTGATAAAACAGCATCTTTATTTTCAACCTGTACAACAATTGGAGCGTTGAGTGTAACAAATGATGCAGATATTATCGAGGATTTCCGATTATTCGGAGAATATCTTGGAATTGCTTTTCAAATGAAAGATGATATCCTTGATTTCGAAGGCTCATCAAGTTTTTTAGGAAAACCAACAGGTAATGACCTGAGGGATAAAAAGCTAACTTTACCAATCATTCATGCATTAAAACAGGCTGAGAAAAAAGAAGTAAAAAATATTAAAAATTTAATCAGAGGTAAACTTACAAGTAGAGATATAGATTCGATCTTTGAGTTTGTTAGGAAATATAATGGAATCGAATATGCAAATCGAAGAGCAAAAGAATATGCCTCTAAAGCGATAGAAATTATTTCAAAATACAGTGATTCTGAAAGTAAACTAGCATTGATAAATCTTGTTGAATTTATTTTGAATCGGAAGAATTAAATTCTGAATTTTTCTTTCTCACCGTTAGAACTGGAATGGGTGATTTTCGCACAACTTTTTCCGCAGTGCTTCCAAAGAGAATATGTTCAATTCCTGTATGTCCATGAGAAGCAATAATAATTAAATCACATTCTAGTTCTTTGGCCATATTAATAATTTCCAGAAAAGGTTTACCAGTACGTACATGGTATTCAGAACTTAATTCTGAAGGGACTTTTTCATCAATTAGCTTTTTAAGTTCCTCTTCTGCTTTTGATTGAATTTCAAAATCGACTTGATTTATGGGAATCTGTCCTAGACCAAAATCACTTGGATATATAATTGGTTCAATAACATAAAGTAAAATCAACTTTGAATTGAATTTTTTTGCAAATTCGATCGAGTACTCGAGAGCCATCTTTGAATAATCTGAGAAATCTATTGGAACCAATATTTTAGTGATTTCTAATCTCATAACTACCTCACATTGTTTTTTCCTGGTGTAAAAGTTCGTAGAGATTAAGATAATCTTGATTTAAGTTTCTTAATTTTTCAACGAAGATTTTCGAGAAGCCCAAAAGTATTTTTATCCCAAGTGATGGTTCACGATGAATTAGTTCAAGTAAATCAGGTCTGAAGATGATTAACAATCTCGTTTCAGTTAATGCAGTAGCTGTTGCCGTTCTCTTTCCTTCCACAATGGCACTCCATTCACCCATAAAATCACCTGCAAAAAGTATTGCTAATTCTTGCTTGACTCCGTTTTTGAAGGTATGAGAAATTTCAACTTTACCACTTTCAATTATGAACAAAGAAACTCCAGGATCACCTTCATAAAAAATTATTTCATTGGGTAGATATTCTCTAACCTGAACAAGTTTCCTTATCATTCGTAGTTCTCTTCTCTTTAATTCTGTGAAGGCGGGAAAGCCCCTCAATAAATCAAAGATTTTTTCTTCATCACTCTCAGCTTTGAAAATATTCGACCACAGACTGCTCTTTACTTTTATTTCTCTATGTTCCATCATTGCCTCTTATAGATTATATTATTGTTCCTTGTTCTGCAATACGCCAGAGTTCCTGACATGGAAATCGATTTTCATATAATGCTCTTCCAATGATTACAGAATCCACTCCAATTTGAGTTAGATCTAACAGACTTATTAAATCTTTATAACCAGAAATTCCACCTGATGCTGTAATCTTTAACCCGACTTTTTCAGCCACCAATTTTATTAAATCGAGATTTGGTCCAAGCAACAATCCATTTCTTTCGACATCAGTGATAATCAACCGTTTGACACCTAATAATTTTAGATTCAATCCCAGACTAACCGGAGTCAGTGCAGATTGTTCTTTTCTTCCTCTGATAATAACATAATTTTTAACTACATCCATTGATACAATTATTTTATCAGCCCCAAATTCATCTATTACTCTTTTTAATAAATCAGGATCAGTTACAGCTATTGTTCCTAGAACAACTCGAGCTGCGCCCATTTTAAAAGCATCACGAATTTTTTCAATCGTTCTTAAACCACCACCTAATTGTACAGGAATAACAACTGATTCAATTAATTTTTCAATAACATTTCTATTGATATCAGTACCGTACCAGGCACCATCAAAATCTACCACATGTAAACATTTCGCATTCTCTGCTCGCCAGATTTTTGCCATTTCAATAGGATCATCAGGATAAGTTGATGGAGCAACTTGAGGTATTCCCTGAACAATTCTGACAAGTTTCTGGTTTTTAATATCAATAGAAGGAATAACCAACAATGGAGATTGAAAAACCTTCAAATTAATTTTCCTCTCATCTTTATAGTAAATTAAAAAAAAATTAGACTTTAGAAAATTTCATAATGTTCGAAAGCAATTCGAGGATAAAAAAATGAACCTAATTCATAGAAAGATAAAATCTGGAATCAATAACTGTAGAATTAATCTGCTTGATGTATGAATGTTATTGATGCTGATAAAATAAAAGAAATTGAAAGTTTATTGATGTTTTTAAATAGAAGTTAAGAGTTTAGTAATGTTTTTTATTTGGTCATTAAAAATTTAAAGACCCTCAAAAAGGAGAGTTTTATCTTTTAGGAACAAGAGATGATGAATATTGTGTGGAAGTAAAAAATTTGTCGGGGAGACAGGATTCGAACCTGCGACTTCTTGGTCCCAAACCAAGCGCTCTAGCCGGGCTGAGCTACTCCCCGATTAGCAGATTTATAAAGAACAATCTGTAAAATTTATGTTCAAATTTACGAATTTTTAAAGTAATTATCTAATTAATTTAATTAATGGGTTTAAGTTTTGAGTTTCGAGTAACTTTCAATTTCGAATCACGCCAAATAATTCGATTATATATGAAAGGAGAAAACCAAATTAAACCCATTATTATATCTTTGAAAGGGATAAGTAAGAAATGAAAAAATTTTAACGATGAACAAATTAGTCGTGAAGTAAAATAATCAAAAGTGATTTTTATTGTCATTCCTGCTATCCCTATCAAATAAAATTCAGGTCTTATTAGAATTAATATGATACTGATAAAAGTCGTATTGGTGAAAGATTCTAGAATATAAAAGAATGGATCGATATTCCATCTCATTAAAGTCCATCTACGATGACGATTTATTAATTTTTGAATTGACCATCTCTGGTTTATGTTTTCGATCGTGAGAGTTGAAATTATAACTTTATAGCCTAGCTTAGTTACTTCTAAACCCATCAAGTGGTCTTCAGCAAGATAATCTTTAAATGTTTTAAAACCATTAATTCGTATAAGTATATCTCGTCTTATGAGTATTGCTTTACCGATAGTGATCTGAATATCTGCAACAGCACTTGCTGCTTGTACAATACCAAAGGTGAAGGAATTTAAATGTAAATTTTCAAACAATGCGAAAATGTTTCTGGATGAAGTCCCTCTTATAGCAGCTGATACCAATCCAACTGATTCGTCATTAAAATATTTAATTATTTTTCTGAGAAAATCTTTTTGGATTCTCGTATTACTATCACTAATGAAAATAATTTCCCCAGAGGCATATGGATAGATATTATACAGGTTATTAATTTTTGGATTTAATCCTATTTCTTTCTCATCAATGATAATCCTTGATTTAACATGAGGAAAATCATTTACCAATTTTTTCACAATATTCACTGCAGGATCCTCATTAGTATGAAATCCAAAGATTAATTCGTATTCTGGATAATCGAGCTCAAAAAAAGATTTAAGATTATTCTCTAAGTCATCATCAATTCCTTTCAATGGTTTCAATATAGAGATTTTTGGAAATTGAGTAGTGGGATTATGAGCTAGAAATTTTTTATCTCTTCTTACACTTCGTACTGAATAAAGATAGACCACTATATGGTAAGAGATACTTATTGAAAGTATGGCAAAAATTGCAACAAAGAGAATCATAAATTTATCACTCTATGAATTTAGATTTAGCAATTTATTATATGTTTGAATCAATTCCTTGTAGTAATAAAAACTCTCTTTAGGGATTCTGTTAAAATTGTTTTCATAATCCACAAAAATTAAACCGAATCGTTTAGATTTTCCATAGAGCCACTCATAGTTATCTATCAAACTCCAGTAAAAATAACCGCGAATATCAAAACCCTGTTGAATAGCTTTTTTCATATATTTTAGGTGTTTATTAAGAAATTTTTTTCGAATTTTTTCATCATTAATTGCAATTCCATTCTCGGTGATTATGAGAGGTTTATTATACTTGGAAATGAGTTTGATAATTTTGAATAATCCTTTTGGATAAATTTCCCAGCCAGTATCAGTTTCTGGATGCTTTGTGTAAAAATAAAATGGGTTATTTAAGTTGAATCTAAATTTAGTGAATAATCTGTAATAATAATTTATACCCCAGAAATCTATTCTGTCATTCAAAGCGATTTCTTTGGAGTATTTTAAAAGTGGCGGAAGAGAAGCGGTAAGTTTGTTTGTCGTAAAAGCTTCTGGTATCATCAAGTTAAAAAATTGATGTATTCTATTTCTCACTGCTTTATCGAGTAAAAACCAATCTCTTTCTCTCTTAAATACAATAAAGTGATTAGCGATTCCAATTTTTGCTTCAGGAATTATTGATTTTATTAAATCGTAAGCTTTTGAGTGAGCAATCAAAATATTATAAAGTGCATCCATCATGATTTTCAAATCCTTCAAACCAGGTGGAAAATTACCTTCACCGTAACCAGCCATCACCCATACAAGTGGTTCATTAAAAGTAATCCAATACTTGATTTTGTCTTTGAATTTCTGAACGATAGTCTCAACAAATCTAAGAAAAGTATCGACTGAACTTTCCATGTGCCAGGGGGTTTTCTTATGAAACCACATAGGATGAGTAAAATGATGTAAAGTTAGAAATGGTTCAATGTTGTGTGTTAAAAGATAATCTATCATTCTATCATACTGATGTAATGACTGGGTTGAGATAGAATTTTCATCTGGTTGAATTCGCGCCCATTCAACTGAGAAACGATATGAATTAACACCAAGTTTGGATAAGAGATAAAAATCATCTCTCCACATCATCCAGTGATTAGAACCGTTATCATAAACTGGATTCAAGTCATTTTTAATGAATTTACCTTCCTTTTCCCATTGAGTAAAATCATTTTCGATGTGTCCCTCAATCTGGAATGCAGACGTTGCAACTCCCCAGAAGAATTTTTTCATCTTCACTATGAAATTTTAATTATGTCCATTAAGATTACAGCAATGAAAATTCCTATTTGAGAACCGACTAATACATCAGTCAAGTAATGTAAATTTAATATAATTCTTGAAATACCAACAAGGATGGCAAAAATATATAGAATCAGATAAAATTCAGGATGGAATTTGCTGAGGATGGTTGCAAACAAAAATGCCGATGATGTGTGTCCAGAAGGGAAACTATATCTATCGGGAGGGTAAAGATAAATTACTTTTAATTGTAACTGTTCATACGGTCTGTTTCTTCGAGTCAAATTTTTGATAGAGAAATAGAATATTCTTTCAATTGTGAATCCAATCGCGAAAATTTCAAGAATAAAAAAACCATAAGATGAGAATAGAGACAGAAAGATTATTGAAATTAGATATACATAACCATCGCCTAACTTTGATACGATTACGAAAAAACTTTTTATGAGTCTTTTTATTAATTTTTCTTGAGGCATTAAGAAACTATAAAACCTTAATGATATATATTCTTCAAATTTTTGAAATTTTGTGACTAATGTGAACATTATTTACCTGTCATTTTTTATTCAATTTGTTTCTTAATTGTTTTATTAATGTTAAGTCTATGTAAAGAAATTGTTAATAATGTGGGAACTTTAATTTTTGAAATAAATAGAATATTTGGCTTTGTTGGAGCAAAAAAATGAGGAGGCTTTATGTTGAATAATCAGAAAATAAAGAAGGTTGCATACATTGGTAATTACCTTCCCCGAAAATGTGGTATAGCGACTTTTACTTATGATCTTTATTACGCGGTCAAAAATCAATATCCAGGTACTGATGCTATAGTTCTTGCTGTTTCCGAAAAAACTCAATCCTTTAATTACCCAACTGAAGTCAGATTTGAAATTATAAAACAGGATATTACCAGTTATCAAAAAGCAGCGGATTTTCTTAATTATAATAATGTTGATGTTGTCTCTTTGCAACATGAGTATGGTATTTTTGGTGGTCCTGAAGGGAGTCATATACTTGCGCTTATAAGAAATCTAAGAATGCCATTAGTAACGACTCTTCATACAATTTTAGATAATCCAAACCCTGAACAAAGACGGGTGTTAAAAGAAATTATAAATTACTCATCTAAAATTATTGTGATGACAGAGAAGGGTAAAAATTTTTTAAAAGAGATTTATCATGTCACGGAAGAAAAAATAGATTTAATCCCTCATGGAATCCCTGATATGCCTTTTGTTGATCCAAATTTTTATAAAGATAGGTTTGGTGTAGAAGGAAAGTATGTTTTACTGACATTTGGTTTATTATCACCGGCGAAAGGAATTGAATATGTTTTGAGGGCGTTACCAAAAGTAATAAAGAAATTTCCAGATGTTGTTTATATCATTCTTGGTGCGACACATCCTAATATAGTAAAAGAACAGGGCGAATCATACAGATTGAGCCTTGAAAGATTAGCAAACGATTTGAATATTAAAAGGCATGTAATCTTTCATAACAGATTTGTGGATTCGGAAGAACTAAAAGAATTTTTGGGTGCAGCAGATATCTATATTACACCTTATTTAAACAAAGCTCAAATAACCTCAGGTACTTTATCCTATTCTTTTGGTTGTGGTAAGGCAGTAATTTCTACTCCATACTGGCACGCAGAAGAATTACTATCAAACGAAAGAGGAATACTTGTACCTTTTCGCGATTCCGATAAGATTGCGGAAGCAATAATAGAGTTGTTATCGAATGAAGCGAGAAGACATGCTATTCGAAAAAAAGCGTATATGGCCGGTCGTGAAATGGTATGGAGCAATGTTGCACATTTGTATATAAATAGTTTTCAAAGTGCAAGAGAAATTTCAACAACAAAATATCAATATGTCTCACATCTTAGAACATTAAATGATCAAAGGATGGAACTTCCTGAGTTTAACTTTACGCATCTTAAAACCCTAACAGATTCAATAGGAATATTTCAGCATTCCCGATTCTCGATTCCAAGATATTTCGAAGGATATTGCCTTGATGATAATGCAAGAGCACTGATTCTAACTACTCAACTTGATGATCTTGGTTTAGCTGATGAAACAATCTATCAATATTCAAGAATTTATTCAGCGTTTATTGAATATGCGTATGATAAGAGTAAGAATAGATATCATAATTTTATGAGTTTCGAAAGAAAATGGGTTGATGAATTTGGTTCAGATGATTCTCAAGGACGTGCAATATGGGCACTTGGAACTGTAGTTGGTAAATCATCCCAGAAACATTTACAAATCTGGGCGACTCAGTTATTTAATGAAACGATTACCATCTTACCCGAATTAACTTCACCTCGTGCGTGGGCTTTTGGATTATTAGGAATTAATGAATATTTAAATCGCCTCTTTGGTGATAGATTGGCATTGAATATTCGTGAAAAATTAGTTAAGAAGTTGATGAATTTATACAAAGATGTCGCTTCAGATGATTGGAAATGGTTTGAAAATTATCTGACATATGATAATGCGAAAATCCCCCAAGCCTTAATTGTAAGTGGTTTCAATATAAAAGATGAAGAAGTTCTTAAAGTCGGTCTGGAATCGTTAAGATGGTTGATTGAGATTCAACTGAATGAGAAAGGTTATTTTCAGCCGATTGGTTCTGATGGATGGTATGTAAGAGGTCGCAACAGAGCAAAATTTGATCAACAACCAGTCTCGGTGTGTGATGCAATTCTTGCATGCGCAGATGCATATAGAATTACCGGTGAAGAAGAGTGGTATAATCGGGCGAAATTAATTTTTGAATGGTTCTTTGGAAGGAATGATTTAGGACTTTCGCTATATGAACCAAACACTGGTGGATGTTACGATGCTCTTCAGGTTGATCGAGTAAATTTAAATCAAGGAGCTGAATCAACATTGAGCTTTCTTATTTCGCTCACCGAAATCTACAGAATTGAAAATATGGTAAAAGCATACGAGAGAGTAAAAGATATCGAAAACTAAGTTTGAATGATTCTTAACAAATTATGGAGGTACAATGAACAAATTTAATGTGGAATTATTCAAACGATATAAAAATAATCCCATCATCACCTCAAAAGATATTCCATATAAAGCTAATACAGTTTTCAATGCCGGTGCAGTCAAATTCAACGATGAATACATTTTACTGATGCGAGTCGAAGATATGAGAGGAATTTCTCATCTCACAATTGCAAGAAGTAAAAATGGGATTGATAACTGGAAGATTGATGAAAAGCCAACTCTGTATCCCGAACCAGAAAAATTTCCAGAAGAGATATGGGGAATAGAAGATCCGAGAATTACATATCTCGAAGAGCTTAAAAAATTTGCCATCACATATACAGCTTTTTCACATGGTGGTCCACTTGTCTCTCTTGCACTAACAGAAGATTTTGAAAATTTCGAGAAGCTTGGAGCAATACTTCCACCAGAAGATAAAGATGCAGCTTTATTCCCGATAAAATTTAACAACCGATGGGCAATGATACACAGACCAGTTATTTCAACACCAACAGCAGCAGCTCATATATGGATTTCATTCTCACCCGATCTGGTACATTGGGGTGAACATCGTATCTTAATTCGTGCAAGAGAAGGTGCCTGGTGGGATGCGAATAAGATTGGTCTATCACCACCACCGATTCTAATTCCCGAAGGTTGGTTGATACTCTATCACGGTGTAAAAAGAACTGCACAGGGAGCAATTTATCGACTTGGTCTGGCATTGCTTGATAAAGAGAATCCAGCAAAAGTTTTAAAACGAAGTGACGAATGGATATTCGGTCCTAGCGAACTTTATGAAAGAGAAGGTGATGTTGATGATGTTGTTTTCCCATGTGGTTGGATAATCGAAGACGATGAAGTCAAATTATACTATGGGGCTGCTGATACATCAATCGCTATAGCAACATGTAGTTTGAGTGAGCTGAGGGAATATATTAATAATTGTCCTGCAGCTGAAGAATCAAAACCATACTGATGTGATGAGTTGGAATTGTTTGGGCAATGAGATAAATCCGGTTTTCGATTTTGGGATAATTTTGGTAAGTTTGTGCAGAAATTTTGGGGCCATAGCTCAGTTGGGAGAGCGTCTGAATGGCATTCAGAAGGTCGGGGGTTCGACTCCCCCTGGCTCCACAATTAGTCAAATTTTCCTACCAGATATTTCAATAATTAATTTGAGCAATCTTACTAATAATCATCATAAGATATTATAATTCTATTAATCAATAGCAAAAGTGCAAGTATAATTCTAAATCTATCATTATTTTTGTATGAAATATGTATTCAAGAAAGTATGGAATAAAAAATGTCGATAAAATTTTCAGAAATACCATCTCATCCACAACTGTTTGTTGATTACATTGAAAATTACGAGAAAGTTAAAAACTTTTATCCTTCAAATTTTAGAGATGAAGAAGCTCTGATTAAGAATCTTGAGAATTACAACAAAAGTCTTGAGCATAGGGAAAAATTGGTTAATATCCTGAGAAAACAATATTCACAGATCAAAGCCAGCAGCAAAACTATTTCGAATATTGAAGCTTTGCTTTCAGAGAATACATTTGCTATTGTTACCGGACAGCAATTGGGAATTTTGACCGGTCCACTGTACACCATCTATAAAATTATTACTTCAATCAAATTATCAGAACAATTGAATGAAAAATATCCTGAATTGAGATTTGTACCAATTTTCTGGCTTGAAGGTGATGATCATGACTTCGATGAAGTTAATTGGATTAAAGTGCTTGACATAGAGAATAGTTTAACAAAAATTGTTTACGATGATGGACTTGATGCAGAAACTAATAGAGGACCCATTGGAAATTATCAATTTGATTTAATGATCGAACAGTTTATTGAAAAAATCTCTTCTACTCTAAGGGAGACAGAATTTAAACCCGATTTAATAAATTTAATTAAACAGCATTATTTTGCAGGGGCAAGTTTTAAAAGCAGTTTTGTTGGGCTTCTCAAAGAATTTTTTGATAAGCATGGGCTTATAATTTTTGATCCTCAGGACTTGGAAGTAAAAGAATGGCTCAAGCACATTTTCATTAAAGATATTGAAATTTATCGATTCCTTTCGGAAGAGCTGATATTAAGAAGTGCAAAGCTCGAACAAAATTATCATGCCCAGGTAAAGATTAAACCTATTAACTTGTTTTATATCGAGGATAATGGTAGATATTTAATCGAACCTTCTGGGAATGATTTCAGATTGAAAGGTAAAAGAAAAAAATTTACTCATGAACAGTTAATTAATGAGATAGATTCAACCCCTGAAAAATTCAGTCCAAATGTTGTATTGAGACCCATATGTCAGGATTTTCTTTTTCCCACTGCGTACTATATAGCAGGACCAGCAGAAATTTGCTATCACTCCCAGATATACCCATATTATGCAATTCATAACCTGACTCCACCAATTTTATATCCAAGAGCAAGTGCAACGATCATAGAAGCAAAAGTTCAGAATATTCTCAACAAGTATGAATTAAGTTTAAAAAATTTCTTCTCAGATATAGAAGCACTTGCGACAAATATTGCTGACCGAAATTCAGAAATTGTAGTTAATAATCTAATTGAGAAAGCGATTCAGGATACACATCTTCCCTTCGAAGAATTGAGAGAGAATTTAATCAAAATAGATGCAACTCTTGAAGATGTGGTTAAAACAGCGCGCAATAAAACAATAACTGCTCTTGAAGTTGTCAAGGAAAAGGCTCTTCAAGCTCAACGAAAAAGGAATGAAATTATTTTTCGACAGATTTATAAAACTTCGAATATTCTTTATCCTGATGAAAATCTTCAGGAGAGGGAAATCAATTTTATATATTTTGCAAATAAATACTCATTAAGTTTTATAGATTATATTTTCATACAACTCGATATCAATTCTTTTGAACATCAAATAATTCAGATAAGTTAAAAGTTTTATTAATAAAATGAGGTGCTAAGTATGGAAGTAATACCAATAAACCTGTTAGATAAATATCTTTCAGAGATGCAAAATTGGTTTATCGAAGGAATCACAATAACAAAAAATTATGTGTTTGCTAATTTCAAAGATGCGATGAAGTTTATAAATAAAATTGCCGAATTAGCTGAAGAAAAAAATCATCATCCTGATCTTAAAATTTTCAATTATAAAAATGTTACGGTAAACCTTACTACACATAGTGCTGGTGGAGTAACTGAAAAAGATCTAGAAATGGCAAAATTGATTGATTCATTATACAAGAATGACAATTGAAGATAAATTGAAAATTTTCAAAGAAACTGGAGCATTACAAGAAGGTCATTTCCTTCTGAGTTCAGGATTACATAGTAACATCTATTTTCAATGTGCTCTGGTTTTGCAGTATCCAAAATATTCAACATTATTTTGTTCGGAAATAGCCGAGCATTTTTCACAACTTGATTTTTCAACGGTTATATCTCCTGCAATAGGTGGAATTCTGGTTGGACAGGAAGTTGCGCGATTACTCAATAGAAGAGCAATTTTCACTGAAAGAGAAAATGGAAAAATGAAACTTCGAAGAGGATTCACTCTAACTCAAGGTGAAAAAGTTTTAATCTGTGAAGATGTTGTTACGACTTCTAAATCATCAATGGAAGTAAAAAGTCTCGTGGAGAGTTATGGTGCTAAAGTTGTCGGACTTTCCGCAATAGTAGATAGAACTTCTGGTAAAGTAACTTTTGATCTACCATTTTTTGCAACCATGAAAATAGATGTAGATACTTATTCACCTGAAAATTGTCCATTATGTCTTGAAAAAATACCAATTATAAAGCCAGGAAGTAGAAAATGAGAGTTTTATCTATTTATCAAACTCTTGAGAGTATTTTTAATAGTAAGGTTGTTGTTGAAGTTTTCATTGCAGGAATAATTCTCATTGTTTCGATACTATTGGGAAAAATATTGAACTTCGTTTTAAAAGTAATTTTACGCCCAATTTTCAAACGAACAAAAACAACTTTAGACGATAGAATCTTAGAACTACTCGTTAAATCAGATAATCGAATTTTCAGCCTTCTTGGATTGTACTTCGGAATCAGCTATTTGACAAGTAGAATAAAAAGTGAAACTGGTTTAAGAAAAATTCTATCCGACGATTCATATAATTTTTTGATTACTGTTAGTGATTTCGTCTTCAATTTACTCTTTATTATTGCTGTTATAATTGCTATATATATTGTTTCTAAGTTATTTAATCTTATTCTGGATTTTTATATCGAGAAGAAAAATATTGAAAATGCGCGTGGTTCGCTCCAGGATTTTGTTCCTCTTTTGAGAAAAATATTTTTAATTGTTCTGGTAATAATTGGTGTGCTCATCATTCTAAATAAGTTTAATGTAAATGTTAGCGGTATAATTGTTTCATTAGGTGTTGGTTCACTTGCAATAGCTCTAGCTGCTCAAGAAACATTGTCAAACATGATTGCGGGATTTGTTATCCTTATAGATAGACCTTTTAGGGAGGGAGACAGGATAAAATTACCAAGTGGTGAATTTGGGGATGTTTATGAAATTGGATTACGAAGCACTAAAATTTTGGATTTCGATAACAATCTTGTGATAATTCCTAATGCAGAGCTTGTAAAATCGAGAATTCAAAATATCACATATCCTGATTATGTTTCTCGCGTTGTTGTTGATGTAGAGGTTGCTTACCACACAGATATAGAAAAAGCTAAAAAAATTTTAATTGATATTGCTAAATCTCATCCATTAAACTTATTAGAATTTGAACCAGCTGTTTATGTCATTCGATTCTCAGGGAACGGTGTGCTTCTAAGATTGATATGTAGAACTGCAGATTATCGAAATGTTTTTCAAATGGAAAGTGACATAAGGGAAGCTATCTTGAAAGAGTTTAGTGAGAATAAGATCGAGATTCCATATCAGCAAGTCGTAGTAAGAAAACATTCAGAAGAGTGAAAATTTTCAGTGTAAATCATACCGGTAGATTTGTTATTACTATATGAACCAGTTGATCTTAATAAAAATTAAAAGGAGTAATAAAGATGAGAAAGATATTCCTATTCATTCTATTTATTGTAACAAACTTATTTTCTCAGGTTGATTTTGATGAATATTTCACCGAACGAACAATGCGATTCGACTATTTTCATATTGGAGATGTAAATTCACAGATGATTGTTTTTGATGAGATTCGAGAAGAACCGTTCTGGGGTGGTCCAAAAAAGAATTTAATTGATCCTTTTAACTTCGGGAATTATAAATATGAAGTTTATGACAAATCCTCTGGTAAATTAATTTTTTCAAGAGGTTATTCAACATTATTTGCAGAATGGTTAACAACACCAGAAGCAAAAAAATATAAAAGGGCATTTTCAGAGACAATAATTTTTCCTTTTCCAAAGAAAGAAATAATTCTTAGAATTTATAGCAGAGATAGGAAGAACAATTTTCAATTATCTTTTGAAATGGAAATCAATCCTTCTAATCCATTCATTCGAAAAGATAAACCTATGAAATATTCATCCTATAAATTTCTTGATAACGGGAATTCATCTGATAAAGTTGACATAGTGATAGTTCCCGAAGGTTACACAAAAAGTGAATTGGAAAAATTTAAGAAAGATGTTGAAAAATTCGTTCAGTCTCTTTTCAATTCTTCACCCTTCAAAGAGAATAAAAGTAATTTCAATATATGGGTAATCGAATCACCATCTGAAGAAAGTGGAACGGATATTCCACGAACGGGTGAGTGGAAAAACACAATTGTAAATACTTCATTCTATACCTTCGATACAGAAAGATATTTGATGACGGAAGATAATAAAACACTTCGTGATTTAGCCGGTAATGTACCATACGATTTGATTTATATAATGGTGAACACATCAAAATATGGAGGTGGGGCGATTTATAATCACTATTCAGTTTGTGCAAGTGATAACGAACATTTAGAATATTTGATAGTTCATGAATTTGGTCATGGTTTTGCAGGGCTGGGTGATGAATACTATACCTCCCAGGTTTCTTATGAAGAATTTTATCCTCATGATGTTGAACCATGGGAAAGGAATCTGACGACACTAGTTGATTTTGATTCGAAATGGAAAAGTTTGGTAGAAGATAGCACACCAATACCAACGCCTTCAACAGATGAATACAAAAATAAAATCGGGGTCTTTGAAGGTGGTGGTTATGTCCCTAAAGGAGTTTATAGACCAATGTATGATTGTACGATGAAATCGAGGAGTGTAAATAATTTTTGTGTTGTTTGTAAACAAACAATTCAACAGATGATAAACTTTTATTGTGAAAAGTAAATATGGATCAGAGAAAATTATACAGGACAATTGAAAAAATCACTAATCAACCAGCTGAAACTGAGGAACAAATTTTAATTAATGTTCTCAAAGAAGTTGTGGCAAGTGCAGAATTTAATGTAAAAGGTGGCAGAATCTGGAAATTAGACAAATCACGTAAAAAATATAAATTAATTGCCCAAGAAGGAGCTGTTGACAAGATTAGAGATGGTTTTACTATAAATGTTTCTGATTATCCAATTTTCGAATTAATAGCAAAAGAAAGAACTATTCTTGCAACAGAAACCAATGAGTATCTGAGACGGAAAGGAATATTTAAGTACTCAGCAACTGGTGTTGGTGAAAAAGTGCAAGGAGAAAAATTTCCTTTGTACCAATATCTGATGGCTTTTTCTGCTGATGAGATAAATCAGGATTTATTTTACACACTCAATATAATCGGAACCGCTGTTACAGCTACCTTAAGAAATCGTAAACTTGAAAAGAGCTCCAAACAACTCATAGAAGATATTGATGACGCAGCAGAACTCCAGAAACGAATTTTACCTGCGCACGATTTCAAATTCGCAGGTTATGAAATCTTTGGTGTATCGATTCCTGATAGAATTGTTGGTGGTGATTTCTATGACTATCTAGAAGTCGGTGACGATGGAGATCGACTCGCAGTTGCAGTGGGAGATGTTGCCAATAAGGGATTTGCAGCTGCTGCTGAAGCATTTTATGTCTCTGCTGCTCTCAGAATGGGAGTAAGTTATCAGACTCAAATTTCTTCATTGATGAAAAGACTCAACAATCTTGTTTACAAAATTTTTCCTAATGATCGTTTCGTTTCTTTGTTTTATATCGAGCTTATGAGTGATGGTAGTGGATTTAACACTTATTGTAATGCAGGACATAACAGTCCAATTCTCTTCAAATCAAAAAATAATTCGATCAAGCTCCTTGAGGCAACAGGTCCTATAATTGGACCTGCTTATAATTCAAAATTCCAGACATCCATTATAAATATGGAAAAGAACGATTTTCTTGTTATTTATACAGATGGAATAACAGAGGCAATTGACGAAGATGATAATTTTTATGGTGAAGACAGACTTATCAAGAAAATTAAGGAATTAAAAGATAGATCAGCAAAAGAAATAACACAACTTTTAATTGAAGATGTTCAAAAATTCAGTGCTAAAGGTAAATATTCGGACGATAGAACCATTGTCACGATAAAAAGAGTGGAATGAAAAATTTTAATTGTTAAATTTGTTTGAAAGAAAAAATGGTTAAAGATGAAGGTTAAAGATTCTTCAAAAATATTTTTCGAAACTGATAAAGTTAAAATTATCAATGATGATTTTCTCAAGACCACACTTATCAAAGAATCTTCTGTAGATTTAATTGTTACATCACCACCTTACAATGTCGAGATTGGCTACAACAATTATGATGATTCAATTGATTATCAGAAATACCTTGTTTTTACTGAGAAGTGGTTAAAAAAAGCTTACACATTGTTGAAAGAAGATGGTAGATTTTGTCTTAACATACCACTTGATAAAAATAAAGGTGGTCAGCAAAGTGTTTACGCTGACATTGTTAATATCGCAAAACAAGTTGGATTCAAATATCACAGTACAATTATCTGGAATGAACAAAATATTTCAAGGCGAACAGCCTGGGGTTCATGGTTATCGGCATCTGCACCTTATGTAATTGCTCCGGTTGAAATGATCGTTGTGTTGTATAAGTTGAAATGGAAAAAAGAAAGCGGTTCTAAAATTTCTGATATCAGCAAAGATGAATTTGTAGAATGGACAAATGGTGTATGGACTTTCCCTGGAGAAAGTAAAAAAAGAGTTCGTCATCCTGCACCATTTCCTGTTGAGTTACCACGCAGATGTATAAAATTATTTTCTTTTGTTGGTGATACTGTTTTGGATCCTTTTCTAGGGAGCGGAACAACTTTGCTTGCTACACTGCAAACTGATAGAATTGGAATTGGTGTTGAAATTGATAAAAATTATTGTGCTCTTTCTCTGAAAAGATTAAAGGTGGAGGGTAGTTTGACCCAAACACAATTGAAAATAGGTAGTTTATACACTCCGTGAAATCTGACAAAATCACAATAAGAGATTTGATAATTGAATATTTCTTAATGCATCCAGATGAAGATATGAATCATGGTCCTGTGGTTGATTATGTAGAATCAAAGTATAAAAAACTTTACAAAAGAAAACCTCGTGATACATGGAGAGAAATAAGGCGTTTACATCAGGAAGGTTTTTTGATAAAAGTTAAGAAAGGAATCTATAGATATTCACCTGAGAGTATCAAATCAAAAGAATTATTATCATTTCCGGAAGAGATTAAACAAAAAATTTTTGAAAGAGATGGTTATCGATGTGTTGTTTGTGGAAAAGGATTGATGGAGGGTGTGGAGATTCATGCTGATCATATTAAACCATTAGATAAAGGTGGTGATAATTCATTAGAAAATGGACAAACTTTATGTTCACAGCATAATCTATTAAAAAAGAATTATTCACAAACTGAATTTGGTAAAAGACTTTTAATTAAACTTTACGAAAAAGCAAAAAGAATAAATGATGAGAAAATGCTAAGATTTTGTAAATCAATTTTTGATGTTTATGATGAATATGATGTGGATACTCATATTATACGACCGGATAAAAACGATTAGAAATCTTTTATTGAAAAGTAATTAAAGAAATTAAAGGTCAATCATGCTTGCTGAAAAACTTAAAAAAATGGGAGTTGTAGGTGCAGGGGGTGCTGGCTTTCCAGCATATGTGAAAGCACAATCGAAAGTAGAATATGTAATAGCAAATGGTGCAGAATGTGAACCATTAATTCATAAAGATTTAGAGTTGATGAAGCATTATCCTGAGATGATTATCAAAGGAATGAAATTAATGATTGATGAGACGGGGGCAAATAAAGGAAGATTTGGAATTAAGGAGAAACATCACGAAGCAATCGAAGAAATTTCAAAATACATCAAAAATTCATTAATTGATTTCACATTTCTCGGCGATTTCTATCCTTCCGGTGATGAATATGAAGTCGTTTATGCGGCAACTGGCAGATTAATTCCTCCAGGAGGAATACCTTTACAGGTTGGTTGTGTCGTGAATAATGTTGAGACACTTTACAACATTGCAAATGCTGTTGAAGATAAACCTGTAGTCCAAAAAATTATTTCAGTATCTGGAGAAGTAAAAAATCCAAAAGCGTTCTGGGTACCAATAGGAACATCCTTCAGGGATGTGATAGAGTTAGCAGGTGGTGTGACAGTAAAGGATTTTGCTATAATCGTGAGTGGTTTAATGATGGGTAGCATAACTTTTGATATGGATGAAGTAGTTACGAAGACAACGGCAGGATTGATTATTCTATCAAAAGAGCATTTCTTAGTTACAAGAAAGACTCAAACTCCTGAGAATAGGAATCGGATTGGGAAATCAGCTTGTGATCAGTGTTCCTATTGCACTGAATTTTGTCCACGATATTTGCTCGGTTATGAAGTAATGCCTCATAAAGTAATGCGGAGTTTAGGTTTCACATTAACAGGTGAGGCAATCTGGAATCAGTGGGCTGAATTATGCTGCGCTTGCGGTTTATGCACGCTCTACGCATGTCCTGAAGATTTATTCCCAAAAGAAGCATGTGATAAAGCAAAACATGATATGAGACAGGCTGGTATAAAATTCAAACAGACCAAACCGGTTGTAGTTCACCCGATGAAAGAAGAGAGAAGAGTTCCACAATCATTGTTGAGAAAAAGATTAAAAGTAGAACAATATGATGTTGAAACTCCATTTGAGGAGATTGATTTTACACCTGATGAAGTAAAAATAAAACTTCAACAGCATATCGGAAAACCAGCGAAGCCAGTAGTAAATACAGGAGAAAAAGTGAAAACAGGTCAGGTTATTGCTGATTTAGACGAACACGATTTAGGTGCGTTTATCCATTCAAGCATTGATGGAACAATTGTTGAAGTAACGAATGAATTTATTAAAATCAAGAAAACATAAATGGAGAGAGTATGGAAAGAAATTCAATTGGTTTAATAGAACTAAGCAGTATAGCAGCAGGATTTCAAGTCACTGATGCAATGTTGAAAGCTGCAGAGGTTGAACTTATCCTATCAAGAACTATTTGCTCTGGTAAATACATGGTACTTGTCCGAGGAGAAGTTGCTGCTGTACAAAGTGCAGTTGATGCAGGTGCAGAAGCTGGAAATTTTTCTGTTATCGATACATTCGTCATTCCAAATGTACATGAATCATTATTTCCTGCTATTGCTGGAACGAATAAAGTAGAAATGCTTGAAGCTCTGGGAATTATTGAATCTTTTTCGGTCGCTTCTTTAATCGAGGGTGCTGATGCTGCGGTTAAAGCTGCAAATGTAAAACTAATCGAAGTTCGACTTGCCATGGCGCTTGGTGGGAAAGCATTCGCTACCATGACAGGTGAAGTTGCTGCTGTACAAAGTGCTGTGGATGCTGGAGCCTATGTAATTGGGAAAAAAGGATTGCTCGTCAATAAAGTAGTTATTCCTCAACCAAGATCAGAATTATTAAATGAAATGATTTAGAGATATTATTTCAATTTAGTTTCACTTTTATTGAAATAACAAAAAATAGATTTGCATCTTAATTGAAAAATTAAACTGAAATAATTTGTCATAGTTGGTGATTTTATTTGATAGGTTTTGACATGCAAACCATTCAGATTCATATTTCGAGTGATCTATAAGTGGAGCATATTCCTAATGAGCATCCAGCCAATTATCCCCTATGCCTATATCAACTTTTATAGGTACTTTTAATTTTATTGCGGTTTCCATTTCCTTCTTCACAACGGTTCTTATTTCGTCTAATTCATCATTATTTACTTCAAAAACTAGTTCGTCATGTACCTGAATAACCATAGCAGATTTCATCTTATTTTTTTGGAGGTAATTGGAGATATTATTCATTGCAATTTTAATCATATCAGCAGCAGTACCTTGAATTGGCATATTGATTGCCTGTCGTTCTTCAGCAGCACGTACAGTAGCATTCTGAGAATTTATATTTGGTAAATATCTTCTTCGTTTTTTTAATGTATCGACATAACCATATTTATGCGCAAACTCTTTCGTTGATTCGAGATAATCTCTTACTCTTGTGAAGGTTTTAAAATATTTTTCAATTATTTCTTTAGCCACGGTTTGAGAGATACCAAGTCTAACTTTAAGACCATAAGGCCCAATTCCATAAAGGATTCCAAAATTTACTTCTTTCGCTTTTCTCCTCATTTCAGGTGTTACCTGGTTTATCGGAACACCAAAGACTTTTGAAGCAGTTGATGCATGAATATCTAAATCATTTTCAAAAGCTTGAATTAAATTCGGATCTTCGCAGATGTGAGCAAGGATTCTCAATTCTATCTGGGAATAATCCGCACTCATTATTTTCCATTGTGAGTCTGGTGCAGCAAAGGCTCGTCGAATTTCTCTTCCCATTTCTGATCTGATAGGAATATTTTGAAGGTTTGGATCGCTACTGGATAATCTACCAGTTGAGGTGATCGTTTGATTATAATTTGTATGAATCCTTCCTGTTCGTTTGTTTATCAATTCAGGTAACGAGTCAACATAAGTATTTTTAAGTTTTACGAGTTGTCGATAATTAATCAAATGCTCGATAATCGGGTGAACGAAACGCATTTGTTCTAATGCCTGAATATCTGTAGAATATCCAGTCTTTGTTTTTTTTGTTGGTTCGAGTTTCAATTTGTTGAAAAGGATTTCTTGTAATTGTTTCGTTGAATTTACATTGAATTTTTCGCCTGCTAACTCATGAATTTTTGATTCAATATTCGAAATTTGTTTTTCCAGTTCAATGCTTAATTCTTCCAGGTCTTGAGTATTAATATACACACCTCTTAATTCCATTCGAGAGAGTGTTTTTATTAGAGGAAACTCAATTTCTTCACATAAATTTTCCAATTCTTTTTGTCTTAATTCTTCTTTCAGAATAGAATATAACTGGTAAGTAATATCAGCATCTTCACAAGAATAAATTTTTAAATCATTCAGCGGTACATTCCACATATTCTCCGAATTTTTCTTATCACCAATTAATTGTGATATTTTGTAAGTTTTATAATTCAGATATTTAGCAGCTAAATCATCAAGACTTGTTACTCCGTCAGGATTCAGTACATAGGCTGCAACCATAGTATCGAAGAAAGGTGGTTGTACATCAATTCCATAATTTGATAGAACATTTATATCATATTTCAGGTTCTGTCCGATTTTTAATATCTCATCATCTTCGAGGAATGTCTTAAATTGTTCAATGACTTTTCGTTCTTCATCTGAAAGATTAAAATTTTTATGTTTTTTAAGCGGATAAAAATACGCTTTGTTTTTTTCTAAACAGAAAGATAATCCAACAAGATTTGCATCGACTGAATTAAGGTTATCAGTTTCAGTATCAAACACAATCAATTTTGATTTCTTAACAGACGACAAGAATGTATTTAATTTATCTTCCGAATCCAGGAGAATATAATTCGTCCCACTTATTTCGGTAATTCTTATATCTTCTTGTCTTGTAGTATCATCTCTGGAATCGAATAATGTTGCTTGAGATGTCTTGATTTTTTGGTTTAATAGGTTTTCTAACCTTTTATTAAATGTTTTGATTTCGAGTTCAGTTAGTAAATTCTCAAGTTTTGGGATGTCAGGAAATTCGATTTTTAATTTTTCGACATTAATTTCAAGTGGAATATTTCGTTTGATTGTAACAAGTTCTCGAGAAAGATATGCGGAATCTTTACCTTCCTGTAGTTTTTGTTTTAGTGATGGTTTGGTGATTTTGTCAAGATTAGAATAAATATTTTCAAGTGAACCAAATTCTTTTATTAATTCAACAGCTGTCTTTTCTCCAATTCCTTTTACACCCGGGATATTATCCGTCGGATCACCCGTTAAAGCAAGAAAGTCAATGAATTGCTCGGGAGTTAATCCATATTCATTAATCACTTTTTGTTTATCATAAACTTCTGCATCTTCAACGGACTTCTTCTGAGGTTTGTAAACATAAATACCATCCTCTACAAGTTGGAAGAAATCTTTATCAGGTGTGACTAAATATGATTCAATTTTATCTTTTTTGAAAATTGTCGCGAGAGTTCCAATTATATCGTCAGCTTCATAACCGGGAGCAGTAATGATTTCAATATCAATGGCTTCCAATATTTTTTTTATGTAATCAAGTTGATAAATCATATCATCCGGTATCAATTGTCTATTCGCCTTATATTCGGGAAACCTTTCATGACGAAAAGTTTTTTCTTTAGTATCGAATGCAACAGCTATATAATCAGGTTTTTCATTCTCAAGAATTTTAAGTAATGACGAAAGAAAACCGAATACTGCGCTCGTGTTTTGATTTTTGGAATTTCTCAGAGGTCTCGAAATAAATGCAAAGTAAGCTTTGTAAGCCATTGACATTCCATCAATTAAGAATGCTTTTTTCATATGAAATCATTTCCCTTTTTTTGCAAAATAATTCCAGTAAAAATAAAATGGAATTCCGATTGATACCAGAATAATTCCCATCATTGCATTGCTGGTATCTGAGTATAGAGTGTTCCCAACAAATAAAATTGCAAAAAGCACAAATGTTGCTGGAAGAAATGGATAACCGATCACCTTGTATGGTCGAGGTGAATCAGGCATTTTTTTTCTCAAAACAAAAACACCAAATGCTCCCATTCCATAAAATAACCATGAAGCAAAAATTACATAATCAGATATTGTGTCAAAAGTACCTGTAAGAGTAAGTAAGCTTGACCATATTCCCTGAACAATTAATGAAACCCCAGGTGTTGAAAATTTTGGATGTGATTTTCCAAGCGGTTTGAAAAACATACCATCTCGAGCCATAGCAAAATGTACTCTTGCTGTTGCAAGTATACTCCCATTCACCGCACCGAAGGTGGAGATAATAATAGCAATAGAAATTATAGAACCACCAACTGGTCCGAATAGAGCTTCTGCAAGAGTAGCTCCAACTAATGGTGATTTTGCAATAACATCAATAGGTAAAATATACATATAAGCAATATTTATGATTAGATACACAGACATAACAATCAGTGTTCCCAATGCTAATGCTTTTGGTACATTTCTTTTTGGATTTTTTACTTCACCAGCGACAAAAGTAACATTATTCCATCCATCGTATGCCCAGAATGCACCGGCAAGGGCAAGACCAAACATTGTCAAAATGTTGTAATCGTTATGTAAAGGTAATGCATCTTTAGAGAGATTCTCAATATTCCCATTACCGAAGAGAAATGCTCCAAGGGCAAGCAAAATTATAGAAGCGATCTTTACAAAAGTGATGAATGTCTGTACTCCTCCTCCAAAAATAACCCCGATATAATTTATTCCTGTGATAAACAACAAAAGAAAAATTGCAACTGCTTTTGTTCCAAAATCATCGAATGGAAAAATGTTTCCAACAAGTGGAACATAAATAGAAAATTTTTGTAACTCTTCAGGGAGTTGAGGGTACTTTATGAAATAACCCAAGTATTCAGAAAAAACTACAGCAATTGATGCCTGACTTCCGGTTTGAATCACAGCAAGAATTGACCAACCGTAAATAAAAGCAATAAAATTTCCATACATCGTTTTGAAGTATTTGTACTGTCCTCCAGTTGCGTCAATCATACTTGCTATCTCTGCATTAGTTAAAGCACCAATTAGAGTGAAAATTCCCGCAACAATCCAGGCAAGAAGGACTAATTCTGGAGACATTAATTGTTCTGCCATAATAGATGGTTTTCTGAATATTCCGGAACCAATCATTGAACCAGCAACGATCATAGTTGCAGCAGTGACAGATAAACCTCTAATCAAACCATCAGTTGTTTTTTCGTGTTCGTGTTTCATTTTTCTCCTCAATTGATTTTTTGAAATTATTAAAATTCATTACTAAATCAAACAAAATTTTCGGTAAATCAATCTTTGTATATTTGTAGAAATGAGACCAACATTTGCAGAAATAAATTTATCTAATCTTATTTTTAATTATCAATCGATTGTAAAGAAAGTTGGATCCAATGTCTTAGTTATGCCTGTTGTAAAAGCAGATGCATATGGACATGGAATGATTGAATGTACCAAAGCCTTACTCGAAACAAGACCGAAACCGTTATATTTTGCTGTAGCTTTAATCGAAGAAGCTATTCAATTAAAAAGAAAATTTCCTGAATTGAATGTACTTGTTTTTGGAAAAATTTTTCCCGATGATTTTCGAAGATTAATAAAATACAATATCACATCAACTGTTTCTGATTATAGTACGCTGAATAAGTTAATTGATTTTACGATCAGAAATAATTCCAGATTAAAAATCCATCTCAAAATTGATACTGGAATGGGAAGAGTTGGAATTCAACTGGATGAATTGGATGATTTTCTGGATTTGATCAAGAAAAATAAATCAATAAGACTTGAGGGGGTATATACACATTTTGCAACTTCTGATTGTAAAGATAAATCTTTTGCAAAATTGCAGATTGAGAAGTTCAACATCGCCATTGATAAAGTGAAGAGTAAAATATCAAATGTAAAATATTTTCATGCTGCTAATAGTGGTGCAATACTCGATTTACCTGAATCATATTTTGATATGGTTAGACCAGGAATTTCTTTATACGGTTATTATCCTTCACGAGAAACAAGTGAATCTTTCCCGCTAAAACCTGTAATGACAATTAAAACTAGAATTGCTCACATTAAATGGGTAGAACCTCAAACGAGCATAAGTTATGGTAGAACTTACTTTACAGATTCAAGGACACAAATAGGAACGCTACCTATTGGATATGCAGATGGTTATAACCGTCTACTCTCAAATCGTGGAAAGGTAATTGTAAACAAAAAACTCTATGATGTTGTTGGTCGTGTAACTATGGATCAAATTATGGTTAATTTTAAGGAAGATAAAATTTCAGAAAATGATGATGTTATTGTGTTAGGTTCGCAGGAAAATGTTAAATTTGATGCAGATGATATTGCACAAATTATTGGTTCAATTCCTTATGAAGTTTGTACATCAATTTCTAAAAGAGTAAGAAGAAAATTCGTTTATTAAATTGGACTTCACAAAATTTTACATAGTGCAACTGGTTAAATCAGCTGCTTCGCGAATCAAATTTATTGATCAAGAAAAGGCAAGGTTTCTATCAAGAATTGTTGCAAGGATAGAAAATAGCCACGATTTATTTTACGATTTAAAACGGATGGAACGCGTTGTTGAGCTTGAGGAATTAGCTACCAAACTGATTTCGATTTATAAGAAATTAAACAAAACTCGAATAGAACTGGAAAAGATTAGTTATCAATTTATTAATGATAGAGATTCTGTCCAATCAATTTTTAGAAGATTTTGTAATGGTGAGATCAATAGAGGGATCGTCAAGAAGAAGAGACCCAAAATTGTTTTTGATGATGTTACAAATACAATCTACGAGATAAAAGATTTAGTTGATTCTGAAGCTCACATTCAGGAAGAGAAAAATAGGATCGAACCGAAAATTCATTTGAATGAATTTCTTGAAGAAGGTGAACAAAAAATTGTTCAGGTAATCGATGAAAATAGTGCAAAATTACAAACAGAGGATATCAACAAATCAGATGATACCTTAACGATTGATAATAATTCAGATGTACAATACGATGAAATTGAGCTAAATAATGGTATTGCAAAAAAATCGTTAGAAAAAATTTCTCGGCATAAAAAAGAGACGATTGATAATTTAGTTCTTCCATTGGAATTTGAAAATGAAAGTAAAAAAACTCAGGAGGAGCATGAACAAAAGATCAAATCATTGAGTGAAAGTGAGATAGTTAGTGAAGCTGAATTAACTCCTGAAATAGAATCTGAATCTCAAGAAGAATTAATCAATCAAAAAGAAAAAGTCGAAAACGAAACAACATCAGCGAATAGTCAACAAACTGAATTATCGAGTATCCCGAGTGATAATTTAGAACCTGCTGGAGAAGATTTGTTTCAATCCAATGAAAAAATTAATACTCAAGAAGAGAAAAATGACATTTTAGAAAAAGAAAAAGAGACTGAAAAAGCCACTGAAGTATTTGAAGGCGAGAGCAAAGGCAAAAAAGAAATTTCAGCAGAAGCAAGCACAGATATTCTTTATCTTGAATTCGAGAAAACATTACTTGAAAATGTTCTGGAAGTTGATGATTACTTGAACAAAATCCAGAAAGAATCAGTTAGTGATCAACATCAATTGTACATTTTACAAAAAGCTTATCATTGTTATCAATTAGCTCAACAGATTGGATTCGATTATATTACTGATTTAATCAAAGTTTATTGGTCAGCCCTTTGTGCAATTCGTGATAAGAGGTTGGTACCTGATAGAATAAATTCTGAATATATCCGAAGCACAATGATTATTCTTGTCTCATTGTTGAAAGAGAGAGAGGTAGATTTGGAATCGTTCATTTCAAAAAACAATCAATTAAAAGAAAAATTAAAATCACTTGGATATGAGGTCTGAAATGAAAACTTTTGCAGTAATAATGGCAGGTGGAGTCGGTTCAAGATTTTGGCCAAGGAGCAGAGAGAAAACACCAAAACAATTATTAAAAATTTTTGGTGAAAATACAATGATTCAGGATACGGTAAATAGAATTAATAATCTTGTTCCTTCTGAAAATATCTTTATCGTGACAAATAAGATCCAAAAAGATGAAATTAAAAAACAATTACACAATATTCCATCTGAAAATATAATTGTAGAACCATTTGGAAGAAATACTGCTGCCTGTATTGGACTTGCTTCAATAATTATACACAATTTTTATCCCGATGCTGTTACTATCGTTCTACCAGCAGATCATCTAATTCGTGATATAGATGCTTTCAATTCAATAATGAAAAAAGCTACTGATTTTGCTTATCGGTCAAAAGGGCTTGTGACTATTGGGATACAACCTACAAGACCAGAGACTGGTTACGGTTACATTCAGCGTGATGAAGTTGAGATTGAAGAAAATATTTTCAAGGTGAAAACATTCGCTGAAAAACCGAATTATCAGACAGCGGAAAAATTTCTTGAGAGTGGTGACTTCCTCTGGAATTCAGGAATGTTTATCTGGCGTGTAGATGTGATACTGGAAGAAATCAAGAAACATATGCCTGATTTGTATGAAGGACTTGAGAAATTACGGCAACATCTCCTCAAAGAAGATTTTCAGAAAAAACTTGAACTGGTCTACGGAATGCTCCGAAGTATATCAATTGATTATGGTGTGATGGAAAAATCTGATCGTGTTTATGTGATCAGAAGTACATTCGGTTGGAGCGATGTAGGAAGCTGGGAAGAAGTTTATCAATTAAGTCATAAAGACGAAAATGGTAATAGTGTCTCAGGAAGTTGTTTTATCGACGATGTTAAGAATTCTTACATCCATACCGAAGGCAGATTTATAGCTGTATTAGGTTTAGAGAATATAGTCGTTATAGATACTGATGATGCTTTACTTGTTGCAAATCGAACTCATTCTCAAGATGTCAAAAAAGTGGTTGATTATCTTAAGATGAAGAAGTTGAATGATTATCTATGAAAAAGTTAATTACAGAAAGTGATATCAAAAAAATTTTAAGTCAGGGTCTGAAAGAAGTCAATGTCGATGATAATACTATTTTAACACCATCAGCAAAAGATTTAATTATAAAGGAGAAACTTGAATTAAAAACTGTTCTCCCTGAATCAAGGCAAGTCAAAAGTGAATTACCTTTGATTCAGACAATTGCAATTGGTTCAGATCATACAGGCTACAAAGCAAAGGTTGAATTAATTAAGTTTCTTCAATCTAAAGGTTATCAAATTCTAGATGTTGGGACAAATTCAGAAGAATCGTGTGATTATCCTGATTTTGCATATGCAGTTGCATTTGCCCTTAAAAATAATCAAGCACAAAAAGGAATCATGATTGATGCAACAGGGATTCCCTCGGCGATCGTTGGTAATAAAGTAAAAGGAATTAGAGCTGCAGTAGGTTATAATGAATATGCGATAAAAAGTTCAAGAGAGCATAATAATTCAAACTTTTTGACACTCGGTGCACGCGTGTTTGATGTAGAAATTTTAAAATCGTTCGTGGAAATCTGGTTAAAAACTCCCTTTGAAGGTGGTAGACATCAACGCAGATTAGACAAAATCACAGAAATAGAAGAGCGCAAAATTTAATAAACAAACTTCCCTATTTTCATGATATATCAAATTTCCGCAGAATTAATTGAAAAGAAAATACTAAGCGACCAAATTATACTTGCAACATTCAAATCAGGAGAAATAGCAGTAAACTCAAAACCAGGACAATTCGTAAATATTAGAATAACGGAATTCTGCTATCCTTATTTAAGGAGACCATTTTCTATATGTGATGTCGAGGATGAAAATTTTAAGATTTTATTTACGGTCTTTGGTCAGGGGACTAAGGCTTTAGCAAATGCGAGTGTTAATTCAAAATTTGATGTTATTGGTCCTTTAGGTAATGGATTTTCTACTAATGATGATTTTGATATAGCCGTGTTTGTTGGTGGTGGGATAGGAATAGCTCCATTTCCATATCTGTACAAAACACTATCAAACAAAAAGAAAATTTATACTTACATTGGATCAAGAAATAAAGATTATATTGTTACCTATGGGTTAGAAAACTTCAAAATAGCTACAGATGATGGAAGTCTCGGTTTAAGAGGAAATGTAGTTGAGCTATTTCAAAAGGATTTAGATAATAGAATTGTTGAAGGGAAGATAAAAGTGTTTGGTTGTGGGCCAACACCTATGTTACGAGCATTAAAACAATTATGTTCAGAATATAATTTAAATTGTGAGGTTTCAACAGAGGCATCTATGGCTTGTGGTTTCGGAATTTGTATGGGTTGCCCGATTGAGACAGCTAACTCAATAGGTTATAAACTTGTCTGCAAAGATGGACCTGTTTTCAATATTCGAGATATTAAATTATGAGTGAATTAAATCTAAGAGTGAAAATCGGAAATCTTGAGTTAAAAAATCCTGTTCTTGTTGCAAGTGGAACTTTTGGTTATGGTCTTGAAGCTTCCGATTTGATAGATATAAATCGACTGGGTGGAATAGTTACAAAATCACTGAGTCTAAAACCACGAATTGGTAATCCACCGAACAGAATTGTCGAAACTCCTGCAGGAATGTTAAATGCAATTGGACTTGCCAATATTGGTGTTGAAAATTTTATTAAAGAGAAATTGCCTGAATTAAATAAGTATAATACAAATATTATTGTCAATATAGCAGGGAGCACTGTCGATGAATATGTTGAATGCGTCAGAATTCTGAACGAAGAAGATATTGCTGGTTTCGAAATAAATGTTTCGTGTCCTAATGTAAAAGAAGGTGGACTCGAATTTGGTAAAGATGTTAAAAGAGTTGGTGAAATAACCAGAAAAGTAGTAGGGGTAACCAATAAACCTGTGATAGTAAAATTAACACCAAATGTTACGAGCATTAGTTCATTTGCGAAGGTTGTGAAGGAAGAGGGTGCAACAGCTGTCTCGGCAATTAATACTTTTGTTGGGATGGCAGTTAATGTTTATACAAAGAAACCAAAACTAAGTCATGTCACCGGTGGATTATCAGGTCCTGCTATCAGACCACTTGCTCTGGCGAGAGTATTTGAAATCGTGAGCAATGTTGATATTCCAGTAATAGGAATAGGTGGTATCACAAATTTTGAAGATGCGCTTGAGTTTTTGATTGTCGGTGCTAAAGCGATTCAGGTTGGTACACATAATTTTGTTGATCCTTCAGCTCCTATAAAAATAATTGAAGGAATGAGTGATTATTTAAAGAAATTTGGTTATAGTGATATAAATCAAGTTATCGGCACATTACAGGTATAGAATGAATTTTCATGAATCGTTAAATTATCTTTATTCACTTCAAAAATCTGGAATTAAATTTGGACTTGAGAATATCGAAAAATTACTCGACGAATTGGATAATCCTCAATCAGATTATAAATCCATACATATCGCTGGTACAAATGGTAAAGGCTCTTCTGCATCGTTCATTGCATCAATACTTTCAGTAATGGGTTATAAAGTCGGATTATATACTTCACCACATCTTGTCAGATTTAATGAGAGGATTAGAGTTGACGGTAAAGAAATAGAAGATGAGTTCCTTGTTGAAATGGTTAATTCATTAGTGGATTCAATTAAACAGATAAAACCAACATTTTTTGAAGTTACTACAGCAATTGCATTTAAATATTTCAAATCAAAAGAGGTTGATTACGCTGTAATTGAGACAGGTTTAGGTGGAAGATTAGATTCTACAAATGTGATTAGACCGGTTATCTCTGTGATTACTTCTGTTAATTTCGATCATAAAGATTTTCTTGGTGAAACATTAGAGCAAATTGCAATTGAGAAAGGTGGTATTATAAAATCGGGTGTACCAGTAGTAGTTTCAAAGAATGACGATACTGTGAAGGATGTGTTGAAAGAAATTGCAACGGAAAGAAATTCAGATATTCTTTTTGTAGATGATTATTATAAACACAGAATAATTGACAATTCTCTCGATGGATTATCAATCAAGGTTGAATCTGAATTATCAGGAATAGAATATGAGGTGAATTCTCCATTGATTGGTGATTATCAAGCAGAAAATATTAAAACAGTCATAGCGGTTCTTGAAAAATTATTTCCATATCAAGATTTAAGAAGTATAATCTCAACTGGTATACGAGACTTAAAATTTCCTCTCAACGGACGATTTCAGGTTTTACATTCGAAGCCATTGATAATTCTTGATACTTGCCATAATGAAGATGCAATTAGAAACTTTTTGAATAATCTGAACATTTTAGTTAAGGAAAACAAAATAGCTGTTTTCGGAATAATGCGAGATAAAGAAATTAGCAGCGTTGTGAAATTAATTGAAGAATCATTTTCAAAAATTTTTTTATGTCGGGCAAGAATAGAACGTTCAATGGATGTATCCGATTTAAGCTCGAAATTTAGTTCTAAATTTATCGAAAAGTTCGAGTCTGTTGAAGAAGCACTGAGTAATGCGATTAATGAATCATTAAAAGACAATGCTATAGTCGTTTTCGGTTCAAATTATGTTGTAGGGGAAGCAATTGAGTATCTGGAGAAACAAAAATTTTTATGAAAAAATGTTGAAATTAATTTTCAATTCAGTAATTTTGTATAAGAGAAAGTCCTCTTTTACCCACGAGTAAAATTTCAAATAAAATGATTTTCTATGTTCCTCGAAAGAGAGTTTTTGTTTCAATTATTTTCATTAATAACAAATTGAAGGGATAGCTATGGATATCACAGAACTAAAAAGCAAGAAAATTGTTGAGTTAAATAAAATTGCAAAAGAATTAGGTATAGAAGATTATTCAGATCTACGTAAACAGGATTTAATCTTTAAAATATTAGAAAGACAGGCAGAAAAAGAAGGCTATTCATTTAGTTCGGGAGTATTGGAAGTCCTACCAGATGGTTATGGTTTTCTTCGTTCTCCGGATTACAATTATCTTTCATCTCCTGATGATATCTATGTATCACCATCTCAAATTAAAAAATTTAATCTAAGAACTGGTGATACAGTCGCCGGTCAGGTAAGGCCTCCGAAAAATGGAGAAAGATTCTTTGCATTACTCAAGGTTACTTCCGTTAACGGCGAAGAACCTGAGAGAGTGATGCATCGAAGGTTATTTGATAATTTAACTCCATTATATCCGGAGAAGAGAATTCAACTTGAGACTGTGCCGGGCGAATATTCGATGAGAATAATGGATTTGTTGACACCCATTGGTTTCGGTCAGCGCGGATTGATTGTTTCTCCTCCGAAAAGTGGTAAAACTATTCTCTTACAGAAGATAGCAAATTCAATAACAAGAAATCACCCAGATGTAAAGTTAATTGTTCTATTGATTGACGAAAGACCAGAAGAGGTGACTGACTGGAAACGCTCGGTTAAAGCAGAAGTAATCTCATCAACATTTGACGAACCAGCTGAAAGACATGTGCAGGTTTCTGACATTGTCATTGAGAAAGCTAAAAGACTTGTGGAAATGGGAAATGATGTTGTGATTTTACTTGATAGTATTACACGACTCGCGAGAGCTAATAATACAGTTATTCCTCATTCAGGTAAAATCCTTTCTGGTGGTGTTGATGCATATGCACTTCACAAACCAAAACGATTTTTTGGTGCTGCAAGAAATACTGAAGAAGGTGGAAGTCTTACTATCATTGCTACTGCATTGATTGATACTGGGAGCCGAATGGATGAAGTGATTTTCGAAGAATTTAAAGGTACTGGCAATATGGAAATTGTTCTCGATAGAAATCTTGCAGATAGGAGAGTCTTCCCTGCAATTGATGTGAATAGATCCGGTACACGAAAAGAAGAATTGCTGCTTAAGGAAGATGTTTTAATGAGGGTCTGGTTATTAAGAAAAATTCTCAGTGAACTCACTCCTGTTGAAGCAATGGAATTCTTACTGGATAAGATGCGAGGTACTAAGAATAATAAGGAATTCCTCGAATCAATGAATAGCTAGAAAATTGAAATTAATTCAAATTCTAATTGTATTCATTTCTTTTTCAATTGTACATGCTCAGGATACAACAAAATATCCATGGCCACTTTCACCAACAAATGAATCCAAATTAATCTCCGGGACATTTTGCGAATATCGAAGTACTTCTACATCAGGACATTATCACAATGCAGTTGATATTCCTGCTCCAGCAGGTACACCGGTTCTTGCTGTTTTACCAGGAACGGTTATCACTGCTTATTCAGGAGATCCAACAGGTTATGATAATTATATTCGTATCAGAACAGTTATTGGTGGAAAAAATAAAGATATAACTTATTATCACACTAATCCAGTTAAAGCTGTTGGACAGTTTGTTAATACTGGTGATGTTGTTTCTACAATTGCGATTGATCATGTCCATTTAATTGAATATTATCTCGGTAATACTTCGCTTGAAGTTAATCCCATCAGACCAGATGGTGGATTAACACCTTTAATCGATATCTGGAAACCAAGAATTCGAAGTGTTCGCTTTTTTGCAGATCAGACTTCAACTCAACTATCTCCAAATTATCTGGGAGGAAAAATTGATATTATAGTCCATATTCAGGAATCAAACTGGTCGGGATCTACTTCAGGAACGAATAACGGCACTTATGCAATAGGATATAGAATTCTTACAGCTGATACACAGACAGTTGTCTACAATCCTCCAAGTAATTCAGTAAGATATCGATATTATATCAAACCTCTTAACGATTATGTAAATTATAATTATTATCAACCAGAAGCCTCGACATCAAATCATGTGTATATAATTACTAATGGCAATGGCGCTGATGATGTTCATCAGACGAGACGAGTATTAAATAATTATTGGGATGCAGATTTACTCCCTGATGGAAACTATGTAGTTATGGTCTACACATATGATACAAGAGACAATGCAGATACTGTTTTTATTCCTGTAACAAAGACTCAAGTCGATTTAATCCCCCCAGAACAAACTAATTTGAAATTTATCGTCTCGGATACAACAAATAAGATTACAATCAGCTGGAACACTAATCCAACTCCTGATTTGAAAGGTCATAGACTTTTCTTTTCCTTCAACAATTCGAACTGGACATTAAGAGATAATGAAAATACCTTAACACCTCAAATTACCTCAAAGACTTATGATTATAACATGAATAAGGATATATATTTCAAATTGTATCCAGTTGATACTGCACCAAATGCTAATGTCGGTATTCAAAGTGATGTTTATGGTATAAGAATTAATTCTGGTCGACCAAAAATTTTAATTGTCGATGGTTTTACTCGAACATCAGGAAGTTATAAATTACCTTACCATGACTTCGTTTATTATTACGGACGGAGCATCTCAAGCGATTTTGAAAGTACTTCGGCTGAGGCAATTGAATCAGGTCTGATAAATCTCTTTGAGTATGATGCAGTAATCTGGTTTGTTGGTGATGAGTCGATTGCTGATGAAACATTTACATTTAACGAACAGGAAATAATTAAACAATATCTTCGACAAGGTGGAAAGATTTTTATCACAGGTTCTGAGATTGGTTATGATTTATATGAAAATGGTTCGGTTTCAGATATAGATTTTTATAATAACTATCTAAGAGCAAGATATTTAGAAGATAATGCTGCAAGTGTAACAGCTTATGGAGAACCTGGAACTGTCTTCGGTGGATTATCATTAGGTTTTGGAATTGTTTCACAGGGTTCTCCTTATAATGAAGATTACCCTGATGCAATTGATACTTTGAACGGTAGTGAGATTCTATTGAGATACGGGAATAATAAAATTGCAGGGATTGGTTATAAAGGATTCGTTTCTGGTGGAATTGCTCCATGTAAAATTGTTTATATTGGTTTTCCATTTGAAACTATCCTCAATGAACAAGCAAGAACAAATTTCATGTCCTCAGTTTTAGAATATCTTGGATTAACCACTTCAGTTGAAAATGAAAGTGAAATACCTAATTCATTCAAGGTTGAACAAAACTATCCAAATCCTTTCAATCCAGATACAAAAATTAAATTTTTCATACCTCATCGAGGTTTTGTAAAAATTCAGATTTTCGATGCAACAGGGAGACAGATTGAAACAATCAGTGAAGGTATTTTAGAGAGTGGAGAGTATGAGATATTATGGAATGCGAGTAAATTTGTTTCCGGAATTTATTTTATTAAACTGCAATTCGAAAATCAGAATAAAGTAATTAAAGGTATTCTTGTAAAATGATTTTGAGATTTATTTTTTTATTCTTAGTTATCCCTTCAATATTGCTTTCACAACAGAAAAAATTTTCAACGCAAGGGAAAGAAGAGCTTTATCATCTTAATGATCAGATTTATTTCTCTTACTGGATCAATCCAGTTCAATTTGACGAAAATCTGATTTTAAATTATCATATTCGTTATGACTTTCTTCTTTTTGAAAAAACAGCTTCAGATACTTTTCAGGCTCGAATAAAAATAATGCTTGAATTAAACAGCCCTGGTCAATTTTTACCAATCAGAAGTATTGAGGAAGCAATTATCAAAACCTCCGATTTTAATCAGACGATTTCAAATAATATCTTTTATAAAAGTCACATTTCACTTAAAATTCCACCTAAAGAGTACACAGCTAATCTTAGAATTTTTGATGAAATCCGTAACAAAGAATATCAGTTACCACAATTTAAAATTGACTTGGAAGATTCCACAAATTTTTCTTTAATATTTATTCGAGAGTTTGACTTATTGAATATAGCAAAAGAAGAAATTAAGAATTTATTCTTTAATTTTTTGCCATTTAGTGCAGAAAAATATTTGTTAATAGTTCCTCGAAGAAATAATCTCGATTCAATATCCATCTCGAACAAATTTGTAAATTATAAACTTTTAAAAAAGGAAAACACAGGTTTGCGATTTAACATTTTCGCACTCGATACTCTCGAGTTATATGAAGGAAAATATATTTTAACCTCTGAGCAAAATAGAAGCATTAATAAAGAATTTGAGGTTCGATGGATCGATAAACCAGAGTATCTTAAAAATCTTGATAAAGCAACAAAAATTTTAAAGTATGTATTTGATGATGATAAATTGTTAGAAAAGTCCAGAGGGGATAAAGATTTATACATTCATGAATTCTATAAATTATGGAAAAAATATGACCCTACTCCGGCTACAGCTTTTAATGAGTTACTTTTTCAGTTTTATAAACGAGCTGATTATGCAAGCTTTGAATTTAGAAGTGTATCACAGCCAGATGGAGCACTAACCGATAGAGGTAAGATTTATATTATTTATGGTCAACCTTCAAATATTGAAAGAAATTTCTCAAAAGATGGTCGAGCGATTGAAGTCTGGACTTATAATTCTTCTAAAAATTTAAAGTTTATTTTCTTCGACGAAAACAAAAATGGGGATTACATTCTACAACAATGATTAGAGTTGGGATAACCTGTGGAGATATAAATGGAATTGGACCAGAGATAGCAATAAAAGCAATTAAAAATCTGAAAAGTAATTACAAATATTTTTTGATCGGTCCTAAAAATATATGGTTGAGTTATATCTCTAAAATTAGATTAGATGAATTGTCGAATATTGAATTTATTGATATTGGGAAATATTCAACGAATATTGGTTCACCAACTGTAACATCTGGCAAAGTTGCGTTGCTGGCTATCAAAGAAAGTTTAAGATTGTGGGATGAAAAATTAGTTGATGTAATTGTAACTGCACCAATTTCTAAAGAAGCAATTTCGAAAGCTGGTTCAAAATTTCCAGGTCATACTGAAATGTTTGCTGACCATTTTAAGTCAAAAGATTTTGTAATGATGTTCCTTTCTAATTCTCTATTTGCTGCACTTGTTACTATCCATATCTCGATTAGAGAAGTGCCGAAGCAGTTAAATAAAAATCTGCTCGAAACTAAAATCAATGTAGTGAGAGATTCCCTCATTCATGATTTTTCGATAAAGAGTCCGAAAATCGCTGTGCTTGGTTTGAATCCCCACGCAGGGGAATCGGATTTAATTGGTACCGAAGAATCGGAGATTATTCAACCTGTAATAAAAAAACTCAGCTCACATAAATTTGGTATCTATGGACCATTTTCATCAGATGGATTTTTCGGTAAAAAAGAATTCAAAAATTATGATTGTGTTATCGGGATGTACCATGACCAGGTTTTAATTCCTTTCAAGTTATTGAATTTTAATAATGGTGTAAATTACACAGCAGGGTTGCCTTTAATTAGAACGAGTCCAGATCATGGCACAGCTTTTAATCTGGCAGGAAAAAATCTCGCCGACTATCGAAGTATGCTTGAGGCAATTAAATATGCTATAAAGATTTATAAATCTAGGAATAAGTTGAAATGATACTATCTTTCGAGAATGTTTCTTACGATTACGATGGTCATTCAATTCTCAAAAATGTTTCGTTCGTTATGAATTCAGGGGAATTTTTATATCTCACTGGTCCTAGTGGTTCAGGTAAAACTACAGTTTTAAAACTTATATACATGGATTTAAAACCAAAAAATGGTGTTGTCGCTATTGGTGAATTTAACTCCCTGTATATGAAAGAAAGATATATCCCAATGTTGAGAAGGAAACTGGGAATCATTTTTCAGGATTTTCGACTTTTAATGGATAGAACAATTGAAGAAAATTTAGCATTTGTACTTCATTCAATTAACTCACCAAAGAAAGAATTGAAAAGGAAAATCTTCAATGCTCTTTCACTCGTCGGATTGAGCCACAGAAGAAATTCCTATCCCAACGAACTCTCTGGAGGTGAGCAGCAAAGAGTTGCAATCGCTCGTGCAATAATTAATGATCCAATATTAATTTTAGCTGACGAACCTACAGGTAATCTGGATCCTGAAACTTCAAGACAGATTATTGAAATATTGAAGGGAATAAATGCGAGGGGGACGGCTATCTTACTCGCTACTCATAATTATGAAATTGTTAAGAAATATCCAGCTCGAGTTTTAAAAATTACTGATGGAAACATCAATCAGATTCATCTCATTGAACTTTAACTTTATTCAATTGATTCAAGATTTTCTCTGTTATTTGTTCTATTTGACCCTCGCCATCGATTGAAATAAAATAGTGTCTATTCTCTCTATAATAATTTTTTACTGGATAAGTTGATGTTTTATAAACTTCAATTCTCTTTCTGATAACTTCTTCTGTATCATCTTCTCTTTGATAAATTGTGCCATTAGCACCACATTTAGGGCAAATATTTTCTAATTTGTCATAAAGAAGATTGAATAAAGCTCCACAATTTTTACATGACCTTCGATTGGTAACTCTTTTGATTATCTCTTCTTCGTCAATATCAAATTCGAGAATTACAACATCGTTTATATTCATATCCTGAAACATCTGATCCAACGCTTTTGCTTGTTCAACTGTTCGTGGAAATCCGTCTAATATAAAACCGTTCTTACATTTCTCAGAGCTCAATGTATCTCGAATAATTCCAATCATAACATCATCAGGAACAAGCTGACCTGATTCCATTATACTTTTTGCTCTTAAACCTAATTCTGTCTTATTTTCAACAGCTTCCCTTAACATATCACCAGTTGAAATGTGGGGAATGTTGAATTTCTCGGAAAGAATTTTCGCTTGTGTCCCTTTACCAGCACCTGGTGGACCAAATAAAATCAAATGCATGTCATTCCTTGATTTTTTTTTGCAATATAAAAAATGTACAAACGGCTTTAAAAAATTAGTTGAATATATAGTTGAGTTTTAGACTTGAAAATTCAACTTAAAATTGATCCACTTTTGGAAACGAATTTTTTGTCCTTTTGAACATTGTTTGCTAATGGTTAACTTTGAAAAATTTCTATAAGAAAAATGTATACATACAGAGAATTACAAAGAATAGCAAACGAATTAAGAATTGATATCATTAAAGCTATTTCGAAAGCAAAGTCCGGGCACCCGGGAGGTTCGCTTAGTGCAATCGATATAATTGTTTATTTGTTTTTTAATGAAATAAAAAGAACAAAAGAGAATGCTCTTGATCCATCAAGGGATCGTTTTGTTTTATCAAAAGGACATGGCGTTCCAGCTCTCTACGCTGTTTTCGCTCGTTTAGGATTAATTTCTTATGACGAGTTGATGAACTTGAGGACACTTGGTTCAAGAACTCAGGGACATCCAAGTTATGTTGATCTTCCATATGTTGAGAGTTCGACTGGTTCGCTTGGTCAAGGTCTTTCGGTGGCAATTGGAATAGCTCTGGCAGGAAAAATCGATCACGCCGATTATAGAGTTTATTGTATGATTGGAGACGGTGAAATTCAAGAAGGACAGATATGGGAAGCTCTGCTTTCTGCTCCTAAATTTAAGCTTGATAATCTTTGTGTTTTCCTTGATTATAATAAAAGTCAAATCGATGGTTATATTAAGGATGTCATGAATATTGAACCAATAAAAGAAAAATTAACAGCTTTTAACTGGAATGTTTTGGAGATCGATGGTCATAATTTCAAGGAAATTGAAAGTGCAGTGAATATCTCAAAATCAACAAAAGAAAAACCAACTTTTATTATAGCTCATACCATTAAAGGTAAAGGCGTTTCTTTCATGGAAGATAATATTGAATTCCATGGAAGAGCTCCGAATGAAAAAGAAACTGAAATTGCTCTTATGGAATTACAAAAACTTTTGGAGTCAAATGGGTAAATCAACTCGTTTAGCTTTTGGTGAAACTATCGCTCAATTGGGTGAAATTCACAAAAATATTGTCGTTCTGGACGCAGATCTATCTAAATCGACAATGTCGAACTTGTTTGCCAAAAAATTCCCGGAAAGATTTTTCGAGATGGGAATTCAAGAAGCGAATATGATTGGTATAAGCGCAGGACTCGCTCTTTCCGGGAAAGTAGCTTACGCATGTAGTTTTGCATGTTTTATAACTGGAAGATATGATACAATCAGAATATCTGTTGCTTATAACAAAGCAAATGTAAGAATAATTGGAACTCATGCTGGCATCGGAATAGGAGAGGATGGAACGACTCAGATGGGACTTGAAGATGTGAGTTTGATGCGTTCTCTTCCTAATTTTAGTGTTTGTCAACCCTGTGATGAAATTGAAACTCGTGAACTTATCAAATATAGCATCCATCACAATGGTCCGATGTATATCAGATTAACAAGACAGAATCTTGATAATATTTTTGATGAAAATTATAAATTCATTTTTGGTAAGGGAGTTCAGTTGACTGATGGAGATGATGCTGTAATCTTTGCAACAGGTGCACTTGTCAATGAATCTTTAAAAGCCGCAAAGATACTTGCTGAAAAAGGAATCAAATTGAGAGTAATTAATATACATACAATTAAGCCAATCGATGAAGAAATAATTATAAACGCAGCAAAGGAGTGTGGAACTATTTTCACAGCTGAGGATCATAATATTATTGGTGGTCTTGGCTCGGCAGTAGCAGAAGTTTTGAGTGAAAAATATCCTGCTAAAATTCATCGCATAGGTTTACCCGATGTATTCGGTGAATCGGGTACTCCGGAGGCTCTCTATAAAAAATATGGATTTGATAATGAAAGTATTGCAAATAAAGTGGAAATGGTGCTTAATAATAAATTAGAATATTTAGATTAACATATCCTCACAGAAAATCAAATCTTCATTTATCTGAATGATTCCTTATCGATTTCTACTATGATTAATTTCGCCAGTTCGAATCTTTAAGAACTGATAAAATTCTTAACCTACAAAAATGAACGAATAAAATTATACCCTTCGACTTTAATATTTCCAAAATAAAATTAATTTCTATCGAATTGAGGTTTAATACTTGAGTATATACTAACAAAGAGTTTTTATTGAAATAATTTTCAGAGTTAATTCATGTTTCTTAATTTCTCAAAGAAAGCTCGCAGTAAACTTTTACTCTCGTTCTCAAGCAGCCCACTATATGTTTTGATTTGATGGTTCAAATTTTTATTGTTAGTGATATTAAAAAGGGTTCCGCATGCACCAGCTTTAGCATCAAATGCTGAAAAATAAAGATGACTGATTCTTGCATTTACAATTGCACCCGCACACATCGGACAAGGTTCAAGTGTGACATATATTCTACAATTTTCCAGACGGTAGTCATTTAAGTAATTCGCTGCTGAGGTTATTGCAATTATTTCTGCATGTGCTGTAGGATCTTTCAGAGCGATTGTTTGATTGTAACCTCTACCGATTATTTTATCTTCGAAGACGATGACAGCACCAATTGGTACTTCATTTCTTTCAAATGCTTTTTCCGCTTCTCTCAATGCCTGACGCATGAAGTAGATATCTCTTTCGGAAAACAATTCTATTCTCCCTCAGTTAGAATTTCTTCAACAAATTTTTTGGAAATCCATATCGGCTTCTCAAATCTATAATCTATCCTATCATAGATAACTTTCGCTTCTATTGTCGGAATATTTTTTAATCTCGTAAAATCGATGTGTGGATTTAATCGCCGGCTTTCTTTAGAGATTCTATCCGGGTTTATTGTGGTTAATCCATTGTAGACACCAAAAACATTAATTTCACTTCCTCGAGAAATGTATTTTAATGGTCGTGGATAATCACCTTGTTTAGGAAGCGGTGAATCAATTGTGATTCTGTAAAATCCGTATTCATTATCTTCAAAAGGATTAGTGAAAAGCAAAAAGTCTCTATTAAATTCTTCCACAATCACTCCGAATACGCGAATATTTTTTCCTTTGAATGTTTCTGCTTCAAGTCTTAATGAATTATAATTTATATTGTAAAGAGCAGTTTGAGTTAAGTTTCTCAAAGAACCAATAATTTTCTCTTCATCAGAAGGAGGGGGTGTTTCTGTTAAATAATGAAACACTCTGCAACCATTCAATGAGAAAAAAATTACAATTAATAAAATTGAATGAAGTAAACTTCTTTTCATAGAATTTTCAAAATTTGTGTTTGTAAATATAATTGATTTTAACAATTAAAAAATTGAAACTCATATAACTGCTAGTTATATTTGCAACGGAAATTTTATGTTTCAAGTTATTTGAATTATTTCTGCACGCACCCGTAGCTCAATTGGATAGAGCATCAGACTTCGGATCTGAGGGTTGAGGGTTCGAGTCCTTCCGGGTGCGCTAAGGTTTTTGAAATTCTGCGCCCGTAGCTCAATTGGATAGAGCATCTGACTACGGATCAGAAGGTTGAGGGTTCGAATCCTTCCGGGCGCACTCGAATTTGTATTATATTTCGAATCAGTATCCACAAGCAATATATTGTTCCTTCCTCTTTACTCATCTTTAACTTATCAATTTATCTATATCTAATTAAACACTTTTTAATCAGTTTATTTTAACATTTATTGCTATTCTAAATAGAGAGACAAATAATTCACGCTATTTGCATAATCAATACAACCCCAATATTAAACTAATGTAGTAGAATGTATCACAAAGTATACCATAGTTTCAAATAAGCAAGATGAATTAAAGTTAGAAGTTTAAGACATGAAAAGAATCGTAGAAGATTTAAACTAAATTCTGAAATTGGTTCAGTAAATTCAGATTTATTTCTCTAAAGAACATTTTTCTAAGATTCAAGTTGTAGTTATGAATGAGTAAATTAAATGTTATGGATAAAAAGCAAATCAGGAAATATCAGATCAAAGGAAATAGTAAGGAGGATTTGAAAAATATTTAACTTCAACCCTCTTCCTAAATTCCAAATCAAATAAAAATCATCCATAGTTTTAATAAAAAAATTCATCATTTTCACTAAAGTCTTTCGAAAAAATTATAATCATCTTAATAGTTGACGATTTTAATTCATAGATTTCAGAAGAAATATTTAACAGCGTTGGAACTATTTTATTGGCTACTATAATTTTTAGAAGGATGATATAAATAAAGAATAAAATTTTCTGATTATTTAATAAATAAAAAAGTCAGTCCGAATTTATCTCGAACTGACTTATGTAAAAAAATTACCTGTACTTAGATTATCTATAGAAGTTATTAATCAAGTTCTCTTCAGGAATAAAATCAATTGGCATCATCATTTTAGGTTTACCAGAATTTTTTAAATCAAATTCAATCATTTCCATGAATGGTGATTTTATATGTCGTGCACTTACTGGTAATGGTATTAACGAACTTAAATCGAGAAGTTGCGGCTTTGGAAACTCTACTATTTGAAATTCATTCTTTTTAAGATTCGCTTTTTCTCTTGCAATTTCAATAGCTGTTTCAAGTCCACCAAGTACATCGACAAGTCCGAATTTTATAGCATCAACACCAGACCAGACTCTTCCCTGAGCTACTTTTTCTATTTCTTCCGATTGTTTGTTTCTACCTTCAGATACCTTCTCGACAAAATTTTTGTACATATCACGAATTAAGATTTCCAGTTTATTTTTTTCTTCATTATTCAATTTTCTATCAGGAATAACCACATTCAAAATAGGCACCATCATACCAAATCCTAAATCAGCATGTTCGCCTCGTTTAACAAAGTCAGTTGAAACACCTGCACTTTCTTTAAATCCTTTGTTATAAAACCAGCTTGCAATTACTCCAATAGAACCCGTTATAGTATTTCTATTTGAAACAATTGTATCAGCATTCATAGATAACCAGTAACCACCTGAGCCAGCTACAAGTCCTTGAGAAACAATCACTGGTTTAGATTTCTTCAACTTTTTCATCGCCTCAGCAATTACATCAGATGCTAAAGCATCTCCTCCGGGAGAATCAATTCTAAAAACAACAGCTTTGATAGAATTGTCCTTCGAAATTTTTTCGATATCTTTAATGAGTGAACGAGCTTTTATTCCCTCATCCATATCACATACACCGAGAGTATATACAATTGCTATTTTTGGTTTCTCGCCCCAGTAATTATCTTCATTTATAATTTCAGCCTCAATTGTATTATCCCTTACAACTTTAATTATATCTTTCAATTTTGAGTCATCTTTCAAATCGTACCATCTTGCCAAAGAGTCTACCAGTCCAAATTCGAGAGCTGATTTAGAGTCAAACAACACATAATTATTCATCAGTGAGTCGAAAGGCAATTTTAAATTCTTTCTTGATGATTCTATATTGTTTTTAATTGTTTCGTAGAGATTGTCAATAATAAGTTGTCTTTGCTCTCTATCGGCATCGGACATTTTTTCTCTTCCAAAGGTTTCTGCAGCAGATTTATACTTGAAAAATCTTAATTCATCAAATCCAATTCCGAGTTTTTCAAGCGTTCCTTTGTAAAAATTTTTTCCCATTAATAAACCTTCAAGCGTTACTATCCCAAGTGGATCCATTATTATTTTGTCAGCTACAGATGCAAAGTGGTATAATGACATATCCGCATTATCTATGTAGATGATGATCCTTTTATCATATTTTTTCAGCTCGAATAATTTATCTCGTAATTCCCACAAAAAAACTTTTGATGCAATTAAACCAGAAGTGTTAATCTCTATTTGTGTTATACTATTATCGTTTTTGATTTTATCAAGTTTATCGAGCAATTCGTAGAGAGTTTTTGATTTATCAAACATTTGAAATTTTTGATATTTGATCTGCCCATTCAAATCAATCTGATGGGACTTTTCTTTTTCCATCAGCTTCGATATGATATTACGATCATATGAACCTAAACGAATACCCTGTATTTCATTTAATTGTTTTCCTTTCTTATCAAGAATAATGGTTTGCAGGAGACTCATATTACCAAGACTAATCTGAACTCCCATAGAAATTGAGCTATTATCAAAATATCTGCCCGTAAATTGAATACCATCAAATGGTTCCACCACAATTCCAGTCGACCAATGACTATCTTTTAAATTAGAAATTTTTAGATTAACATAATCTGCAAATAAAGTTAACTTTTCGTTACCAAAAGGTCTAAAAGCAAAATCAATTGCATATTCACGATCGTTAAAATTTTTATCAGTAGTTGAAACTAATCCGAGCGAAATCAATTTATTTGGTCTAACTAATGCTCCAAAAGTTAAAAGATTGTTATTCGAGATACCTGTAACTTTACTTTTTATCCATTGATATGCAAATCCAATTGCTATTGACTTGTTTCCAAAAGAGGTAGAGAGCTTATAATTTTCAACTCTTCCTGCGTTGTTAAAATTCTCACTGAAATAGGTAAATCCAAAATTTTTTGCTCCTGTAAAAAGTCCGTAATCATTTAAGTTGAAATAATTCTTATTCCCTGTATTCCAGATGAAATAAATATCAGGTCTTTTCATATAAGTAAGTAATGCAGGATTATCATAACCATTTAGTCCGAATCGAAGTGAGCCAGGTGATGTTGGAAATATTTTATAATTGGTTGTATAAGGGAATGATGATTGTCCAAACAGTGGTGTAAAAGAAATTAAAACGATTAAGATAGTGATTATAACTCTCATCTTTTTCTCCTCGATTTTTCCAAATTTAATTAAAATTAAGTTTCATGTATAAACAATATTGAAAGCTTAGGGATTTTTAAATTTGCTTATTACTTAGAATTTTATGATATAGTGTAAAATTAACTGAATTTTTATGAAAAATTTGTTATTAATCAGACATGCTAAATCGAGCTGGGAGAATCCTGATTTAGAAGATTTTGAGAGACCACTCAATGAGAGAGGATTGAGCGATGCTCCCTTGATGGCTGAAATCCTTAAAAATCATTCAGTCACTATTGACAAAATTTTTTCAAGTTCTGCTAAAAGAGCCAGAATGACGGTTGATATTATCGCAAATCAACTTGGAATACCAGAAAATATAATTGAATATACTGATGAACTTTATAATGCAAACAGAAGAGATTTAACAAACTTTTTGAAGAGAATTGATAATGATTATAAGAATATAGCAATAGTGGGTCATAATCCGGGTTTGACGGATTTAGCTCATTATCTGCTCTACGATTTTGATTATGATTTACCAACATGCGCATTAGTTCTAATAAAATTAGATATCAAGAACTGGTCAGATTTGAAAAGCGGAACGGGTGATTTGATATTTTTCGAATATCCTAAAAAATATAAATAGAATACCAATTACATTTGTAACTTCTACAACATTACTTTTTTACATGTAAGTTTTTCAAACAGATTTTCCCTACTCTAATCAATCCGTACCTAAACATCATAAAGATTTAATTTTACAGGGTTTTTGATTAACCAAATAGTTTAAGATCGCTGGCACGATCTTTGCCATTAATTACTTGTACTAAATAATTAATTGATGAACTAAAAAAAAGAAGGAGATATAACAATGGGTCAACAACAATTATTACTAATCGTAATCGGTGTCATCATTGTCGGTATAGCTATCGTAGTTGGAATTAATCTTGCATCAACAAGTGCACAGAGTGCTAATAGAGATGCTGTAATTGCAGATTTAAACAACATCGGAGCTTTTGCCCAGCAATATTACCGTAAACCGACAGCCCTCGGTGGTGGTGGAAATACATTCACTGGATTTACAATACCACCTTCGTTAACACAGACAGGTAATGGTACTTATTCCGCTACAGTTGGTGCAACTGCTGTAACTATAGTTGGTACCGGGACTGAAACAGGTAATGACGGCACCAATAAAGTAAAAGCAACTGCAATTGTCACTCCAGATAATATTACTGTTACTATCAATAATTAAAAAATTTTTAATTGAAAAATCCGGGGGTTAATCTCCCGGGTTTTTTTAACTCTGGAGGGTCTATGAAAATTTATTGTGGAATTTTTCAGGATGGTCTGGAAATTAAACTTGCCTTTGTGAAAAGACACGGGAAAAGCTTATCAGTACTGAAATTACTTTCCGTTCCAAGTATTGAACATCATTTCGTTTTATCAAGCGAGAAATCGAAGAAGGTAGTAGATAGTGATATTAATCTTGAAATTGGTGAGATTGATGAATCCATCCCGAGTGATACATTCTTGAGAGAAATTCTAAGTTTTTACTCCCTCGAAAATTTGAAGTTTGTACCGGTAGTGACAGAACCTCAAATATCATATTTAGTTCATAATCAATCTTCAAAGAAAAAAAATGATGATTTGAAATCGAAACTTGTAGAAACATGGAAAGAAAATATCGGGATTGAAGTCCCAATTGAGAAGTTAGATTTTATAGAATATAGAAATAATTCGATCGTATCAGTTGTAATGCAAAATGAGATTCCCGTATTAAAAGAATTAACAGCACTGAGTAGTTATTCTGAAATAAAATCACTTGACATCCTTCCAATTAGAAGTGGAGACATTTCTTTAGTAAACTATGTTCTAAAAGAATATCAACCTCATAACGAGGAAGTTTTTCTGATTGCTTATATAGGAATCGATTCTGTAAGACTAATTTTTATAAAAGATGGAAAGGTAGTGCATATTAATCGTTATTTGAGTTTGAATTCAAATCAACAGGGACTGGTAGGATTTTTATCCAGCAAAATAGTACTTGAGATGGAATATGCAGGGATCAATGAATTGACAAATATTTTAATAACGGGTGAAGTTAACGATGAGTTACTTTCTGCTTTTCGTCAATCATTTCCGTTTGCAAAAGTTGAATATCTTGATTTCATTAATTTTGATTTAGCTCCAATTGCAGAAGAGGATAAATTAAAATTACAGTCTTATGTACTTCCTCTATTGGGAGTTTTTGATGAGTTAATTCATTTTAGTGAGATCAAAAAGAATCTTGATATTCATAAGAAACAACTCTCAAAAATATCTTTTCTCAAGCGTATTGATTTCATTTCCATTTTTTTAATTATTCTATGGTTGGGTTTAACGGTCTTTTCAGTACAAACTCATATTGATAGAAACAAAAAAATTGAAACTCTTAAATCACAATTAGCTCGATTAGAAAATGTAAAACAAATTCCACCCGAAATATTATCTACAATTAATCATTTGAATGAATACTTTCAAAAATTAAATGATTATAATTCTAAATTCGAATCTGTATCAAAAGAGCATGTATGGTGGACAGATAAATTACTAACGATAGATTTATTCAATCCAGCGAAAAATAAAATGTGGTTGACATCAATTAATGTAGATGATTCTTTAAAAATGAAGATTAAAGGTTTAAGTATTGATCGTTCCAGAATACCAGAGTTTATGAAAATTCTTGGAAATGCTGAATTAAATGGTATATACATTCATGAGATTCGAGGGAAAAAGGTTTTTCAATTCGAGCTTATCACAAATATTAAGTGAAAAATAATATGAGAAGAAAAAGAAGAATATTTCTTGTGATTTTAATTCTGCTGACAAGTTTAACAAGCTACTACTTTGTTGAAGTTAATTATAAAAAGAACATGAATGAATTAACAAAGAGAATGGAAAATAGAAATGATAAATTCTTTGAAGATAAAACTCCAGAGGAAGTGATCGATTTAATAAAAGAAAAAATAGATGAATTAGAAAACAAGATCCACACAAACCAAAGGATTCTGCCACATTATGATTCACCGATTCAAGTTTATGAAAAAGTAATCTCCACAATGAATCTTCTTGGTAATAAAACTGAATTGAATATTGAAAAAGTTGGTAGTTCTACTGGTCCTGTTAATGTTGAAAAATTCAAGATCCGGGGTGAAGGGAAATTCCGTGATATTTTTGCTTTGATTAATCTATTTGAAAGTGCTCCTGAAATTTATAAAATTCATCTGAAAGAATTAAAACAAATATTTTCTACTGACTCACAGGGTAAATTAGAAGAAAAAGTATTTATTGATTTCATTCTCGATGCGTATTACACTAGTGATAAGCATATCTATATTGATTCATTGGTTAGAGTCAATAATCGAAGAACAACTTATTATATAACAGATTATTTTGAACCTTTAATTAAAATGGAAATTCCACCAAATGATGAGGGATTATTTGAAGTCGATGGTGCTAAATTAATTGCAATTTTACCTGATGGAGTTTATCTACTCGATAAGAAAGGCAATTCTTTTAACCTTCTGGAAGGGGATCCAGTTTATCTTGGATATTTATCAAAAATAGATTTCGAAAATCAACGGTGTGAATTTATTCTCAATAAGGGTGGCATCTTTGAAAAGGTTACTTTAAATCTCGATAAATAAGGAGAATCAGAGATGAAAATTATTTTCGTTTTGCTTATATCATTTAATCTATCGATTATGGGTCAGGGATATCGAAGCATAAAATCTATGTTAAGTTCAGATCCTCAACAAATTGTTACAATTTCGAAAAATGCAAGTGTAAATCAGGCAATTGAAGTTTTGAGCAAAATTAGTAAGCAGTCCATCAATAAAATTATCATACTTGATGAAGATTTGGCTCTTCCAGTAGGAATCGAGATTACTGGTTTGAACTGGTACAAAGCATTAGAAATTATTGCTAAACTTCATAACCTTGAAATAATAGAAAAAGAAGATTTTATAAAACTTGTGTCTCAAAATAAAATAGGTGAACAGGAAATTCCGGATGTCCTCAAAGGAGTTGATTTTCGAACAAGAGAAGTTACAATCTCAGCAATCTTCTTTGAACTTGATGTGAATAAAGCAAAAGAAAGAGGAATTAACTGGAGAACTTTGTTCTCCAGAGGTGGTGCAGATGTAGGGATAAGATTTGGTGAACCATCAAGAGATATATTTGACTGGAATTCAAGTTCAGATAGCAAATCACTTGATATCGGCGCACGAGGCGATATTCAGATTTTTAATACTGTGGCCAAAGCCACTACTTTATTCAATTTTCTTGAATCAAATCAACTGGGTGAGGTAATTGCAAGTCCACAGATAACTGTACGGGATCGAGTTAAAGGAGAGATTCAGGTTGGTTCAGATTTTTCAACACGCGAAAAGGACTTCGCAGGAAATACTATTGAAAGATTTTATTCAACCGGTACTATCATCAGAGTTACACCGTATGTTTTAAAAGAGAACGATAAACATTACATCTTACTGGATTTAAATGTCGAAAGGAGTTCTGCCATACCGGGTCAAATTTCAACGGAGGTAAAAAGAACAAAAGCAAATACGAATGTACTATTACTCGATGGTGAGGAAACAATAATTGGTGGATTATTTATTAATGAGGAGAAAAAAGAAAGGGTGGGAATACCATTTTTGAAAGATTTGCCCTGGTGGGTATTTGGAATTAAATATTTAGCTGGTAGAGATGTAGTCTCTACAGCCAGAAAAGAATTGATCATCGTCTTGAAAGCGAAATTAAATCCTTCGTTGATGGAGAGAGTGGCGGAAAAAGATAACTTATTGATAGAAAAACAATTGAATAGCTTTGACAGAAAAATAGAAGAAATAAAATCACAGATGAAAACGAAATGAATCAAAGCCAGATTATTTTAACAATTGGAGCTTTTTTTATACTTGGAACTATCATGTTGATGGTAAACAATTCTACATTAGAATCGCTTGATAAAAAATTCGAATCAAAGAATCTCTTTTATTTAATCAACGAGGCAAATAACCTCTTCGAGGAAATTCAAACAAAATCATTTGATGAAAAAATTACTTCATTAACAAATCTAATTAGAGACAGCCTGACTCATCCTCTTAATTTTGGACCAGATGGTGAACTATATCCATTCTACGATGATATTGATGATTATAACAATTATTCAACAACAATTACTACACCTGACAATAAATCTTTCAGATTAAATGTTTCGGTGAAATATGTTAACGAAAGTGCTCCTGAGCAAACCTCGACGACACAAACTTTTTTTAAATTTGTTCAAATCCAGTGTGTAGGGCAACAGCAAAACAAATTGTTTGAACTAAAACAAATTATTTCTATTTGGTGATGAATCATCCAATTTATTTTTTAACAACTTTCATCATTGGATCAGTTATTCTTCTATTTTTAGTTAGAATTAACATCCATACAAATGAATCTAATTATGAAGCATTAACCGAAGAAATTATTTTTCGTGAACTCGTAACTACTCAGGACATTCTGGATTATTATCTCAAGAAAATTGGTTTTCGTTCGACAGATAAATCGATATTAGTTGCAGATTCCCAATACATTAAATTTACTTGTGATGATGATAATGATGGTAACTTGGATACACTCGAGATAAAATTAGTTCCGGATTTAATGAATTCCGAAAATCCATCTGATGGTGGATTACAGTTGATCAAGAATGGAGATGCTGAGACAATAATTCCTTCCGGAATTACGGAATTTAATATTAGATATCTTGATGAAAACTTTAATGAGGTTAATCATCTTGTTTTTATCAAAATATTGGATATCCGGTTAAAGCTCGAGAGTAATTATCCAGTTAAAGGTGATTATCTATTTAATTCAATAAGATTCTTTGTGAAACCTAAAAATCTTATTTAAACAATCATGGGAAATAAAGTTTTAATTATTGTGATAGTTGCTTTCATCGTGATTTCAGGATTAATATTCCAAATGCGAAATAGAACATTTAATATTTCTGAACAAACCACAGAAAAATTCAATCAACTACAGGCAAGATATATTGCAAATTCCGCAATGGAGATTACTTTGAATAAACTCAGACTTAACAAAAGTTATAGGGGAGAATCTAGTGAGCAGTCACTCTTCGGGGGGATTTACTCAGTTTCAATGAAAGGTTATGATACTTTATTAATCAGTGTCACTTCAAAATACTATAATCAAAAATCTAAATTGTCGGTTAGTGCAATATTCGATAATATATCATTACCTCCAATCAAAGCTGGAATTTCGATTTCTTCATCAAATTTAAACTTGAAGTTGAATGGAAATATTTCAATCAATGGTAATGACAAAAATCCTGATGGAACTCCTGGTACATCGGGTGCAGTTTATGGAATTGCTGTTGAAGATGTAGAAGATAGCGCAAGAATCATATCCAATCTTTCAGATAATATTAAACCACACATAACAGGATTAGGTAATGCTCCAAGCATTGGCGTAAATCCAACACCAGTTAATATCAATGAATTAATTTATCAGTATATTCAATCCGCTGATATTGTCTTAAGAACTGGAACATACTCAACAGGAACGACTCTCGGAACTCCATCTGAACCGAAGATTACATATATTTCCGGGAATGCAACTTTTTCAGGTAATGCATCTGGTGCTGGTATCTTGATTATTTTCGGTGATATGAGTTGTGCTGGTAATTTTAATTATCAGGGACTTGTGATCGTTTTTGGAAATACAGCTATTTCTGCATCTGCATCGGGAAACTCTTCAATTTATGGGGGACTACTTGTGATAGGTCCAAGTGTCGATATATCAGCCACAGGATCAGCTATTATAAATTATAGTTCGAGTGTATTAAAGAACATAGAGAACAAGTTAAAGTCCTCTAAATTTATTGTTGCTAATTGGGTCGATTGGTGAAACCCGGAAAAAGAAGAACTGAGTATCCCATAGTGCACTTAGTGGTGAGTAAAAATCTTTCACACAAAGCCCATGATGGGCATGAAAATAAAATTCTTATTTAACCTATTAAAAATTCATTCACTTCATAGTACGAAAAAGATTAACTAAGTAAGAATAATCTTTAAATATGATTAATAAGTTTTTCCAGTAAATCAGACATGGAGGACAGTTAATTAGTTAATTTGAATTGTATATAACAAGATAATTACACAAGAATAATAAATCATCCATTTAATCAAGTGATGATAATTAGAAGAGCGATGCGCACAATAATTTATATTAAATAGAAATTAAATATTAATTCTAATCATAATTTTTTGATTTTAGTTGTGAGCAACTTGAATATAAATATTCAATTTCGAACTAAGATTTTGATGTTAAAAAGTTCCCCACCCACCTCAGAACTGCAAATTTGAAGCTTTGAACTGCAACTTTGCCGGTTCGAAGTACCCCTCCCCACTTCCGAAGTAACCCCTCCCATATATGAAATAGATTTTTTGGGTTCAAAACCACAAATTTCTGCTAGAAATGAATATCTAAAAGATCAAAAAAAATTAAAAAATTTTGAAATTTTTGCAGGTTCTATTTGCAATTGAAAAGAGATATATTCATTCTTTGGATAGAGTAATAAAATCGGCATTAGAGTTTTTTATGGAGATAAAGTCAGATAGCAGGATTGTATACTTCACAAACTTCAAAGTTTTGTCAAGCAGTAAAAAAATCGATTAGCCAAAGAAACTCCAAATATTACATGGCGAATAATCACTTTGAAAATCGAAAATGGATTAATTAATTGAGATGAAAAAAATCTATTGCAATTGGGGTATTTTAACAAGATGATTTTATAAAAACAATGTTCACTCTATGGCAATATTTTGACTAATGGATTAATACTACATCAGCAATTGATAGGACTTTTAAAGAGGTAAGAAAATTGATAGATAGAATTGGAAGTTTTGTTTGTGAAAGAAGTCTTGGTAATATTTTATTCTAGTTATGATCTTTATCAATCAATTGATTGGAAATGATTCCTTCAACGAAAATCTTGCTTTTACACAAAATTAAGAACATTATCTTTTTTCCTCTATGAGTTTTGCAATCCTTAAAATTTTTAGTTTTGGGGTAATCAAAGAGAATTGAGTTTCTCTCAATATTGATTTAATTTGCAAAAAAATTAATTAAAAATAAGCGAGGGCGCCTATTCAAATTATGGAAAAGGACCTGAATAATTACATATTAGTTTCAGAAAGTCATCAATCAAATAAACATCAGACATTTCATATACCATGTCATTTTTTTGATATTTTACCTGACATGAGTTTTGTTGTCGATTCAGAATATAGAATCTTACACTGTAACAAATCAGCCTCAGATTTCTTCGGGCTCGATAAGAAAGAATTGCTTGGCAAAGACTTTTTACAAATAATTGCTGTCGAGAAAAGAGAAGATTTTATAAAAAATTTTGATGAAGCTATACAAAGTACCTCAACAAAACAATTCGAATCAACTTTCGTGACAGATGAACAACAAAAATTTGTCAACTTAATTCTAACACCCTTTTTAAGACCTATTGGTTCCTCATCCGATATCAACGATAATAAGGTTTGTTTTGTTTTTGCTCGAGACATCTCAATCGAAAAGGAGAAGGAACTTGATTTAGTGCGTTTTGCAAATGTTGCTGAATTCACTGTCAATCCGCTGGAAATTACCGATGTAGATGGGAAAATTATCTATGTTAATCCAGCTTTTGAAAGATCCAGTGGATATACCAGAGAAGAATTAATTGGCAAAAATCCAAATATCTTCAGTTCTCACAAACATCCCAAAGAATTCTGGCAAAATATGTGGAATACTATCAAACAGGGAAAAGTATGGATTGGAGAAGTTATCAATCGCAGAAAAGATGGACAATTATTCTATACAGATTTATTGATTTCACCAATAATTGATACTAATGGCAAATTAGTCGGATATTTTGGAATACATAGAGACAAAACCGAACAGAAAAAATTAGAACAACAATTAATTCATGCCCAGAAGATGGAAAGTATGGGATTACTCGCAGCTGGACTTGCTCATGAAGTGGGTAATCCACTCGCTTCAATTTCATCACTTGTGCAGGTCATTCAAAGAACAAATAAAGATGAATTCACAAATCAAAAACTTGAATTGATTAAAAGTCAAATTAATAGAATATCAAAAATAATTCGAGATCTTGTAAACTTCTCCAGACAATCAACTTATGAGTTGCAATCGACAGATATAAATAAAGTTTTAAAATCAGCAATTGAGATTGCAAGGGTTAGTAAAAAAGCCAAGGGTATAAATTTTATAGAGGAATATGATCCTTCACTTCCGATTTTATATCTTGTGCCCGATCAACTACAACAGGTCTTTCTCAATATTTTAATCAACGCTATTGATGCACTTTGTATTGATTCGAATCGAATGATTTATTTTAATCAAAAACCTGAAATAATCTCAAGAACATATAAGGATGATAACAGAGTTTTCATCTCCTTCACTGATAATGGTACTGGTATACCTGAATCAGCTATAAATAAAATTTTTGATCCTTTTTATACCACAAAGAAAGTTGGAGAAGGTACGGGACTTGGATTATGGGTTAGTTATAATATAATCAAGAGTTTCAACGGAGAAATTCATGTCAATTCTAAGGAAGGTTCAGGTAGTACATTTACAATAGTAATTCCAATAAATATAAATTCGGTAGAATAACCTATGAGTGCAAAAATTTTACTTGTTGATGACGAAGAAATTTTAAGAGAAAATATAGCATTAATTCTTAGATCTGAAGGTTTTGAAGTAGAAGAAGCTACGAATGGTGAAGAAGCATATGAAAAGTACCTGGATGGTAAATATGATATTTTAATTTCTGATATTGAGATGCCAAAAATGAAGGGTATCGAATTACTGGAAAAAGTTTCAAAAATAGATCCACAGTTAATTACGATATTTATCACCGCTTACGGTTCTCTCGAAACTGCCATAGCAGCGCTGAGGTTAGGAGCCAGTGATTATATCCTGAAACCAATCGATTTCGATGAGTTACTTGTAAAACTTAAAAGATTACTCGAATTCCGTAAACTTATCATCGAAAATCAGACATATCGGAGGGAGTTACAAAGACAATATTCTTTTGATAGAATAATTGGTAAAAGCCCTGCCATGCAAAAAGTTTTTGAGATGATAAAATCTGTTTCCCAGACAAATAGTAGTGTGTTAATAACCGGTAATAGTGGAACGGGAAAAGAACTTGTAAGCAGAGCTATACATTATAATGGACCTCGAAAAGATAAACCGTTTGTTGTTGTAAATTGTGGTGCTATTCCAGAAACTTTGATTGAAAGTGAATTATTTGGACATAAGAAAGGTTCATTCACAGGTGCAATCAAGGATAAGGAAGGCTATTTCCAGGCTGCCGATGGTGGAACATTATTTCTTGATGAGATTAGTGAAATGCCACTACAATCACAGGTTCGTTTACTTAGAGCCATCGAACAAAAAGAAATTATTCCTGTTGGTGCATCGACTCCAATTCCTGTTGATGTAAGAATTATTTCTGCAACTAACAAAGACCTATATAAAGAAGTTGAAGTGGGAAGATTTAGAAGAGATTTATATTACAGATTAAATGTAGTGGAAATTCACCTCCCATCACTCACAGAAAGAGTTGAAGATATTCCATTACTGGTTGATTTCTTCCTTGATAAATATCGTAAAGAAATGAACAAGAACATAAAGGGAGTTGATGCAGAGGCAATGAAAGCTCTAATGGCTTATACATGGAAAGGGGAAGTGCGAGAACTGGAAAATGTTATTGAGAGAGCTGTTATCTTTTGTAATGATGAATACATCACTCTTAAAGATTTACCTTCATACATTATACACACATCAAGTTCAGATAATATTTCAGAGAATGGAATTAAAACACTTACGCAGGCGATCAATGATTTTGAGAAAGAATACATTCAAAGAATTCTTGTTATAAATAACTATGACAAAGATAAAACTGCTAGAGACCTTGGAATAAGCACAGCCACTCTCTATAGAAGGATTAGAGAGCTAAAGATATTCCTGTAAAATTATTGTTGATTATTTCTATTCCACCTATTTTCAATTTTGATAAACTTCTCTCATTTTCAAGAATTTCTATTCTAAAATTCTGGGTTAAACGATAATAAATTTTATTTTTTGAAGTTTTTTAGAGTTTCCTCATTTAAATATCCAATTTCAATTGAAGTTTAATCTGGCATAATCATTGAGTATTATTTTAATGTATGGAATCCAAGTCTAAATTCACCAATGAAAATAGAATCACAGTTAATAAGAGGGAACAGTCAAGAAAAGAATCAAAACTAAAATTCGTTCTGTACACAGAAGATTTTGATTTCGCTCAAAGTATCAGTCTATATTTCCAGAAGGAATCTCATAAAGTAAGCACGACAAATGATGAGGAAATTTTAATTCAAATTGTTAAATCAATTCAACCTGATTTTGTAATTCTCGATATTTCAATATCGGAATCACTAATCACATTAGTTGAACAGTTAAAAAAGAGTGGCGAGCGAATAAGAATAATTCTTTTTACTTCACCAACTATCTCAAAAAATGAAACACTATCCAAACTCCAAAACATTGTGGATCAAATTTTCTTTCAACCAATCGATATCATAGAATTCAATCAATTAGTTAATTTTTACTCAGCTGATTAGGGCATTGCTTTTTCAATTTTGCAAAAATTTTTATCGATTTATCGAATTTGAGAAAAAAAGCTTTGTAAGTGACAAATAATCAAAGTTTTTGCCCAATTTTTTAAGGCATAATTTTTGATTAAAAATCAAGAAATTTTTCTAATTTTGAAAAATTTAATTATTGATGATATTAATTATTGAATGTTTAATCTAATAAGGAAGGGTTAAAATGAAACGAAATATGGTTACAATTGATGGTAATGAAGCAGCAGCATATATAGCTTATCATACTAATGAGGTTATTGCAATTTATCCAATCACACCATCATCTCCCATGGGCGAGTGGTGTGATGCGTGGGCTGCTGAAGGGAAAAGAAATATCTGGGGAGATGTACCAATTGTTAGTGAGCTACAAAGTGAAGGTGGCGCATCTGGAAGTGTTCATGGTGCATTACAAAGTGGTGCACTCACAACTACTTTCACTTCTGCTCAAGGTTTACTCTTGATGATACCTAATATGTTCAAGATTGCAGGCGAGCTCACTTCAACTGTTTTTCATGTAGCTGCCAGGTCAATTGCTGCTCATGCTCTATCGATATTTGGTGATCACCAGGATGTTATGGCAGCAAGGTCTACTGGATTTGCATTGTTAGCTTCAAATTCTGTTCAGGAAGTCATGGACTTTGCATTGATAGCGCAAGCTGCTACTCTTGAAGCTCGAGTACCTTTCTTACACTTCTTCGATGGCTTCAGAACAACTCACGAGGTTATGAAAATCGAGCAATTAACTATTGAAGATATGAAGTTCATGATTGATGATGATTTGGTGATTGCTCACAGGATGAGAGCTTTAAGTCCAGATAGGCCATTTATTCGAGGTACTGCTCAAAATCCTGATGTTTATTTTCAGGGTAGAGAAACTGTGAATCCATTCTATCTCAAATGCCCTGAGATCGTACAGAAACAGATGGATAAATTCGCAACTCTTACTGGTAGACAATACCATTTATTCGATTATTTCGGAGCTCCAGATGCAGAAAAAGTTATTGTACTGATGGGTTCGGGTGCACAGACAGTTGAAGAAACTGTTGAATACTTAATGGATAAAGGCGAAAAAGTTGGCGTTGTAAAGGTCAGACTATACAGACCATTCTCAGTTAATCATTTTATAAATTCACTTCCGAAGACTGTTAAATCCATTGCAGTGCTGGATAGAACAAAAGAACCAGGCGCAGCAGGAGAACCATTATATCTTGATGTAGTTAATGCTCTAACGGAGAAATTCAATAATGATGAATTACCATTTAGATTACCAAAAGTGATCGGTGGAAGATATGGACTTTCGTCAAAAGAATTTACTCCTGCGATGGTTAAGGCAATTTTCAATGAATTAGAAAAATCCAAACCAAAGAATCATTTTACGATCGGTATTATTGATGATGTTACTAATACAAGTTTAGAATTTGATCCAAACTTCAATATCGAGTCGCCAGAAACTGTAAGATGTAAATTTTATGGACTTGGTTCAGATGGTACGGTAGGTGCAAATAAAAACTCGATTAAAATAATCGGTGAGGGTACAGATTATTATGCTCAAGGTTATTTTGTGTACGATTCGAAGAAATCCGGTTCAACTACAATATCTCACTTGAGATTTGGACCTAAACCGATTAAATCAGAATATTTAATTACATCTGCAAATTTTGTGGCTTGTCATCAACAAGTGTTTCTTGAGAAATTTGATATGTTGGAAGATGCTGTTGAAGGAGCAACATTCTTATTGAATACTCAAGTTCCACCTGATAAAGTCTGGGATTCATTACCTGAAAAGGTACAACGTGATTTAATTAATAAGAAGATGAAGCTTTATGTGATTGATGCATATAAAGTTGCTCGCGAAACAGGAATGGGAGTGCGAATTAATACGATAATGCAAACATGTTTCTTTGCAATCTCAAATATTTTCCCAAGAGAAAAGTCGATTGAATTGATAAAAGATGCTATCAAGAAGACTTATGGTTCTAAGGGAGAAAAAGTTGTTCAAATGAATTTTGCTGCTGTTGACAAGACACTGGATAATCTCTTCGAAGTACCAATTCCAAATAAAATAACGAGTACAAAACAATTACAACCACCGGTGACGGATGATGCACCAGAATTTGTAAAAGATGTTCTGGGTAAAATTATAGCTGGCAAAGGTGATTTAATTCCTGTTAGTAAAATGCCTTATGATGGAACTTTTCCATCTGGTACGGCTAGATACGAAAAAAGAAACATTGCACTGGAAGTTCCAGTGTGGGACCCAGAAGTTTGTATACAATGCAATAAATGTGTTATAGTTTGTCCACACGCAACAATTCGAGCAAAAGTTTATGAAGAGGTTTATATAAAAGATGCTCCTCCTACCTTTAAATACACAAAATTCAGATCAAAAGAATACGGTGAGAATCTACTTTATTCGTTACAGGTTGCAGTAGAAGATTGCACCGGTTGTGGATTATGTGTTGAAGTATGTCCAGCAAAGAATAAGAAAGAAACTCGTTTGAAAGCAATAAATATGCAACCTCAATTGCCGCTGAGAGAACAGGAAAGAGTTAACTGGGATTTCTTCCTTCAAATTCCAGATCTGGATAGAAGAAAAGTAAAAGTTGAAAATGTCAAAGATTCACAATTCCTTGAACCATTGTTCGAGTTCTCAGGTGCCTGTGCAGGTTGTGGTGAAACTCCTTATGTTAAATTAGTATCACAGTTATTTGGTGATCGTGCGATCATTGCTAACGCGACTGGTTGTTCTTCAATTTATGGTGGAAATTTACCAACAACACCATGGACATATAACAAAGATGGTAGAGGTCCAGCGTGGTCGAATTCCTTATTTGAAGATAATGCTGAATTCGGTTTTGGATTCAGGCTGGCAATCGATAAACATAATCAATTCGCAAAATATTTACTCAAAAAATTAGCCTCAGAGATAGGTGAACAGTTAGTGGAAGAAATCTTGAATGCAAATCAAAAAGATGAAGCAGGAATTTATGAACAAAGATTGCGAGTTGAGGAATTAAAGAAACGTTTAGCAGAAATTAAAAATGCTGATCCAAATGATGTGAAACACTTACTTGCTGTTGCAGATTATCTTGTGAAAAAATCTGTCTGGATAATCGGTGGTGATGGTTGGGCATACGATATTGGATATGGTGGGCTCGATCATGTCCTTGCATCAGGAAAAGATGTAAATATCCTTGTTCTTGATACTGAAGTATATTCAAATACCGGTGGTCAGATGTCGAAAGCGACACCAAAAGGTGCTGTTGCAAGATTTGCAATGGCTGGTAAACCAGTAGCTAAAAAAGATTTAGGATTAATGGCTTTAACTTATGGTAATGTTTATGTAGCCAAAGTGGCAATGGGTGCAAATGATGCTCACACTGTTCGTGCATTTCTCGAAGCAGAAGCTTACGAAGGTCCATCATTAATTATTGCTTATAGTCATTGCATCGCTCATGGCATTGATATGGAAAAAGGAATGGTACAGCAAAAACTTGCAGTTGATTCTGGTTATTGGCAACTCTATCGTTATAATCCTGATTTAATTAAAGAAGGTAAAAACCCATTCAAATTTGATTCAAAAGGAATAAAGATTCCTTTCAAAGATTACGCTTATAATGAGACGAGATACAAAATGTTAACGAAATCACATCCAGAGATTGCAGAACGCTTGATGAAAGAAGCCCAGAAAGAAATCGAATTCAGATACAAACAATACGAAGAACTTGCCAATTCGAAAGTATATGAGATGTTCTTTAAGGCTCACAATAATGGGAATGGTAAAGAAGAATAATTAAATGTGATGGGATTGTCTATAAGTAGGCAATCCCACCATTAAATTAAACTAAAAGGAGTTCAATATGGATTTAACAACGACATATCTTGGAATGAAATTAAAGAATCCAGTTGTACCATCTGCAAGTCCACTCTCAAAGGATTTAGATAAAGTAAAAAGATTAGAAGAATCTGGTGCTGCAGCCATTACATTGTGGTCTCTTTTCGAAGAAGAAATAGAATCAGAACAATTAGAATTATTTTATAGAACAACTCTACATTCCGAGAGTTATGCAGAAGCCTTGAGCTATTTCCCGGAATTTCCGGAATATAAAGTTGGACCTGAGACATATCTTGAACACATCCGAAAGATAAAAGAAACTGTACATATTCCTGTTATCGCAAGTATTAATGGAAAATCGCTGGGGGGATGGGTAGATTTTGCAAAGAAAATTGAACAAGCCGGTGCTGATGCTCTTGAATTAAATATCTATTTCCTCGCAACTGATATAAACATAAGTGGTGCAGAAATTGATAAAATGTATATTGATATTGTCTCCGAAGTAAGGAAAGCAGTGAAAATTCCGATAGCTGTTAAATTAAGTCCGTATTTCAGTTCTACTGCATGGTTAGCAAACGAACTTGTAAAAGCAGGTGCCAACGGTCTTGTTTTATTCAATAGATTTTATCAACCAGATATCGATTTAGAAAATCTTGAAGTTGTTCCGAATGTTATTTTAAGTACATCCTTTGCAAATCGTTTACCTCTCAGATGGATTGCAATTCTTTACGGAAGAGTTGATGCAGATTTAGCAGCAACGAGCGGAATTTCAACTGCTGAAGATGTCATCAAAATGATCATGGCAGGAGCAAGTGTAACTCAAATGTTTTCTGCTCTCATCAAATTTGGTGAAAAGCATATCGCAAGGGTTTTAAATGATATTCAAAAATGGATGGAAGAACATGAATATGAATCTATTGAGCAAATGAAAGGAAGTATGAGTCACAAAGCAGTTGAAAACCCTGCTGCATTTGAGAGAGCTAATTACATGAAGATTCTCCAAACTTTTGATCCATCAAAGCTGAAATTTTAAACTGGATTTTTATGATTTTAGTGGTGAAAAATTTATTTGGTTAAGTTTACTAAATACGAATTATTATCAATCACCACTTATTTTTGAATAAAATTACTTAAAAGATGAAAAGTAAACAGAAACCACAAATACTGATTCAATTAAAGAAAGAGAAAATACTTGAGAAAATTTTAGTTCCAACGGATTTATCGCCATTATCATTATCAGCTCTGGATTACGCGAATTCAATAGCAGAAACTTACGATGCTAAAGTTTATTTGGTATATGTCTGTGAAAATATACCATCCCAGAAGAAACAGAGAAAAAATCCTCAGATAATAGAGGAGTTAAAGAATTATAAGAAGAAGTTAAAAGAGCAATTAAAATCAATTGCAGAAAGTAAGCTGAATCTTGCTGATGAAGTTGATATAGTTATTCTTCAGGGAAATCCTTATAAAGAAATAATTAAATTTAGCATCGAAAATGGTGTTGGATTAATTGTGGTTGCTTCTCATGGAAGAACAGGTTTCTCACATATTCTGATGGGAAGCGTAGCGGAAAAAATTGTGAGATATTCTCCAGTTCCTGTATTAACTGTAAAACCAGGTGAAGTAACTTCTTCCTTTTTAACACGAGATGATGTTGAAAAAGAACTTCACTTAAAATATAAACCTGACGATTTTATCGAACTTTAAAAAAATAGTGCGGAGGATAATCGTGATGTTTAGAAAATTCTGCAAACTCTCTCTTTTTATCTTATTCATTCTTCTAAATCCCATTACAAGTACTGCTCAAACAGATGATGAGTGCCTGAGCTGTCACAGTGATTCAGAACTCTCAATGGAAAAAGATGGAAAGACAATCTCATTGTTCGTTGAAGAGAATGTATTAAAAAATTCAGTCCACAAAAAAAGTAGTTGTGTATCGTGCCATCGTGGGTTTAACCCGGAAGAAATCCCACATAAAGAAGTAATCGAACCAATTAAATGTTCAAGTTGTCATAAAGATGCACCTTTAAAACATATTTTCCATCCAAAACTTTTTAATGTCGGTGAAAGCTCAAAGAACAAAGCATTGGATTGTAAAGGTTGTCATGGTACTCATGGTGTTTTCTCGACAAAAAGCATGAAATTCCCATTTTATATTTCTAACCTTACTGGATCTTGTGGTAATTGTCACACTGAAGTAAAAGATGATTTTGTAAAATCAATTCACAATCGATCTCTTGAAGAAAATAATCCATTTGCTCCGAATTGTTTAACCTGTCACAAGTCAAAGGTCTCTGTTACATATCTACAGAGGGATACACTCCGCACAAAGATTGCACAGGAAAAATTATGCCTGAACTGTCACCTTGAAAAGCCTGAAGTGGCTGAACTTGTCGCTACCAAAGTTTCGTTTATAAGAGCCTATGAAAATAGTGTACACGGAAAAGCCCTTTTAGGAGGAAATAGCAAAGCAGCGAATTGTATCGATTGCCATAGTTCCCATTTAGTGATAAAATCGACGGATGAAAATTCCCCGGTTTCCAAGTTTCAGGTTGTCAAAACATGTGGTAAATGTCATGAGAAAGAAGCTAAAGAGTTTGAAGAAAGTATCCATGGAGTTGCACTTAGTCGTAGAAATATTGATGCACCATCATGTACCGATTGTCACGGTGAGCATAACATTCTGAATCCAGATGATCCCAGAGCACCAGTCTCATTTCGAAATGTTTCCGTTCAGGTATGTTCTCCCTGTCATAGTTCTGTTAAGTTAGCAGAAAAATATGGATTGAGTCCAAGACAGGTTACTACATTTAGAACGAGTTATCATGGACTTGCAATTCGTGGTGGTGATACCGAAGCAGCAAACTGTGCCAGCTGTCATGGCTATCATAATATTAAACCATCGACCGATTCTACATCAACAATTCACAAAGCGAATCTTGTAAAAACTTGTGGAAAGTGTCACCCAGGTGCGAACGAGAGATTCGCAGAAGGAAAAATTCATATTACTGAAACAGAAAAAGAAGAACCAATTTTATACTGGATCTCAACGATATATATCATTCTTATTCTTACTACAATTGGTGGAATGGTTATACATAACACATTCGATTTCATTAAACGTGCAAAAAGAAGAAAAATGATTCAACGCGGCTTGATAAAACTTGAACATGTTGGTCATTCGTTGTATTTGAGAATGACAGTAAATGAGAGGATCCAGCACTTCTTGCTTTTGATTAGTTTCTTCACATTAGTAATAACAGGCTTTGCTCTAAGATTTCCAGAAGCCTGGTGGGTCAGACATCTCCGTGAATTAATTCCTGGCTTTTTTGAATTGCGAAGTTTATTACATAGAATTGCTGCTGTTGTTATGGTTGTCGATTCAATTTATCATATACTTTATCTTTCATTTACTGAAAGAGGCAAACAATTATTTAAGGATCTATTACCAAATATCAAAGACGTGAAGGATGCGATCGGTGTGATGAAATATAATCTTGGATTCTCACCTGTTAAACCGAAGTTGGATAGGTTCAGTTATGTAGAGAAATTTGAATACTGGGCACTCGTTTGGGGTACAATCGTCATGACACTAACCGGTATCATAATGTGGTTTGAAAATACTTTTATAGGAATATTTACCAAATTGGGCTATGATATTGCAAGAACAATTCATTACTTCGAAGCGTGGTTAGCATTTCTGGCAATTATATTCTGGCATTTCTATTTTGTTATTTTCAATCCCGATGTTTACCCGATGAGCCTTGCTTGGATTAAAGGTTATTTGACAGAAGAAGAAATGGCTGATGAGCATCCACTCGAACTTGAAAGAATCAAAGCCCAACAATCAAAATCAGAAAGTGTTGAGGAAAAGAAAGATCAAAATTAATTTGAGATTAATTTTAACAATTGTACTTGAGTTATGTTTGGGTTTAGATTAAGTTCACCTAAGTTAAATGAATATTCGATAAAATTGGTATTGAAGAGAAATATCTCAAACTTGATTTATATTTATTGAACCAGAAAATCTATTTCTATTTTGAAAATATGGAAGACTTAAAACAGGTTGTTGCTTTTTCTACGTTTTTTAATAAAAAACAAGTATTAAGCACTGAAAAAAGATTAGGAGTGGAAAATGCTCAAGAAACTTCCAAGAATCTTCTATAATCAAATTTCTATCATCGGTGGAGCTATTGCTTCAGTTAGTTTTGGTCTGATTTTATTTTTAATGATTCTCGAATTGATGGCAGATAATCCTAAACCTTACATGGGAATTATCGCATTTGTTATTCTACCAGTTTTCTTGATCATAGGAATAGTCATATTTTTTTATGGAGCAATCAGGGAAAGAAGAAGAATTGTCGAAGGAGTTTCTCAAGAATTTGAATTTCCAGTAATAAACCTGAATGATCCCTCTCAACGGAGAGCGACGATATTCTTCAGTATAAGTGGAGTATTATTATTGCTTTTTAGTGCTTTTGGTAGTTTTAAAGCTTATGAATATACAGATTCGGATGCGTTTTGTGGTGAATTGTGTCATTCGGTTATGTCTCCAGAATATACCGCATATAAAGTATCGCCTCATTCCCGTGTTGGATGTGTGAAATGTCATATTGGCCCTGGTGCCGATTGGTTTGTAAGATCGAAACTCTCAGGAAGTTATCAGGTCTATGCAACATTGTTCAATAAGTATCCCAGACCTATCCCAACACCTATCGAGAATTTAAGACCAGCACAGGAAACTTGCGAGCAATGTCACTGGCCACAACACTTTTTCAGTGAAAAACAAATTTCCTTCGATTATTATGAGAGCGATGAGAAAAATACACGATGGAATTTATATCTGCTCATGAAAATAGGAGGAGGAAACGAGGAAGCCGGCCCTACAAGCGGAATTCATTGGCATATGAACATTAAAAATAAAATTTACTACTATGCAATTGATCGAGAAAGACAGATAATTCCTTACATTGAAGTCGAACGAATGGATGGTTCAAAGACCATTTATCGAAGTACGGAAATAAAATTCAATGAAAATGAAAAGGATAAGTTTTATTCGAGAAGAATGGATTGTATTGATTGCCATAATAGACCAACACACATTTATCATCCTCCTGCAAGATCAGTCAATCATTTAATAAGTTTGGGCTGGATAAATAGACAATTACCTTATATTAAAAGCATTGCTGTTCAAGCACTTGATCAGGATTATACATCAAAGAAAATTGCTCTTGATAGCATCAGATTTTTAATCGATGAGTTTTATGCAATGAATTATCCAGAAATTTACAGGGCGATGAAAAAAGATATCAACGATGCGATTTATAGATTACAACAGATTTATGAGAGAAATTTCTTCCCTGAGATGAAAGTTTCCTGGAGAACACATTTCGATAATATTGGGCATATGTATTATTTAGGTTGTTTTAGATGTCATGATGGAAAGCATGTCAGTGATGACGGTAAAGTATTAACCAAAGATTGTAATACCTGTCATACAATTTTATCTCAGAGCTTTGAAAATCAGCCTGTACGCCTCTCACTCGAAGGACTTGATTACATACATCCTGTAGATATCGGGAATGATTGGAAAGAAGTCAACTGTTCAGAATGTCACGGAAAAGGGAAAGAAATATCTGAATATAGAGACAGACCAGAATTGCTAAGAGCGAATAGGTGAATGGTTATATCTGATAATGACAGTTGGTATTAAGTATTTGATTTGATTCATATATAATTAGCATTTGAAATTTTATAGTATCATTCCTTAGTTTTGTAGCGATGTATGATTTTTTAATTCCCAAAATTCGAATACTTCTTAATTCGAAGTCAGACTTCAGTCTTCGGCATCGTAATTATCTCCCTTCTCGTTACGAAAATGTCTTCTAACTAATTCATCTTCTATTTTTCCATAATTCAATATTTTTAATAAACAGGAGTGGTTTACTATGATTATCGGAATTAGAAGAGAAGATAAAAATAAATGGGAAAGAAGAACTCCATTAATTCCAGAACACACAAAAGAATTAATCGAGCAATTAGGCATTCAGGTAATGGTTCAACCATCTGAAATTAGAATTTTTAGTGATGAAGAGTATGAAAAATCAGGTGCTATTCTATCAGAAGATTTATCAAGGGCGGAAATTATTTTTGGAGTTAAAGAAGTACCGGTAGATAAAATTTTACCTGAAAAAACTTATGTGATTTTCGCTCATATTATTAAAGGTCAAACACATAATATGCCGATGCTTGCAAAACTGATGGAATTGAATTGCAATTTGATTGATTATGAACGAATTGTCGATGAACATGGAAGAAGACTAATATTTTTTGGTAAGTACGCTGGATATGCAGGGTTAGTCGAAACTTTTCATGCTTTAGGTAGAAAATTAAAATTACTTGGAATCGATACACCATTTAAATTTATCAAACAACCTTACATTTACTCTGGAATAGAAGAAGCTAAAGAAGCATTGCATGAAGCTGGAAATTTAATTCAGCAAGAAGGACTTCCTCAGGAGATTCTGCCTTTCACTGTTGGTTTTGCTGGTTATGGAAATGTATCGAAGGGAGCACAGGAATTTTTTGATTTAATACCTCACATTGAAATTACTCCACTGGAACTCTTGAACAATTACGATGAATTAAAATCAATTAAAGATAAATTAATCAAAATCGTTTTTAAGGAAGAAGATACAGTAAAAAGAAAAAGTGGTGAATTTAATCTTCAAGAATTTTTCAATAGTCCTGAAAATTATGAATCACGATTCGAAGATTATATTCCGAAATTAAGAGTTTTGTTGAATTGCATCTTCTGGACAGAAAAATATCCGCGATTAGTAACAAAAAATTATCTACTTAAAAATCCGGAGGTTAGTAAATCACTTTTTGTTATTGGCGATATAAGTTGTGATATTAATGGTGCAATTGAGATAACATACAAAGCAACTCAACCTGATGAACCATGTTTTACATTTAATCCATTTAGAGATGAATTTCAAGATGGAATTCAAAGGGATGGAATTCCAGTTATGGCGGTTGATAATCTTCCCTGTGAATTTGCGAAAGAATCATCAACTGAATTTTCTAATGTTTTAAAACAATTCATTCCACAGATTTTAAGCAATCACTTTGATAAAGATTTTTCTGAATTAAATCTACCATATCCGATTAAAAAAGCAATTATCCTTCATAGAGGAAAATTGACACAAGACTACAAATACATCGAAAAATATTTAAAGGGAGCAAATCAATGAAAAAAATTTTAGTACTGGGCGCAGGGCTCGTTAGTCGCCCTGGAGTACATTATTTATTAAATCAAAAGGATTTAGAAGTAACAGTTGCATCCCGCACAGTTAGTAAAGCGGAGGAATTAGTAAAAGGATTCCCAAATGGAAAAGCAGAGCAAGTGAATGTGGAAGATAGAGAAGCACTGGCAAATTTAGTGAAAGAGAATGATATTGTGATCAGTCTTCTTCCCTGGGTTCATCACATGAAGGTTGCTGAACTGTGTATTGAATATGAAAAGCATATGGTCACAACATCATATGTTAGTCCTGCGATGCGTGAACTTGATGGAAGAGTTAGAGAAAAACAATTATTGTTCTTGAATGAGATAGGAGTTGATCCCGGAATTGATCACATGTCGGCAATGAAGATTATTGATGAGGTAGAGAAAGAAGGTGGAAAAGTTCTCCATTTTTATTCTTACTGTGGAGGCTTACCTGCTCCTCAACACAATGATAATCCATTTGGATATAAATTCAGCTGGAGTCCGAGGGGAGTTGTTCTTGCATCGAGAAATCCGGCAAGATATTTAGAAAATGGAAAAATAGTTGAGATTGAAGGAAAAGATTTGTTCAGAAATTATACTATTGAAGAAGTTGATGGACTGGGCAAATTTGAAGTTTATCCAAACAGAGATTCTGTTCCTTATAAAGAATTGTACGGACTAAAAGATGCGTTGACGGTTAAAAGAGGAACATACAGAAATCTTGGCTGGTGCGATACATTTTATGTTCTCAATCAACTTGGTTTTATAAATGAAACACCAGTCGACTATGTTGAAGGAAATTCATATAAAAACATAACAGCTAAATTACTTGGAGTTGAAACAGATAAAGTCAAAGAAGAGATCAAAAAGAGAGTAACAATTGAAAAAATTGATGAAGTAATTTCTCGTCTTGAATGGCTTGGTTTGTTTGGTGATGAAATTGTGCAAAATGCAAATAATCTTCTCGATATGCTTAGCAACAGATTACAAGAAAAGCTTGTCTATAAACCCGGTGAAGTTGATATGCTCCTACTTAAACATACATTTATTGTTGAAAATAAAGATGGCTCGATGGATAAAATAACATCAACTCTGATTGATTTTGGTATTCCTTACGGTGATACATCAATGGCGAGAACTGTTAGTTTACCAATGGCAATTGCTGTAAAGATGATTGCAAACGGCGAGATAAAAGAGACCGGTATCAGAATTCCAAATACAAAAGACATTTATGAACCTGTCCTATCTGAACTTGAGAAGCTGAATATTAAGATGATTGAAAAACGAGAGAAATTAAATCAATAAATTGGAGAGAAACCCTGTTTTTTTGATTATTCGAATAACAGGGTTTCTATTTTTTAAATTGAGTGAGTTTCTGATATTTTTATTTATAAATCAGATTAACATTGATCAAAAAACTTAATTTATAAAATTTTTAATGGCTGAGTATGATGGAAGTTCAATCAATACATCAAAAACTTCACACATATTTACAGAAGGCTGCATTTGATATAGTGCTCGATATTGAGAAAAGTACTCCTTCGCACATTTATGATAAAAAAAATGATAAATACTATCTCGATATGTTCACATTTTTTGCAACAATGCCTTTAGGAATGAATCATCCGCAATTGCTGGATGAAAAATTTTTGAAAGATTTAACAAAAGCAGCAATCAACAAACCTTCCAACACAGATTTTTTCACAGAAGAATATGAGAAATTCATTCTAAGTTTTGAAAAAATTGCGATGCCTTCCTGGGGTAAACATTTATTTTTTATCGAAGGTGGTGCTTTAGCGGTAGAAAATACATTAAAAATTGCCTTCGATTGGAAAGTAAGAAAAAATTTTTTGAAAGGTTATAAAACAGAAAAAGGTCACCAGGTTATTCATTTTAAAGAAGCTTTTCACGGAAGAAGTGGTTATACGCTCTCACTAACAAATACTGATCCTAATAAGATTCAATATTTTCCAAAATTCAACTGGCCAAGAATTGATAATCCAAAACTTAGTTTTCCTGTAACCAACGAAGTGCTTCAATCAGTAATTCAAAGAGAAAATGAGGCTATCAATCAAATCAAAAAAGCAATTCACGACAACAAAGATGATATCGCATGCATGATTATTGAACCAATTCAGGGTGAGGGTGGTGATAATCATTTTAGAAAAGAATTTTTTGCTCACTTGAGACAAATATGTGATGAGAATGAGATCCTTTTAATATTCGATGAAGTCCAGACAGGTATTGGGTTAACAGGAAAAATGTGGGCATTTGAACATTTCATTGAACCAGATATCATAGCATTTGGAAAAAAGTTACAGGTAGGTGGTGTTATTTGTAATAATAGAATTGATGATATTGAGGACAATGTTTTCCGTAAAGGTGGTAGAATCAATTCAACATGGGGAGGAAATCTAACTGATTTTGTGAGAGCAACAAAATATCTGGAGATAATCGACGAGGAAAAATTGGTTGATAACGCCAGAATCATGGGTGAATACTTACTCAACTCACTTAAAAATTTACACAACGAATTTCCTGAATTTATTTCAAATGCAAGGGGAAAAGGATTAATGTGTGCAATTGATTGTAAAGACAGAACATTTCGAGATAACTTGAGAAGAAAATTATTTGAGAATGGAATGATTATCCTTGGTTGTGGAGAAAAATCAATTCGATTTAGACCAAGACTCTCTGTAAATAAAGAAGATATTGACAAAGCAATGGAAATTTTTACATTATCATTAAGGGAATTGAGATGAGTGGAATTCTATATGTGGTTGCAACTCCGATAGGAAATCTGGAAGACATTTCACCCAGAGCGATTGAAGTTTTATCGAATGTCGATTTCATCTTGTGTGAAGATACAAGAGAAAGTATAAAAATATTAAATCATTATGGTATCAAAAAGCAATTGATAAGTTTCCATTCATACTCTGAAGATGAAAAAATACCTTTTGTACTACGAGAACTAAGAAATGGAAAATCCATTGCCTTGATTTCAGATAGTGGGACACCATGCATCTCTGACCCTGGTTCAAAACTCGTTCATGCTTGTATTGAGAAAGATTTTAAGGTAACAGTGATTCCGGGACCGAATTCAATTATTGCAGCACTTGTTATGAGTGGATTCCCGATAACAAGTTTTTATTTCGAGGGATTTATTCCACAGAAAAAAGGAAGAAAAAAAAAATTAGAAGAGATTTCAAGACGAAAAGAGATGACTGTCTTTTTTGAATCACCTTTTCGAATAGAAAAACTAATAAGGGAATTAAATGAACTTTGTCCTAACCGAGAAATAGCACTTTGTAGAGAATTAACCAAAAAGTTCGAAGAAGTAATTACAGGTACTGTATCTGAAATTTATGTTAATCTAAAATCACTTAAATTAAGAGGTGAATTTGTTATCATCCTGAATTCGCTCTAATACTTTTTGATTCCATCAATTAACAACCCTCAACGAATTAAAGATTAATCGCCTTCATAGTTTACGGAAATCCGCAAAATTCTTACGATAAATCGCAAATAATTATGTAAAAACTTATAAAAATAAATCAAAAATTTAGTTTTGTTATCTGGCATTCAATTTGAATTGATTATTGTTGATGAATGAAAAATATCAACTTTTGTTGAATGGTAAAGTGATTGGAATAGTTAATCCTGATTCAGGGTGTTATCTGAGAATCGATGTGGAGCCTTTTCTTCTGGAAATAAAATGTTCTGAAAAACTTGAATTTCATCTCGGCGATTACGCAAGATTGGACTGCGAAATTACAATTAAGAGTATTTCAATTCTGGACAATATATCTAAATCACTAATGAATAAACAGAAATAATGGAGGAATTATGCAAGATAAACAACCTACATACTGGGAGGTGATGGAAGCGAGAGGCTACACTCGTAGAGATTTTCTACGGTTTTGTTCATGGCTGGCAGCGTTCATTGGACTTGAATCTACTGGTATCACAAAAGTTATTCATGCAATGGAAACAAAACCAAGATTGCCAGTCGTTTGGTTTCATTTTCAGGAGTGTACCTGTTGCAGTGAGTCATTTATAAGAACTTCCCATCCAATCGTAGCAGATATAATTCTCGACAAGATTTCTCTTGATTACACGGAAACTCTCCAGGCTGCAGCTGGATTCCAAGCAGAGAAAGCATTGCACGATACGATGAAAAAGTATAAAGGTGAATATGTTATGCTTGTTGAGGGTTCAGTTCCTACTAATGACGACGGAATTTATTGTTGTATTGGTGGAAGGACTGCTCTTGATATTGTAAGAGAAGCAGCAGAGGGTGCAAAAGCAATAATTGCCTGGGGCAGTTGTGCTTCTAATGGGTGTATACAATCAGCAAATCCTAATCCCACAGGTGCAAAACCAGTTCATAAAGTAGTAAATGGAAAACCAATTGTAAAGGTACCAGGTTGTCCTCCAATTGGAGAGGTGATGGCTGGTGTTATTGTTCATATTTTAACATTTGATAGAATTCCTCAACTTGACGGTTTGGGTCGCCCAAAAGCATTTTATTCCAGAAGGGTTCATGATACTTGTTATAGAAGACCAAATTATGATGCAGGTCTTTTTGTGGAAACATTTGACGATGAAAATGCAAAGAAAGGTTATTGCTTATATAAAGTTGGTTGTCGTGGACCTGTGACTTATAACTCCTGTGGAGTAATCAGATGGAACAACGGAGTAAGTTATCCTATTCAATCAGGTCATCCCTGTATTGGTTGCAGTGAAGAAAATTTCTGGGACAATGGACCATTCTATCAACATCTGGCATCATTCCCTGGTTTTGGAATTGAATCTACTGCGGATGACATAGGAATAGCAATAGGTGCAGTGACAGTTGCTGGTATAGCTGCCCATGCTATCACAACGAATATCAGAAAAAGAAAACTAATTAAAGATAATATCAACGATAGTTTGGAGAAAGGAGGTGAACAATGACAAGAATAGTAGTTGATCCAATAACTCGTATCGAGGGTCATCTTCGAATTGAAGTTGAAGTTAAAGATGGCAAAATAGTAGATGCTTATTCATCAGGTACAATGGTGAGAGGATTCGAAATTATTTTGAAAGGAAGAGATCCAAGAGACGCTTGGGCATTCACAGAAAGAGCCTGTGGAGTGTGTACTACGGTTCATGCATTAGCATCTGTTAGAACAGTTGAAGATGCACTTGGGATAGTCGTACCACCGAATGCTGAGTTGATTCGAAATCTAATGTTCTGTGCTCAATATCTTCAGGATCATGTTGTACATTTTTACCATTTACATGCTCTTGATTGGGTTGATGTAGTCAGTGCACTGAAAGCTGATCCTGTAAAGACATCGGAAATAGCACAGAAGATTTCTAATTATCCAAAGAGTTCACCAAAATATTTCTCCGATTTACAAAAGAGATTAACAGCATTTGTCAGTAGTGGTCAATTAGGAATTTTTGCAAATGCTTACTGGGGACATCCAGCATATAAATTACCTCCAGAAGTTAATCTGATTGGCGTTGCTCATTATCTCGAAGCACTTGAATGGCAAAAAGAAATTGTGAAGATTCACACTATCTTTGGAGGTAAGAATCCACATCCAAATTATTTAGTTGGTGGCGTACCATGTTCGATTAATCTTGATGAAGCCAATGCTATAAATGCTGAAAGACTCGCAATGGTTGGAAAACTTCTTGATGATGCTCAGACTTTTGTTGAACAGGTTTATCTGGCTGATGTCTTTGCTGTCGCACCATTCTATCTTGAGTGGGCGAGTTATGGGGGTGGTTTGACTAATTATCTTGCCTATGGGGATTTACCAACGGCTGGTTACAACGAACCATCTAAATTTAAATTTCCTCGTGGTGTAGTTCTTGATAGAAATTTATCTGCAGTTCATCCGGTTGATGGAAAAAATTTAGAAGAAATTCAAGAATATGTAACCCATTCATGGTACGAATATTCAACAGGTGATGACAAACCTCTTCATCCGTGGAATGGTGAAACGAAATTTAATTATACTGGACCGAAACCACCATATGATTATCTCAATATTGATGGTAAGTACAGCTGGCTGAAAACTCCACGCTGGAATGGTAAACCGATGGAAGTTGGTCCACTTGCAAGACTGGTTGTAGGTTATGCCTCTGGAAATGATGACATTAAAGAAGTAGTCAACGAAGCTTTGAAAAAATTGAATGTTCCGGCTTCTGTTTTGTTTTCAACACTTGGTAGAACAGCTGCCCGTGCACTTGAAACGAAATTGATAGCTGTCTGGGCAAAAGAATTTTATCAGCAGTTACTTTCTAATATCAAAAATGGGGACACAAGGACCTTCAATCCAGAAAAATTTGATCCAGAAACCTGGCCTGATGAAGCAAGAGGAGTTGGCATGACGGAAGCACCTCGAGGCGCACTTGCCCATTGGATTGTGATTAAAAATAAAAAAATTGAAAATTATCAACTTGTTGTACCTTCAACATGGAATGCTTCACCAAGAGATGCAATGGGGCAAATGTCAGCGTATGAAGCATCACTAATAGGTACACCCATTAAAAATCCTGAGCAACCACTTGAAATTTTGAGAACAATTCATTCGTTTGATCCATGTATTGCTTGTGCTGTACATATTTATGATGAGAAAGGTCGATATATTCATCAGCTTCAAACATTTTAGGAGGTGAAGATGAATGATTATTCAATAAAAAGAGTATATGTCTGGCAACTCCCTGTTAGAATTTATCACTGGTTAAATTTTCTCTCTGTACTCGTATTATGTATTACAGGTTATCTAATTGGATCCCCACCAGCGATTATAAGTGGAAATGAAGCCTCGTTCAGTTATTGGTTTGGAACGATTCGATTTTTTCATTTTGTAGCAGCATTCATTTTCTTTTTTAATTTCATATTCCGAATTTATTGGGGATTCGTTGGTAATAAATATGCAAACTGGAAAGCATTCTTTCCTTTTACAAAAGCACAACGCAAAGAAATAATTGATGTACTAAAGGTTGATATTCTACAGGCGAAGGTTCAACCGTTAAAATCAATTGGACATAATGCACTCGCTGGGTTGACTTATTTTCTAACTTTTCTTGCATTCCTGTTTCAGAGTTTTACTGGATTTGGTATGTATTCAGCTATGAGCAAATCTTTTTTACCACAATTATTTTCTTGGGTTGTACCTTTGATGGGTGGTGACTTTGCTGTTCGACAATGGCATCATATGATGATGTGGTTCTTCATTATTTTCGCGATTGTTCATGTGTATCTTGTTTTTTATCACGATTATGTTGAAGGTAGAGGAATTGTCTCCTCGATGGTGGGTGGATGGAAATTTATTGAAGAGAAAAAAGAAAACCACTAATTAAACTCTATGATGGGAGAAATATTCTCCCATCTTTTTATCTTATATTCATGATCAATAAAATACTCGTTCTTGGGATTGGTAATTTACTCATGGGTGATGAGGGGATTGGGATTCATGTCATCAGAGAGTTCGAGAAACAAAATCAATTTAAAGATTTTGTTGATGTTGTAGATGGTGGAACTGGTGGCTTCCACCTTCTTTCTTTTCTTCAGGAATACAGAAAAGTAATCATCGTCGATGCAGCATCAGGTGAGAAAGTTGCCGGTTCGATTGAAGTAATTAAACCAAAATATTCAAATGATTTTCCTAAAACACTAACCGCTCATGATATCGGTTTGAAAGATTTAATCGATTCAGCTTTTGTTCTTGGTTCATTCCCGGATATAACTCTTGTAATAGTCTACATCGATACTTATCAGAAAATGGATTTAGAACTGAGTGAGAATGTAAGGCTTGCAATTCCTTCCGTCATCAAAATCTTGAATGACTTGATACAAAAAATTCTCGTGAGCTAATTCTCAACAATTATCATTAATTTTTCAACATCTAACAATTACAATCTTTTATTAATTATCATTAATTTTAAGTTGAATTAGAGTTTAAATCTTTCTAATTAATTCAAGGATGTATGAAGCCATTAATACTACTTACTCAAAATAAAAAAATGCAAGAAATATTATCCAATCTTGATCAAGTGATTGATAGTGATAGTTCAATTTTATTAATTGGTGAAACGGGAGTGGGAAAAGAATTATTTGCAGAATATATTCACAGAAAGAGTAAGCGAGCGGAAAGACCATTTGTGAAGGTTGGTCTCTCCGCAATTCCGGCTGAACTACTTGAAAGCGAATTATTTGGACACGAAAAAGGGGCATTTACAAGTGCTTCATTTGAACGTAAGGGACTATTTGAAATAGCAAATACTGGAACAATTTTTTTGGATGATATCGATGATTTTCCATTGATGTTACAATCAAAACTATTGAGAGTATTAGAATCTAAAGAGATACTCCGACTTGGTAGTAACAAACCCATTCCAATTGATGTTAGATTAATAACTGCGTCCAAAGTCGATCTAAAACAAATGGTGGATGCAGGAAAATTTCGATTAGATCTCTACTATCGTATAAATGTAATTCCTGTTCATATTCCTCCTCTAAGAGAAAGACAGGATGATATTCCGTTATTGATGAATTATTATCTAAAACATTATAATCCAACAAAAGAGATAAAAATATCTGATGAAGCACTGAGTGTATTGGTGAATTATTCATGGCCTGGAAATGTGCGAGAACTCAAAAATGTTGCACAACGACTAGCTATTTTTATAGATGGAGTGATTAAAACAGAACATTTACCCGTCGAGATAACAGTAGAAAATTCAATACAGTCTATAATTAAATCCTGTCACCATTGTTTCATTTCAGATGGGATGAATTTTAATCAAGTTGTGGAATGCTTGGAATCAAATCTAATTCGTGAAGCACTCAAAAGTACAAATGGTAATCAGAGTCAAGCAGCGAGATTACTGGGACTTTCAATTTCAACCTTCCGGGATAAAATGAAAAAGTATAACATCAAAGCTGAGTTCGATTCAGATATTCCTTCTTGATTATCTTATTCTATTTTTCCTTTCCCCATGATAATTCAATTTTAAACTTCATAATTTTGTAAAAAGTAAAATCAATTCAGGAGTCTAAAATGAATATTGAGAAAAAACTCGAAGAACTGGGTTATACACTTTCAACTCCTCCAAAACCATTGGCTGCGTATGTTCCTGTCGTAAAAAGCGGGAATTTAATTTTCACAGCTGGACAGGTTCCATTGATCGAGGGTCAATTGAAATATGTGGGTAAAGTACCTACGACTATTTCCGAAGATGAAGCAATTAAAGCAGCTGAAATTTGTGCGTTGAATTGTCTTTCTGTTATTAAATCTGAAATTGGTGATTTAGACAAATTAAAAAGAATAGTTAAAGTTACTGTTTTTGTTAATTCAACCGATGATTATTCGAAGCAACCTGTTATTGCAAATGGAGCTTCTGAGTTCTTTGTTAAAGTTTTCGGTGATGCTGGCAAACATGCAAGAAGTGCTGTTGGAGTTTCTTCACTCCCGTTAAATGCGCCAGTGGAAGTGGAAGTAATAGCCGAAATTGAAAAATAATTTGTTCTGAATTACAATGCAATATTTGATTTTGAGTCTGGTTTTTATTGGATTATTAAGTTACGAATCAATAGCTAAAAGCTGGATTAGAATTAATCAAGCAGGATACGAACCGAACTCGATAAAAATTGCGGTTATGATCAGCACAGATTTAATTTCAATCAAAAGTTTCAAAGTAGTAGATGCAATCACAAACAAAGCCAGATTCGAGTCACAAAAAGTAGTTAGCACAGGAAAATGGCAAAAATTTAATTCGACTTATAGATTAGATTTTAGTGATTTTGATCAGGAGGGAATTTTCTACTTAAAGGTTGATTCTATTCAATCACCGATTTTTAGAATCACCAAAGGAGTTTATAATAGTTCTCCTGATTTTCTTCTTCAGTATGTTCGTCAACAACAATGTGGTTACAATCCTTTTCTGAAAGATTCCTGTCATACTAATGATGGATTCATAATTTATCATCCCGAGAGAGAAGGTGAGTTTATCAATGTTGTTGGTGGTTATCACGATGCATCTGATTATTTAAGGTATGTTACAACTACAGCCACAGCTACTTTTCAAATGTTATTTGCATACTATATGAACCCTGAAGCATTTGGCGATTATTTTGGTTCAGATGGTAATGAGGGTTCTGATGGAATTCCTGATGTTTTAAACTCAGCTTTGTGGGGGCTTGAGTGGTTGAAGAAAATGAATCCTGGCATGTATGAAATGTATCATCAGGTGGCTGATGATAGGGATCATCTCGGATTTAGATTACCAAGTGAAGATACGATAACTTACGGAAAGGGGAGAGGAAGACCAGTTTATTTTGTAACAGGAGAACCACAGGGTTTAATGAAATACAAAAATCGTTCAGATGGTGTTGCTTCAATTGCGGGGAAGTTTGCTTCAACTTTTGCTTTAGCGACGATGGTAATTCCATTTCTAAATCTGGAAGAAAAAAATGAATTACTGCTAAAATCTAAAAATGCTTACAAATTTGCTGAATTAAAACCAGGTGTATGTCAAACTGCTCCTTGCCGTGCTCCATATTTTTATGAAGAAGAAAACTATGTTGATGATATGTCGCTTACAGCTGGTGTAATGGCAAATGTGATTAATGAGAATTCCAGTTACTATCTTAACGAAGCTATCAAGTTCATTGAACTTGAACCAGTTGTTCCATGGATTGGAAAAGATACGGCAAGACACTATCAATGGTATCCGTTTGTTAATCTCGCCCATTATTTTGTTGCCATCAAATCGGATTCAATTACTAGAAAAAGAATTGTTGATTATTATCAAAAAGGACTTGAACTAATCAAAGAAAAAGCAGAAAACAATCCATTTAAGATTGGAATTCCTTTTATCTGGTGTTCCAATAATTTAATTGCCAGTTTACTCACTCAATTTAGATTATATCATTTGCTATCAGGTGATGAAAAATTTTTAGAACTTGAAGCTGCTCATCGTGATTGGTTGTTTGGCTGCAATCCATGGGGCACGAGTATGATTGTTGGTTTTCCCGAATGGGGTGATTATCCTGAAGATCCTCATTCAGCATTTTCTGCTGTTTATAATTACAAAATAAACGGTGGTTTAATTGATGGTCCAGTTTATTCTTCTATTTTTAATAACTTAATCGGTATCAGACTCCATGAACCTGATGAATACGAAGAATTTCAGACTGATTATATTGTTTATCATGACGATTATGGAGATTATTCTACAAACGAACCAACTCTTGATGGTACTGTTAGTTTATTAATGTATCTTTCGTTTTTGCACAATACCGAGATTAAGAATAATATGAAAAATATTAAGTATGATCAGGGTGGAATTGTAAGATTTGATACGACAGAGAAAAAAGTCTACTTAATTTTTTCAGCTCACGAATTTGGTGAAGGATTATCTCACATCTTGAGATTACTCAAAGAAGAGAATATCAAAGCAGGATTCTTCTTTACTGGTGATTTCTTGCGAAATGATGAAAATTTTGATGTGATTAAGATATTAATCGAAGACGGACATTCTATTGGTCCGCACTCTGACAAACATTTACTCTACTGTGACTGGAGGAATCGAGACTCATTACTCATTACTCATTCTGAATTTCTTGAAGATTTACGAGCGAATATTTGTGAAATAACCGAATTCGGCGTTCCCTTAAATAAAATAGTGTATTTTCTTCCACCGTTCGAATGGTATAACCATAGAATTGTCGAATGGGCAAGATTATTTGGATTGAAAGTTATTAATTTCACTCCATACACTTATACGAACGCTGATTATACAACACCCGATATGAAAAATTACATCTCCTCTGATAAAATCATTGAGAATCTAATTTCAAAACATTCAACTGATTCATCAGGTTTAAATGGAGCGATACTCTTGATTCATGTAGGAGTTCATCCAAACAGAACAGATAGACTGTATTTACGATTGGATGAAATTATCTCGAAGTTAAAATTGTTAGGATATGAATTTGGAAGTTTATGATTTTGAGTTTTAAAGAAATTTTAATCCAAAGCTTTTCCAACTTGAATTGAAAAAGGATTCAATTAATATTCAAATGATTATAGCTATCAATTCATACTAATTTTTAAATAATCCTGATAACTTCTTATTTTTTAGTGGAATATATCATGAAATATTGTTATAATTCGGAAAAAGAGAGCGAATTATGAAAATTGATAAAGCTCTTTTATTGAGTTTTTTGCTGAGCTTAATTTTTCTTTTTATTAATTGTGAAGATTTTCGTGGGAGATTTCCCACCGGGCCAATAGAATCACCATTTGGATTTCAGAGAGGAGAAACGGGTGTTAGATTCGTCAATGTGTGCGCTAATTCAAAACAACTTGATTTTGTAGTTGCTACAAAAAAGCTTGTAGGTGGCGCTAGCTATAAATTTGCCGGTGAAATTTTTAATGTTGGAAAAGGTAATAGATCTATTCAGATTAAACAAACAGAAAATCCAACCAAAAATTTAGCTGATTTTTCTTTCGATGTTGATCCATCAAAGATTTACACAATCGTGGCTTATAATAAAATTGAAGATTTTCAGTATACAATTCTTGAAAGTGTACCTAAACAAGTAGGCGCAGGTAAATCACAGATTAGATTTTTTCATGGTACAAAAGATATTTCCACAATGGTTGATATAAAAATTCAGAATGAAGATGGAACGAAAATTATCCAGGGACTGGGATTTGGAAATGTTACAGAATACATTGAATTAAAATCGGGAAAGAATAATATCATAATAACAGCATCAGGAACTAATTATACAATTCTTACAATTGTAGCCTTCCTCGAATCAATGAAAATTTACACGGCTTTTATTTCCGGAGTGAATAACGGAGGTGAAACAGAAAAAATTGATTTGAATTTTATTAATGACAGTGATTCTAAAGCCCAAGTTTTGTTTAACTATGGATTTGGGGAAGCTACTATAAGATTTTTAAATGCTTCACCCGATTCTCCTAATTTAGATTTCTTGATCGATGATACTAAAATATTAACCGATCAACCTTTTAAATTAACTTCCGCATTAATTAAAATTAAAGCTGGTTCACGAAATGTTAAAATAATGGAATCAGGTGGAATATCTCCAATTTTTAATGGTTCATTTAATTTTGAGCTTGATAAATCATATATGGTGGTCGCGATCAACAATTTTATCAATCTATCTGGATTAGTTTTTGAGACACCGACGAAAAGTCCAGGTGGAGATAAATCATTTTTAAGAGTTGTTCACTGTTCACCAAATGCACCTTCTGTTTATATAAAATTCACTACAACTCTGGATAGACCACCGCAATATGTTACACTCAGTTATCGGGGAGTTTCAAATTATCTGGAATACCCCGCTGGCCCAGTTGATGTAACAATTTATCAAGCGGGTACTACTGATACACTTAAATATGGTAGAATGTATCTTGATGGAGGAAAAGTTTATTCTGCATATATAATTGGATATATAACTGGTACACAGAGTTCACCCGTTACTTTTGATTTGTTGATTGATTCTGAACCAGGTTCACAACTGTTATTTAATTGGTTTTAATTATTTTAGAACCGATGAAATATAAATCCCTAAATATAAAATCATTGTTAATTTCATTAAGTCTTCTCACCTTAACCTGTGGTCCTATCCATGAATGGCCAACAGAACCGGATAAGAAATTTTTAGGTACGGGGACAAAAGCGAGAATCGTTAACACATCATTTAATTCAGAACCTATCGATGTGTACATCTCTGGGAATAAAGTTTTCTCGTATGCAAAATTTAAAGATGCTACTCCATTATTCAGTTTGAATCCCGGTGAACATATTATAAAGATTGTTCGAAATAGTGATCAGGAATTGCTCGCACAGGATACTGTTAAATTGGATTCTAACAAAATTTACACAATCGAGGTTAATGGCCGTTCATATGATTTTATGATAAATCTATTCGAAAGGATTGATCAAGAGGTTAGAGGTAATTATTCACTTTTAAGATTTGTAAATTCTAACACCGAAATAGGATTAATTGATGTCTCGGTGTTTAATCAAAACGATTATTTTCTGATTCCAGAGATAAAAAATTCATCCGCATCAAATTTTATTAAATTAAATTCTGGAACAGCTAAGATTAATATTTATCGGTCTGGAACTGAAAACTTAATTTTTACTTCCTCCGCATATTTCGAAGCTGGTAAGATCTATACAATCTTTTTTGCAGGTAACCTTTCTGCAACTGATAGCACCATGCTCAATGCTTATTTCCTTGATGAAACGAAAGAAGAAGCTCAAGCTTTATTCAGTTTTGAACAGGGACTTACTAAAATCAGGTTTATCAATGGACTAAATATAAATCCATCTATTCAGATTCTCGTTGATGGAACGGTTGTGAGAAATTCTTTGATCTATAATCAAGCAACTTCTTATCTTACTTTTAAGGCTGGAGTAAGAAATATCAGGATAAATCCAGGGCCAGGTCAAGGCTTTATCGATACATCTATTGTATTTAACGAATTAGAGCAATCAACCCTATACATAACAAATTCAGCAAATAATTTGGGTATCATTAAATTATCCAATGAAGGGAGAAGTATCTCTGGTAATCGTGCTTTAATAAGAATTGTTAATGCTACACAAGATCTTCAAACACTTCAGATTAATATCAAATCATTGCTCGGACAGAATTATTTTGAAGTTCAGAATTATTCACTCGTTTCGAATTATTTAGAAACAGCTTCTGGACAAAATATCATAACAATCTCATCAAGTGGAAAGCCTAACTTGATTAGTATATCTGCTTTTCTTGAAGGAGGAAGAGTTTATACAGCTTTTGTAAGTGGTTCATACCGTGGAACGGATAAAAATGCTCTTTCAATAAGTTTCGTAAAAGATAATGATACTTTAGCACAAAATTTATTTACTTTTGAACAGGCAAAGTCAAGCATTCGATTAATAAATGGTTCACCAGAGATCGATGGACTCGATTTGATCATTGATAATAATCGTGTTTTAAACAATCTGGTGTATAAGTATACTTCTAGATATTATCAGATAAATTCAGGATTTAGAGATGTTGCTGTTGGAATTACCGGCACGACCAGCAATATTTTTCAATCGACTATGAATCTGGAATATGGTAAGAAGTATTTGTTATTCGCACTCGGGAATCTATCAAATGTTGATGTAATCACGATTGAAAATTCGTCAGCTACTATTCCATTTGGTAAAACAAGATTGAGATTCATAAATGGTATTTATGATCTAACAGCGATAGATATTAAAATTACTAATTCTTCTGGAACTACTAATTTAAATCAATCCATTTTCAAGAATGTTACAAATCATATTGATGTATCAGGTGGGAAAAATCAAATAATTGTTACTCAATCCGGAACACAAAATGTTTTGATCACCTCAGAAGCACAATTAGATGTTGGGGCAGCTTATATTGTGTTGGTATGTGGATTATCAAACCAATCAGGTGATAAAAGTTATAGTATTAGCTTCTTGAAAGAAGACGAAGACTTAGCACAAAAACTTTTAGAATTTTCTCCAATCAAAACAAATTTAAGATTCATTAATGGTATTTATGATAATCCCACTGTTGACTTATTTGTTGATACTTTAAAAGCTGCATCTAGTATAAATTATAAGCTGGCAACAGGATTAATTCAGATTCCGTCAGGTAATGGTAGAAATTTAAAAGTTACCCGTAGTAGTTCTATAACTCAAGTTTATAGTCGGGTGGTAAACATTGATTATACTAAAGAGTATTCATTTATTGTTTGTGGTGAAGTAAATTTTCCTGATGGTTTTCTTATTGAAAATCCCCAAAAGATTGCTCCAGCTGGTAAATCAAGTTTGAGATTTGTACACGGTGCTACTGGATTGGGAAATCTGGCAATTACAGTGGAAAATTCTTCAGGGACGAGTTCAATTCCTAATGTAAGTTTCAAATCATCTTCAAATTACATCGATTTAGTTTCGGGGAATAATAAAATCACGGTTACGATCTCTTCTATGTCAGGCAACTTAATTCTAACTGCAGATGCGAACTTAGAAGAAGGAAAAGTTTATACAGTTTATATTTTGGGTAGTCCTTCAGGTTCTGGTGAATCTGCTCTTGATATAAATTTTCTAATTGAATCGAATCCAGGTGCACAACAGCTTTTCAAATTTGCACCTATTCGAAGCCGATTGAGATTTGTAAATGGTTCGACGGATAATCCAAATTTACAGCTTAGCATTGATAATGAGTTTGTTGCGACTAATGTTACATACAAGCTTGCTACAGCAATTTTAAATGTTAACTCGGGAGTAAATAAAACTGTTCAGGTTTTTGAATTTGGTTCAACTACACCGTTAATTAATCAAAGTTTAACTTTAAGTCATACGAAAGCATATACATTTGTTGTTGCCAATCGTAAGAATAATTTGGAATATATTTTCTTCGAAAATCCACAAAAGACTGTACCGAGTGGGAAGGTGAGTGTAAGAGTTGTTCATGGTGCATTCGATTTGTCACAAATCGATATAACTTTCAACAACTACACATCAAAGACAAAAATTTCTGGGCTCAATTATAAAAACGTTTCAAATTACATTGATATACCAGCAGGTTTTAATGAAATAATTGTTACGAAGACTTCATCTCCCGGTCAATTAATATTAGCAATTGATGCGACTCTCGAGGAAGGTAAAATCTATACGATTTATCTTTTTGGAAATAGTAGTGGAAATTTTGGTGAAGAATATTCATTGAATTTCTTAGATGAGACTAATCTTGGTGGACAATTTTTATTTAGTTATACACCAAGTTTAATATCCAGAATAAGAGTGATAAATGCTTCACCGAATTCTCCTGGCATTGATGTCACATTAGATGAAAGCAAACTTGCTCAGAATGTTCTATTCGGTAATTCCTCGGGCTATCTATTTACACGAAGTGGTTTAAGAGAAGTGAAAGTTACACCTGGTGGACAAAATGTTCCTGTATTGGTTAGTTTTAATTTCCAATTCGAAACAAATAGACTTTATTCATTTATATTAATGGATTCAATTTCAAGAATAACACCTGTGTTGATAGAAGATTTAAACTTCACACCAATTGAAGGCAAAGCTTATGTAAGGTTTATAAATGCTTCTTCGAATTCACCGCCGTTTGATATTAAAATTGGTAATCCGGATGGTGTGATAAAACATAGTTACTTTACTTATCAACAGATCACAAGTTACGAACCTTATGATCCTCAGATTTTAAGTTTTATTTTTACGAGAACGAATTCATCCGAAGAACTTGTGAGTTTACGCGGTTTTTCGTTGGTTGCAGGTAAGGCTTATACTATAATCATTATGGGATTTTATCAAGGAGCTACAGGTCAACACCTTCAAGTGAAATGGTTTCAGGATAATTAAGAGGTACGAAATGACAGAATTTGAATATAAAGAATTAGAGGAAATCGTAAGATTACTAAGAAAAGAATGTCCGTGGGATCGCGTTCAAACTAACGATAGCATTAAAGAAGCAACTTTAGAAGAAGCTTACGAGGTGGTCGAAGCAATTGACAATAAAGATGATGATGAACTTAAAAAAGAACTTGGTGATTTACTTTTACATGTAATTTTTCATTCTGTTATTGCTGAAGAAGAAAATAGATTTACGCTATCGGAGGTGATTAATCTTGAAAAAGAAAAGTTGATTCGAAGGCATCCTCATGTATTTGGAAATGTAGAAGTTGAAGATCACCATGAAGTTAAACGTAATTGGGAAGCAATAAAATTGAAAGAGGGGAGGATCTCATTACTGGATGGTTTACCTAAAGATTTACCAGCACTATCAAAAGCATATCGAATTCAAGAAAAAGTTGCTAAAATTGGTTTTGAATGGACGAACAAAAAGGAAGCTTTTGAAAAGATCCTGGAAGAATTACATGAATTAAAAGAAGCTTTTAATAAAAACAATATCGATGAAATTGAAAGCGAATTTGGTGATTTTCTCTTCGCACTTGTGAATTTTGCAAGACTAAATTCAATTCATGCTGAAACTGCTTTAAGAAAAGCCAATCAAAAATTTATTACGAGATTTAGGTTACTCGAAGAATCATTGAAAGCTCAAAATAAGAAGTTAAATGAACTTAAGCTCGAAGAAATTTTACAAATGTGGAATGAAACCAAGAGTATCCAGAAATCTTAAAAAACTTAAAAATGTTGTTTGTGATTAATTTCAATATTAAATTACAAAAGTTTATGGAGCTAATATGAATATGAAAATATTCTACTATATCTTACTGATAGGTTGCTTATTAAATATTTCCTTATTTGGTCAGCAAAAATCGCTTTACAAATATAAAGTTGTAATCGATTTTGGTTCTGATTTAAGTGATCCAATATTTACTGAATATTCACTTAAAGAATTTCTGAAAGAAAAGATGTCTCAACGATTACCTGAATTTTCCTTTACCGATTTTGATGATGCAAGTGTTATATTAAAATTGACGCTGTTAACTCACTCTGGAAGTGAAGTCAATAATAATTTTGTAAGTGCATCAAATTTACTGATAGTAAGTCCCTATCATCGACCGTTGAACTGGAATGCTTTGACGATAGAATCTAAAATGGATAAGATACAGAATACTTTACGTGAATTATTTGATAAATGGATTTTAGAGTATTCCGCATTTATTTATAAAACACAAAGGTAAAATCAATCACAAATAAACTTAAAGGAACTAAACATGGGAAAAGCACTCACTAAATCAGAACTCATTGCAAAACTCGCTGAAATGAATGGTCTTTCAAAAAAACAGGTGAAAAAACTTATTGATGATTTAGCACAACTTGCATATAAAGAAGCAAAAAATTCGTTTACACTGCCTGGTCTTGGTAAACTTGTTCTTGTAGAAAGAAAAGAGAGATTAGCTCGCAATCCGCGTACTGGTGAAATGGTTCAAGTTCCTGCGAAGAAAGTTGTAAAGTTCAAAGTTGCAAAAGCTTGCAAAGAAGCCGTCCTGAGTCAGAGTTAACTTAATTTAAAACCCCTGTAGAATTTATTTTTATAAGCTATCTTTTGTACAGGTGCCATCTTCATTTTTCTCGAAGATAGGCACCTTATTACTTATTGGTTATATTCAGAATTCGATAGATTAAAGAAGAGATAAATTGAAAAGTAAAACATCTACTTGATAATTCTTATTGGAAATTTCCGGATAATTTGTTTTAGATATCTATTCAACTCATTCTCTAACAATGGCTCCTGCAACAATATTAGCAATTGCTCTTCTTAATGGAGCAGCATTACCCTTCCCATCCGGATGAACACGGTTTGTGAGAATTATTACAAAGATATTTTCCTTAAATGAAATCTGGATCGAAGTACCAGTGAATCCAGTATGACCGAATGAACCAATCTCAAAGATATCACCACGTTGTTGCATATATGATGAATTTATATCCCAGCCAAGTCCTCGACCGGCGAATTCAACTTTGGGATAAATTTGAGTCATCAATTCAATGGTCTTAGTCCCGAGAATTCTTTTACCATTATAAATTCCTTTATTAAGGATCATCTGAGCGTAAATTGATAGATCATCAGCAGTTGAGAATAGTCCAGCATTTCCAGAAATTCCCCCTTGAATATAAGCGAGTGGATCATGAACTTCACCACATATCATCTGTCCATTTCTGAATTCTGTTGGAGCACAGTCTTTCTTTAATTTTTCATCAGGATTGTAAGTAGTCTTTTTCATTCCCAAAGGAATGAATATATTTTCTTTCGCAAATTCCTGAATATTTTTCCCTGTTATTCTTCTTACTATTTCTGCTAATGTAATAAAACCTAAACAACTATACTTAAATTCTTTACCCGGCGGGGCTAATCGTGGTAATTTACAAATAATTTCAATTGTACCTTCGAGAGCTGGATAACCATACTTTGCTTTTATTGAATCGGCATTTGTATAATCAGGTAATCCTGATGTATGAGTCAACAAGTGATAAATCTTTGCATGATATTCCCTTCCATTTTCATCGATATATGGACGAAATTCTGGAATATATTTCCTAACTTCATCTTCCAATGATAATTCTCCTCGTTCAAGAAGTATCATAATAGATGTGGCTGTTGCAACAGGTTTTGTAACAGAAGCCAGATCAAACAAAGTATTAATTGACATAGGTTTCTTCTCAGGAACTAACCAGGAGTATCCGTAAGCTTTTCTAAATACTACGCCATTCTTCCCACCAATAACAATTACAGCACCAGGAATATTTCCAGACTTCAAATTTTTGTCAACAATTGAGTCTATATATTTTAATCTTTCAGCGGATAATCCAATCGATTCAGGGGAAAGTAGAGCTGGATATTGCGCAAATAGATTAGAAATAAGTAAAAAAAGAAGGTAAATTATTTTATTCATATATACTCCAATTTATTTTACCATCAACATTTTTTTCGAAATTTCATATTTATCAGAAACTAATGTATAAAAGTAAACTCCACTTGATACTTTGTTATTTTTAGAATCAGTACCATCCCAAATATATTCATATTTCCCTGGTCTCAATGTTTCATCTAATAAAGTTTTAATAAGTTCACCATTAAGATTATGAATATGTAGTTTGACATTCCCATGTCTTTGTACATTGAATCTGATTATTGTGTATGGATTGAAAGGGTTAGGAAAGTTTTGAAACAAATCAAAAGCCATTTCATCGTTTTGATCTATAACAGTTGAAGGAACATTGGTATTATAAACAATCAATCTATATCTCCAGAAGCTTGTCATGTCATATTCGACGAAAATCATTTCAATTAAGCCATCTTTATCAATATCATAGAGAGAAGGAGCAGAATAATAGAAATTATCTAAATTGAGTTCAAGTATTGAGTTGTTATTTGTTATATCTAATATTTTAACCGATTGTCTGGGATAAGTACCGTTATTGTACTGACCAATTACATAAAATTCAACGATCCCATCTCCGGTTAAATCAATGTTCAATGAATAAATATAACTACCTGCGGTAATTTCTGGTTGTGTAAAATTATATGTGTATTGAATATTACCATTGTAATGACTTGAGTAAATTTGAAATTTTGTAGAATCAAGGTAATAAAATCGATATTCCCAGTTATTACCTGATTTCTTAAAAGGTAACCAACCAGCAACACTGTAATATGGGAAGAAATTAGTTTGATATTCTAGAGAAATTTGTGATAAGAGTATAACCGGAGTTAAAAATATTAGAAATATGAATCGTTTTACCATCCTTATTCCTTTCATTCCTTAATTAGTTTATCTTACTTAATGTAGATTGCTTTAATAGTCTTAGTAAATCTTCTTGTTTCAAGTCGGAAGAAATAAATTCCAGTTGGTAATTCATGATTCAAAGAGTTGGGACTAAAGTAAATTTCGTTCAATCCTTGATTGACATCTTTATCAAAAATTGTTGAAATGAATTGTCCAAGTGAATTATAGAGATTAATCCTAATTCGTTCAGGATATGGCATTTTGAATTGAATTTTGGTTGAGGAATTAAAAGGATTCGGATAATTTTGATATAATTCAAAATTATACTCAGAAAGATTATGTGTTTCGACAAATGTCAGGCCACCATTCGTTGTTTTAAGTATTAAACCAAGATCACCTGTGATAAACGCAACTTGATTATTGACTATGAAAACAGATTTTAAATCTTTCCTTGTTATCCTTGGTAATTCAACCCAATTATCACCTCCATCTGTAGTTCTCAAGATGATTCCATCTCTACCAACAGCAAATCCCAGATTTTCGTCATAAAAATTAATAGACATAAGTTCTTTACTCGTTCCTGAAAATTGTTCAAACCAATAAGAACCAGAGTTAGTTGTTTTAAAAATTTTACCAGCTTTTCCGCAAGTCCATCCAATATTTGGGTTAATGAACTTTATCCAGTTAAGCCAATCACCAAAACCGAGAACATTGGGATCATAAAATTCCCAAGTTAACCCACTATTTGTAGTATATCTTAGCACACCAGTTCTTCCCGACGCCCAACCATAGTTATAGTTTATCATTTGAATATGAAGTGGAACAGCTGCATAGTATTGATCAGAGGGTCGCCAGATGTACCAGCTCTGTCCACCATTTGTGGTCTTTAAGAAAACCGGTTGACTCCAATAACCACCAACAACCCAACCATTCCACTGGTCAAAGAAATGGAGACCAAATAGGTCATCCATTCTATTGGTTGAATCATAGTGATAAAATCGCCAGTTCTCGCCTCCATCAGATGTCCATCCAAAATATCCTGAATCGCCAATAGCATATCCTTGTGTTTCATTAAACATTTGAATTGCATTAATATCTGCAGTCATGAATTGATTCCACCGATTCCAGCAAAGTACTCTGTACCATGTTAATCCACCATTAGTTGTTTTTAAGATTGTTCCGCGATCACCTGCGACCCATCCAAAATTTTCATTTAAGAAAAAAGATTTATTTAAATATTCATCACTTCCTTTATTGAGTTGCATCCATCCATCGCCACCATTTGTTGTGCGAAGTATAGTTCCCCAATCTCCGACAGCTACTCCAATTTGAGGTGAGAAGAAAAAACAAGAATACAAAGTTCTCCATGTGGGACTTAATTGAAAATTCCAGGTTTCTCCACCATCACTCGTATAAAAAATTCTTGACTCTTTTCCTATTACAAATCCACGAAAGTCATCGAGAAAGAATAAAGATTTTAAATCTGATTGGGTAATGTCTCTTCCTATTATTTGCCAGCTTATACCAGAATTGGTAGTTCGTAGAATTAAACCTGAATCACCAACTGCATATCCCCGAGTTGGGGAAGTGAAAATAATATCATTAATATTTTTTTTCACTTCAGGTATCGGAAAACTTTGCCAGTATGAACCCCCATTAAATGTTCTCAAAAAGACTCCAGAATCGCCAACAATAAACCCATTATTTTCATCAATGAAGAAGACAGAGTTTAAGTTCCTTTGAGTTGGTGAAGTTTGAAGTTGAAAAGAATATCCATTTGGTGCATGGAGGATAGTTCCCTTTTCTCCTACAATCCACGCCTTATCCCATCTTAATGCGAAAACTTTTTTCAGATTATTGAATGTCGGTGATGATTGAATTTGCCAGCTTTGTGTTCCATCGAAAGTCCTAACAATTAGTCCATATGTACCACATATCCAGCCATTATTTTCGTCTGTAAATGTAATTGATGATAGATCATTCTCTAAACCTAGAAATCTATGTTGAACATTCCAGTTTCTACCATAATCGGTAGAAGTTAATATAGTACCTAACTCACCAACTGCAAAAAGTTTTGAACTGTTGTGAAGGGAGATTGCTTTTAGAGTATTGTTTTGAATTGTCGGATTAGACCAGAAAAATTGAGCGGAGCACATTGAAATAAATAGAAGAAGATTTATGATGATTCTTGACATACTCATACCATTTTTTCCAATAATTATCGGAATCTCATACAAATTTATGATTTAATATATTTCAAACGAATTGAACATAAATATTATTATAATTTTACTAATGTTGCGCTGAAAATAAAAGTACTTTGAGAGAGTAGCTGCGTCTTGAATAGAGTATGAAAGAATAATATGGTGAAAAATATCATTGATAGTAAAGGAATTAGAAATCCTTAGTGGTTAAAAATAAAGTCAAAAGAACTCATTAAATTTGTATAAGTTTCACAACAGATTACATTTAGTAATTATCTGAGTTTTATATGATTACAATCTTACTTTTTATTATATGTTATTTTCTCGGCTCGCTTCCAACTGCATTTATTGTTATGAAGCTGGTAAAAAATATTGATATTAGAAAAGCTGGTTCAGGGAATGTCGGGGGTATGAATACTTACGAAGTGAGTGGCTCTAAGTTGTTGGGATTTTTAGTATTTATAGTGGATTTTCTTAAAGGGTATGTTGCTACTTTACTAGCAAAGAGTCTTCATCCTGACAACTTTTTAGTAATAGGTTTAGCTGTTTTTTTTGTTGTATTCGGACATTGTTATTCAATCTGGATAAGTTTTAAGGGTGGAAGAGGTCTTGCGACAAGCCTTGGCGCTACAATTACATTTTTACCCCCTGCATTTGTAATCTGGGCTTTAATTTGGTTTGCTGTTTATATAAAATCAAAAGACATTCATTTAGGAAATATCTGGGCTACTTTATCAACATTAGTATTATTAATATTTAATTATAATTTTATGAACCGATTTGCTTATCCAACAGCAACAAATTTTTTTGAGTTTTCTTTGATTGTTATTCTGGTTCTTGGATTGATATTCATACGACATTTAGAACCATTGAAAGAAATAATTAGTAAAAGCAGATTAAAAAGAGGAGTATGAAATGAAACGAATTTATTTTTATGTGGGTGGTTTGACAATCATACTTTCAATCATTATTAATCTGGGATTAAATAAGCTGTTAAGTGGCAACAACGATAAAATTTATCTAGAATCTGAAAAAGGTAATCTTTTACCTGCAAATTATATTCAAAGAGAAACATTAAATCAGGATATTAACAATTCGCGAGAGACAGCAATTACAAGAACAGTTAGAAAAGTTTCTCCAGCTGTTGTTGGTATAAATGTTACTGAAGTTAGAGAATACAGAGACCCTTTCTTTTCATTCTTTGATGATCCTTTCTTCCGTGATGATCCATTTTTTAAAAGATTTTTTGGAGATCGAACTTACAAACAGGAAGTTCACAGTGTAGGTAGTGGATTTATCATTTCACCTGATGGCTACATAGTTACAAATGATCATGTTGCTGGTAATGCAAAGAAAATAGTTGTCACGTTGACTAATGGTGAAAGGTATGATGCAGAAATAATTGGAAGTGATCCACAAAGTGATATTTGTTTGTTAAAAATAAATGGTAAGAATTTACCATATGTCGTTTTAGGAAATTCAGATGATATAATAATCGGTGAATGGGTAATAGCACTTGGAAATCCATTTGGATTATTCAATATTAATAACAAACCGACTGTAACGGTTGGTGTAGTCAGTTCTGTTGATTTGAATTTACAACCTGTCAATAACCGCTATTACCGAAAAATGATCCAAACTGATGCTCCAATAAATGGTGGGAACAGTGGAGGTCCACTCGTTAATAGTATTGGGGAAGTTATCGGAATGAATACCTTGATATACACTGGAAATACTTATGCAAGTGGAAATATTGGCATTGGGTTCGCTATTCCAATCAATAAGATAAAGAAAGTAATTGATGAACTGAAAAAAAATGCGAGAATTGATCGAGACTTCTGGACAGGACTATCAATTCAAAATTTAGATGAAAGAATTGCTAAATATTACGGGCTCAAAAGCACAAAAGGAGTTGTTGTAACTCAGGTACAACCTGGAAGTCCAGCCGATAAAGCAAAAATAGAAGTTGGTGATATTATCCTTGAAGTTGAAGGTGAACAAGTAAATGATGAAAATGATATTAAATCCATTTTTAATGAGTTTAGAGTTGGACAAACTATAACTCTAAAGGTTCTTCATAACGATAGGATTGTTGAGAGAAAGATGAAGCTTGAGAAGAGATGATTGAAAGATATTCGAGAAAAGAAATTTCAGAAGTCTGGTCAGAAGAAAATAAATTCAAAATCTGGTTAGACATTGAATTACTCGCAATAGAAGCAAGAGTTCAACTTAGAGAAATCCCAAAGTCAGTCTATAATCAAATCAGAAGTAAGGCTAGATTTAATATTAAAAGAATAAAACAAATTGAAGAAAAAGTTCATCATGATGTGATTGCTTTTATTACAGATGTTGCTACTAGTGTTGGTAAAGAGGGTAAATATATTCATTACGGTATGACTTCTTCGGATGTACTTGATACTTGTCTTGCTGTACAGATTAAACAATCAGGAGAAATTTTACTCAAAGATTTGTATACTTTACAATCAACTCTGAAGAAACTTGCACAGAAGAATAAATATAAAGTTTGTGTTGGAAGAACTCACGGTGTCCATGCTGAATTAACTACTTATGGTTTAAAATTTGCGCTCTGGTATGATGAAATAAATAGAAATATTGAAAGACTGAAAATTGCAATTGAAAATTCAGCTGTTGGTAAAATATCTGGAGCAGTTGGTACTTACGAGCATCTTAATCCAGAAGTAGAGAAATATGTCTGTGAAAAGTTGGGCATCAAACCCGCAAGAATTTCCACACAAATTGTTCAAAGAGATCATCACGCAGAATTTTTATTGACCCTTGCATTGATTGCTTCATCACTGGAGAAGTTTGCAACAGAAATTCGTCATCTTCAAAAGACCGAAGTCCGAGAAGTTGAAGAACCATTTAAAGAAGGGCAAAAAGGGTCATCAGCTATGCCACATAAAAAAAATCCGATTTTGTGTGAAAGAATTGCCGGACTCGCAAGAGTGATTCGAATGAATGCTTTTGCTTCACTTGAGAATATAAATCTATGGCATGAGAGAGATATTTCCCACTCATCAGTGGAACGAATAATATTTCCTGATACCACAATCTTAATTGACTATATTCTTGATAAAATGAATTTTGTACTCGCAAACCTTAAATTTAACTACGATAGAATTGAAGAGAATATTAAAATCACAAAAGGTTTAATTCATTCACAAAAAGTTTTATTGAGGCTGATTGATAAAGGTTTACTACGTGATGAAGCATACAGAATAGTACAAAATATTGCGATGAGAGTTTGGGATGGCGATAGTGATTTTCTAACTCAACTTAAAGCCGACTCAAAAGTAAATAAATACATTTCTGAATCGGAGCTAAATGAGATATTTTCATACGATAGATTATTTGAACGTGTAGATTTAATTTTTAACCGTCTTGGCCTCGATTAATTTTAATACCATAATCCAACAATGCTAAAAACAATTGTTCATTATTGACATATCGAATAGCATGCCATCCAAGTGATTCCGCTCTTTTCACATATTCCTCTATATCATCGATATATAAAATTTCTGATGGTAGATGATCTATCGAATTGATTACATACTCATAAATTTCGATTTCTGGTTTTACATGTCCTATCTCATAAGATAAAAACAACTTGTCAAAATATTTTAGAAAATGGAATTGTTCCCAACCATACTTGCGATGAATCAAATTAGTATTTGAGAGTAAATAGAGTTTATAACTTTTTCTAAGTAATGGTAATATTGAAGTAAGTTCTAAATTTTCCCAAAAAATATTAGAGTAGATTTTCGCCAGCTCTTCTTTCGAAAGAGATGAATCCAGATTTCGTTTAATTTCGTTCAGAAAATCATCTTGACTAATGTGTCCGCATTCGAGTGCATGAATTAATGATTGATTTGATTTCAAAAATTGAGTTGTTTTTTCGCCCAGTCCAGCTTGAATCTTCTCAAGATTTTTAATTGCCAGATTCCAGTCAAAATAGATTAGAACATTACCAAGATCAAAAACTATGGCTTTAATATTTCTCATAGGAATTTTTAATAATTAGTTTTTGTTGTAAAGTTGATTTTAAACAAAGTTAAGGAGAAAAAATGAAAATGTTATTAATAACCGTAAGTTTAATGTCATCAATATTTACATTGGGTTTCTTTACTAAAGATGATCAATTAAAAGTTGGAGATAAAGCTCCGGATTTTAGCCTCTATGATGCAAATGGTAAACTATATTCCCTATCAGAATATTTTGGTAAAAATCCTGTGGTAATTTATTTCTATCCAAAAGCAGATACTCCAGGCTGTACAAAACAAGCCTGTGGAATAAGAGATGAGTGGGGAGAGTTTGAGAAGAATGGCATTGTTGTCTTAGGTATCAGTGTTGATTCCAGAAAATCGCTTAAAAAATTTGCTGAAAAATATAATCTGGATTTTCCATTATTATCCGATGAAGATAAGGCTGTTACAAAAGCTTATGGAGTATTAAATATTCTTGGATTCGCTAATCGCAAGACATTCATAATTGATAAGGAAGGAAAAATTGCTCACATAATTGAAAATGTTAATGTAGAAACACACGCAAAAGATGTTTTAGATTATTCACTTAGATTGAAATAACATTAGTTTCACTATATTTAATGCGAACAGCGAAGTGAACCATTGTAGATTCACTTCGCTATTTTATTTTTTTAATCACCAATTTCGAATTTGATACCTTGAGCAAGAGGCAAATCTGTGCCAAAATTAATTGTATTAGTTTGTCTTCTCATATAAGCTTTCCATGCATCAGAACCAGATTCTCGCCCTCCACCGGTCTCTTTCTCACCACCAAAAGCTCCACCAATTTCTGCACCACTTGTACCAATATTAACATTAGCAATACCACAATCACTTCCCCATGCAGAAAGAAATGTTTCTGCTTCTCTTAAATTATTCGTGAATATTGAAGATGAAAGACCTTGTGGTACATCATTCTGTAGATGAATAGCATTTTCAACGGGACCAGAATATTTAATCAAATACAAAATTGGAGCAAATGTTTCTTCCTGTACAATCTTGTAATGATTTTCAGCTTCCACCAGAGCAGGAGTTACATAACATCCAGATTCATAACCAGGACCAGAAAGAACTTCACCACCGTAGATAACTTTACCTCCTTCTTTTTTGACTTGTTCAAGGGCGTTCAGAAACAATTGTACAGCAGCTTTATCTATTAACGGTCCCATGTGATTTTTCTCATCGAGCGGATTTCCAATTCTTAAACTCTGATATGCCTTAACTAATGATTCTTTAACTTTATCATATACATTTTCATGAATTATAAGCCTGCGAGTTGTTGTGCATCTTTGACCAGCAGTCCCCACTGCTCCAAATACCACTGCGGGTATTGCAAGTTTTAAATCAGCATTTTCGGTGATAATGATGGCATTATTTCCACCAAGTTCTAAGATTGTTCTTCCGAGTCTTTTTGCAACTACCTGTGCAGCATGTCTGCCGACTTCAACAGAACCAGTGATAGATATTAAAGGGACTCTTTTATCTTCGAGCATTCGTTCACCCACAGTTGCACCTTTACCTATAATTAATGAAAAAATTCCTTCTGGAAGGTTATTTTCTTTCAAAACCTCGGCTATTATTTTTTGTGTTGCTATTGCAGAAAGGGGAGTTTTTGAACTTGGTTTCCATATACAAACATCACCACAAACAGCTGCTATCATTGCGTTCCATGACCAAACAGCTACAGGGAAATTAAATGCTGTCACGATTCCAACAATTCCGAGAGGATGATATTGTTCATACATTCTATGTTTTGGTCTTTCCGAATGCATTGTAAAACCGTAGAGCATTCTCGATTGACCGACAGCGAAATCACAAATATCGATCATTTCTTGAACTTCGCCCCAACCTTCCTGCAGTGATTTTCCCATTTCGTAAGAAACTAGTCTACCGAGAGCATCTTTATATTCTCTTAGTCTTAGACCAATTTGTCTGACTATTTCTCCGCGTTTTGGTGCGGGAACAGTTCTCCAATATTTAAATGCTTCTTGTGCTTGTTTTATTATTTCTTCATAGTCATTCAGTGATGATTGATAGACGGTTGCAATTAGTTTACCATCTACAGGTGAAATAATCTTTAATTCACCTTCAGATGTAGTTTTAAACCAGTTTTGGCCGGATGAGGCACCAAAATTTTTTTCCTCGATGCCCAGCTTTCTTAAGAATTCCATATTGACCTCATTTTTTTACAAAGATAAGAAAGGGGAATGAGATGATTTCAGTAAGAATATAGAAAGAAAAAGCCACCAGTAATGGTGGCTCTTTCAGTTTTGGAGGTTAAGCTATTTTAATAACGGGCTAATTTCAATGCGGCTTCGTAAACATCATCAACTTGAGGTAAAATTGCATTCTCAAGAATTTTTGAAAAACCGATTGGTGTATCTTTACCAGCAACTCTCATTACTGGTGCGTCAAGATATTCAAATGCATTTTCTACTATTAATGAAACAATTTCACCACCAAATCCACCTGTCAATTTGTCTTCATGAACAACGAGGGCTTTTCCGGTTTTCTTCACTGTTTGGAAAATCGCAGTTTTGTCTAATGGTGCCAAACTTCTTAAATCAATTACTTCCACATCAATACCATGTTCATCTTTTAATTTTTTAGCTGCTCGGAGTGACCAATGAACAGTTGTTCCATATGTGATTATCGATAAGTCGGTACCTTGACGTCTAACTCTTGCTCTTCCAAATGGGAAGCAGAAATTCTTTGGTGGTCTTGGTGTTGCTGCAAATGGTTGATTGTAAAGAAATTTGGGCTCAAGGTAAAGAGTTACTCCGCGATTTCGCATAGCACATCTTAACAATCCAACAGCATCATCTGCAAATGCTGGCATGACTACTCGTAGTCCTGGAAGGGAAGTGAATACTGCTTCTAAACTTTGTGAGTGATATAGCCCACCACCAATATAACCACCTGATGCTAATCGAATAACCACATTTGGAACAAATTTACCGTAACTTCTCCAATAGTCGTGTGATAATTCAATTAGCTGTTCCATTGCAGGCCAGAAATAATCTGCAAATTGAGCTCCTTCAACAACTACAACAATATCATCCCGATAACGGGAAAATCCTTCAGCAGTCCCGACAATAAAATCTTCAGCAATAGGCGCATTGAATATTCTTTTTTCACCGAATTCCTGTAACATTCCTTTCGTAACATTGAAAACACCACCCTTGTCTTTTGATGCAACATCCTGACCCCAGAGAAAAGTATTGGGATTGTTTCTAAATTCTTCTTTTAATGTTTCGTTGATTGCTTCGCGGAGTGTTATTTTTGGTTGAGATTCATCATATTGCGATTGTTCAATTTCTTGAAGTTCATGTACAGGACAGAATTCTACTTCTTTCGGAACTACAAAATCGAAAATCGTTTTTGGATCAGGATCTGGTGCAGCTTCTGCTCTCTTTGCAGCTTCTTCAACTTCGATTTGATTATTTTTTTCTATTTCAAGAATTTCTTCCTCTGAAAAAATACCATTCAAAATCAGATAATTTCTAAATCTTGGTAAAGGATCCAATTTCTTAACTGCTTCGAGTTCTTCTTTAGAACGATACAATTCATGACGATCTGAATTACTATGAGCATGGATTCTCACACAATCAGCTTCAACCATTGCTGGTCCACGACCACTCGAAACATAATCAATAGCTTCTTGCATTCCTCTCCATGAATCAAATGGATTAGTACCATCCACAATTATTCTTTTTAGATTCTTCATTCCTTCAAAGTTGTCTGAAATATGTTTGTTAGCAGTTTGTACTTCAAAAGGAACAGAAATTCCATATCTATTATTTTGAATGACAAAAATCACCGGGACTAATTCACGATTTGCCCCATTTACAGCTTCAAAAAAATATCCCTCACTTGTAGCAGATTCACCCGAACTATAATATGCAATTTCATCACCACCATAAGTTTTAATAGCTCGAGCAACACCGACTGCGTGGAGTGCATGATTACCAGTACAGCTTGAAACATTTTGTATACGAATTTCAGGTTTCGCAAAGTGATTGCTCATGTGTCTACCACCACTTGCTACATCGGTGGCTTTGCTCAATCCATTCAAAATAATTTCTTCTGGAGTTATCCCTGCTGCAAGCACAGTTAACATATCACGATAGTAAGGAAATAAAAAATCTTTATTTTGTCTAAAGCTTAACCCCAACATTAGCTGAATCCCATCATGGCCTGCAAATGGAGCATGATAAGACCAACCTTTATTTTGTTTTAAGTAGATCGCTGCTTTTTCGTCAAGCAATCTACCCAGATGCATTAATTGATACCATTTACGTAGTGTATTAGGATGAACATTAAGGTCTAAATCATCAAGACCAACTAAATCAAATTGTAAACTATTCTGTAAATCTTTCATTTTTTTACCTTAATTTGTTATTGATACAAATGTAAAGTCATTATCTACTCTCCCTCAATATATCAGTAAGGGAATAATCAACTTTACCAACAAATCTTTAATTAAAAAAGTTCTGATTTTTTACCCTTTTCAATCGCTAATTCTTTCTTCATTTTGGAAAATTGTTTTTTTAAGTTTGAAAAAATTTGTGAATTAAATGATACAAAAAACTATATTAAACAAAATCAAAACAATCGTTGGGGCAGGTAACTTTTTTGATTCAGAAGAACATCGAATTGTTTATAGTTACGATGCAACTCCGGTAATTAATGAATTACCAGATGCAGTGGTTTTTCCAGAATCAGTAGAGCAAATAATCGAAATTATCAAATTAGCAAATCAAGAAAAGTTCGCTGTGGTTCCAAGGGGCGCAGGTACTGGATTAAGTGGTGGTTCTGTTCCAGTTAAGAATTCCATTGTACTGGTGCTTACTCGATGGAGAAAAATTTTAGAACTCGATATTGAGAATCAAACCGTCCTTGTTGAACCAGGAGTTATTACCGAATTGATCGATTTAGAAGCGCTGAAATTTAATTTATTCTATCCACCGGATCCTGGAAGTATAAAAGTTTGCACAATTGGTGGAAATGTTGCTGAAAATGCAGGTGGACTCCGTGGACTAAAATATGGTGTAACTAAAAATTATGTAATGGGGATTGAATTTATTTCACCTGAAGGGGAATTGATTTTTACTGGTGGGAAGAATTATAAAGATGTTGCAGGATATAACCTTCGAGATATTTTAATTGGTAGTGAGGGAACACTTGGAATATTTACAAAGATTTTACTTAAACTTATTCCACGACCAAAATTATCAAGGACAATTCTTGCTGCCTTTCAATCGACTATAGAAAGTGGAAAAACCGTTGCTGATCTAATCTATTCGGGAATTATTCCATCAATGCTCGAATTTCTGGATAATACAACAATAAAATGTGTTGAGGATTATGCAAAAATTGGCCTTGATACTTCGATCGAATCACTTTTACTCATTGAAGTTGATGGAAAGTCTCTTGAGGTTCAGGATGAACAGCATCGAATAGAAGAAATATGTAAGAAGAATAATGCTTTGTATGTGAAAGTTGCAAAAGATGAAGTTGAAGCCAATAAATTAAAGGCAGCACGAAGAAGTGCTTTTTCTGCATTAGCCAGAGTAAGTCCTACTACTATTCTTGAAGATGCAACTGTTCCCAGGGCAAAATTACCAGAAATGCTCGAAGCAATACAAAAAATTGTCAAAGAAGAAAATGTAATACTTGGGAATTTTGGACATGCAGGGGATGGGAATTTACATCCTACTTGTTTGACCGATGAAAGGGATAAGGAAGCTCTTCATCGTGCTGAAAAAACTTTTGAAAGAATTTTTAATACAGCCATTAAACTGGGAGGAACAATAACAGGTGAGCATGGTACTGGTCTCTCTAAAAAGCAATTTCTGGAGTTGCAAGTAGGCAGTGCGGGAATAGATTTTATGAAAAGAATTAAGTCAATATGGGATCCTAATAATATTCTAAATCCAGGAAAAATTTTTTCGACAAAACCAAAATGTGAGGGATTTTTACCGAGCTCGAAAAAACAGATCAAAAATTTTGGGGAGTAAAAAATGAGAATTAATATTCTCTTCTACCTATTAATTCTCATTTATCCAATAAATATTTACTGTCAAATCGAATTTAATGTAAAACTTTACAATCCTGATGAAGTGTTAAATGAAGAAAATATAACTCAACTTTTTCCTATCGAGAGAGAATTAATTCAAGCTGAAATTCTCGCAAACTACGGCTACATATTTGAAGATTCTTTACTTCAAAGGTATTTTCTAAAACAGATATGGTATAAACCACTGACTAAAGAATTCCCTAAATTAACCCCAATTGATTCAATAAATTACTCACTTCTTGAAAAATTTAACAAAAAGAATCGAAGAGATATTTGGGAAAACATAAAACGTTTCAAACCCACACTTGATGATGTAGTTAAATCATACTTCAGTTATTGTTTTGAAAATTCCAACTATCGATCAATTGCGAAAAGAAAATTCAAATTAAAACCATTTAACTATTGTTTTAGACAGGTATATTATGTTCCAAGACTTGAACTTCCTGTTGGTGTTTGGGATTTTGAAAGATTCTTCGCAGAAGAAGATTTTGATTTGAATGAATTCGTTTTTTTCAAAGCAGCGAATGATGTTCGAGGAATTCTTTTTAGAGGTTTTTTCTCTAAAGATGGTAAACTTCTACAATTAGATGAAGTCGGGAGTCAACCTGGTCTTGACCTTGGGAAATTAATTTCTGAGAATTACCTCGACGAAAATGGTAGAATTTTTGTACATTATAACTTGATGTGTAATGATGGAGCATTTTCAAAAGCAGCGAGATTCTTAAAGTTCGGTGAAAACGAAATCGAAAAGGAAATTTTATTTCTGGAAGATGAAGATTATCTATATTTTCAAATCACCACAAAAAATTACTTTATAGAAACTGGATTAAGGAAGAGAAAATGAGCGGTAATTTCATTGCACATCTCGAATTACCTTCGGAAGAAATACTAACCAATTGCATTCATTGTGGGATGTGTCTTCAAGTATGTCCAACATACAATATAACTTTCGATGAATCCTCCTCACCTCGTGGCAGGATCAGATTAATCAAATATGTGGCAGAAGGTAAATTACCAGTAACGAAAAAGTTTGCATATGAGATGAATTATTGTCTTGATTGTCAGGCTTGTGAAACCGCATGTCCAGCTGGAGTTAAATATGGTACACTGGTTGAAGCAGCAAGAGTCCAGGTGGAGCATAGCGAATATACTTCTTCTCTATCGAGATTTTTAAAGAAAATTATATTTCGTCTGATTATTCCAGACTTCAAAAAACTGAAATTTGTTTCGAGAATACTAAAATTTTATCAGCGATTCCGGGTGAATATTATCATAGAAAAAATGCTTCAAATTTTTAGCTCTAATCTATTTGAAATAAATAAATTAGCACCGAAAATATCAGACTTTTTTTCAGATGAAATTTTTCCTGAAATTGTAAAACCTGATAGAGAATCCAAATTTAAAGTTCTATTTCCTGTTGGGTGTTTGATGAATGTAATGTTTGCAGATATAAATAAAGATACAGTTGAACTGCTGATGAAATTGGGTTGTGAGGTTATAATTCCAAAAAATCAAACATGTTGTGGATCATTAATGGCTCATAATGGTGATATGGAGCAAGCACGCAAATTAGCGAGAGAAACAATAGATAAATTTGATTTATATGATTTTGATTTTATTATTTCAAATTCAGCTGGGTGCGGAGCATTTATGAAAGAATATGGTCATATTTTGAAAAATGATATAAATTATTCGAAAAGAGCAAAACAATTTTCCGAAAAAGTAAAAGATATAAGCGAATTTCTTTATAATAATTTCGATTTCTCTCGTTACAAAGCTCAAAATAAAATCTATATAACTTATCATGAACCCTGTCACCTCGTTCATACGCAAAAAATTAGTGATGAACCTAAATTAATTTTTATGCAGATTGGTAATGTTAAATTAATTCCTTTAAATGAATCAACATGGTGTTGCGGTTCCGCTGGAATTTATAATGTTGTTAACTATGATGATTCGATGAAAATTTTACAGAGAAAAATGGAAAACATCAGAAATACCAGGGCAGAGATTGTAATGACTGGAAATCCGGGTTGCCTTGCTCAACTCGAATATGGTACAAAAAAATTTGATGTTGATATTAAAGTTTTACATCCGGTTACATTATTGAATCAAATCATTAACTAAATTTGAAGAAATTTATGAAAAGAAAAATTATTATTTATCTAATTATCATCTTTTTTGGTTGTGAGCGATATGAAGAGAAAGGTTCTCCTGAATACATAAAAGAGATTAATGAATGGCACCGAAAGAGAATCGAAAACCTGAAGAAAGAAAATGGCTGGTTGAATTTGGTGGGCTTATTTTTCTTAAAGCCTGGAGAAAATACTTTTGGTTCCGCTGTGTCTAATGATTTCAGGATAGAAGATGGCTCATTGCCAGCAAGGATTTGTACATTTATTTTGAAAGATTCTATAGTTGAAATCGTTCCTGAAGAGGGTGTTGAATTGAAAGTAAATGATAAATTAATTAGTCGTATGATTTTAATTGACGATCATTTGGGTGAGCCTACGATAGTTTCATTGAATTCATATAAATGGTATATCATTCGTAGAGGAGATATATATGCGTTAAGAGTAAGAAATTTAAATGCACCACTAGTGAAAGGATTCAGCGGAATAGACAGATTCCCAGTTAATGAGGATTGGAAAATAATAGCAGACTTCATTCCTTATACTCCTCCAAAAGAAATTGATGTCCCTTCAATAATTGGTGTAAATCAAAAAGAAATATCTCCTGGTAAAGTTAGGTTCAAAATTCAAAACCAATTTTTTGAACTTGATGCTTTCGAAAGTGGTAATAGTCTATTTTTTGTCTTCTCTGATGAGACTAATGGAAAAGAAACCTATGGGGCTGGTAGATTTCTTGTTGCAAACAAGCCAGATTCAAATTCAAAAGTGATACTAGATTTTAACAAAGCTTACAATCCACCTTGTGTTTTTACAAAATATGCAACATGCCCACTTCCACCTCCCCAGAATCATTTGAAAATCCGAATCACTGCTGGTGAAAAAGTTTATGGTAAACATTAATTGTTTATCCTTTTAGTTTTATATAATTTAGATGTAAGAAGACCGGTTTACAAAATGTATTTCAAGAACTTGATAATTATATATTTAATCATTTCAATTTCATTAACTAATTCATTGGGTGTGATATTTGTTTACAATCAAATAAAGAACTATCATAAACATGCAATTAGAGAGCAGATTAGTTCGAATAAGTTAACTCAAACTGTTGAAATTTTATCATTCTCAAAAGAAGAGCTTAAGAAAGGAATTTATAAGATTCACTTTATTGAAAAGCATGAATTTCGCTTTAATGGTTTTTTGTATGATATTATTTCAAGTTGGGAAACAGCAGATTCTATTTTTTACAAATGTATCAATGATACAAAAGAGGAAGAGTTAGAAAAGAATTTTATTACATATGTTATTAATAACAGCAATCGAAGTGACTTACCTCCAATCATTAAATCATTACTTGGTCTGATTAATTTTGAAATATTCTTTGTCGCCTCATTTAAGTTCGCCATAACATTTTCAAATCTCATTTTAAAAATCATCAGTTCAGATTTACCTCAACAATTTAAAAAAGATGTTTTGGAACCCCCTCCACGCGTATGTGAATTTTGCTGAAAATTCTAAGTTTATTAAATCTTCAAAAAGAGGTAACAAATCACTCTTTATTTCTTGAAGTACATTGAAGATTTAAATATTAATTAAAATAACCAAAAAGTGTGGAGGATTGTATGAAATCATATTCCTTCATTTTATTATTTTTTCTTTATGTCCTGCTTACAGCTCAGGAAAGAGTTGATGGGAAATATTATTTAATTCCAAAATCTGATACAATCTCTCATCAACTTGAAGAGGTAGTTGTAACTGGAACAAGAACACAACAAAAAGCGATCGATATTCCATATTCAGTAATGTCCTTATCGAGAGTGGATTATAAATATGATAGAAAAGTTTCAATAAGTGATGTTCTTGGTTTTGTCCCCGGTGTGTTTATGCAATCAAGATATGGTAATCACGATGTTAGAATTTCTATCCGTGGTTTTGGTAGTCGATCAAATACTGGAATTCGTGGTGTAAGAATTTTACTCGATGGTATTCCTGAATCGGAACCGGATGGACAAACTCGAATTGAAGCAATCGATTTTAATGCCGTAGGAAAAATTGAAATTGTCAAAGGGAATTCCTCTTCATTATACACAAATGCACCCGGTGGAGTTGTGAATTTCATAAACAATATTTATTCACCATTAAATTATATAACCCAATTTAATGAGATCGGTAGCTATGGCTTACGAAGGAATGGATTGAAAATAAATCTGAGGACAAGAGAATACGGCATGATCTTAACATATACATATCATAACTATAAAGGATATCGAGAACATAGTCCGGATTATTGGAATATAATCAATTCAGTTGTGGAAGTAACGCCAGGTGATAATTCTAGACTTGAATTACTCGGATACTTTGTCGGTGGTGTGATAAAACTACCCGGTTCTCTAAAGTTAACGGAATTTGAACAGAATCCATTTCAAGCTGCACCTGACGAAAAGAATTTTGACTATCGAAGAACAACTAAGAAAGGAAGAGTAGGAATTAGATATAATAAATTCTTTGGTAATAATAATTCAAATGAAATTGAAGTCACTGGATATGGAACAATAAAATATTTTGAGAGAGTGGATAAGCGATACAGAATTTTTAATAGATGGGGATTGGGTGGAACTACAAAATATATAAACAGAACTCAAATCTTTGGAAATAAAAATGAATTAACTTTAGGTATAGATTTGTTTTACCAAACTGGTCCAATTGAGATTTATCAGAATGTTAATGGATTAAAAACTGATCAATTGCGAGACATTACAGACGAGACAATCTCAAATACTGGCTTTTTCATTCAAGATTTGTATTATGTAATTCCAGACAGACTCAGTCTGCTCATAAGTGGTAGACACGACAATGTTACATTTTACGATGTAGCGAGATTAGCTGAATCAAGAAATTCTATCAGGAAATTTAATGCGTTTACACCAAAGATTGGTTGGAACTATAAATTAAAATCGGATCTTGCATTTTATGGTAATTTTGGATTAAGTTTTGATGTGCCAGCTGGAAATGAGTTGGATAATTTCCCGACGAGCTCAGATAATGGTGCTGGATTATTGAATCCCGATTTGAAACCACAAAGATCGATAAATTTTGAAGTGGGTCTAAAAGGTAGATTGAACTTTCCTGGATCGGAAATTTTTTCAGAAAATATATTTGATTTGACATTTTTCAATTCGGTAATTCGTGATGAGATTGTTCCATTCGAGGTATTTGGTAATGTGTATTACAGAAATTCCGCAAAGACCCAGCGCACTGGAATTGAATTTGGGAGCGATTCAAAATTAATTGATGGATTTAAACTTAAAACAAGTTACACATATTCAAGATTTAAATATGTTGATTATTCTGCTATGGTCGTTAGAAGTGATTTGACAATTAGTGAAGAATACTTTTCAGGCAACTTTGTACCAAGTGTTCCAGAACATAATCTTAATATAGGATTAAACTACGAAAAAGTTATTTCTCTCAATACTGAATTTTTTGCGAAGCTGAGTTATCAATTTGTTAGTGGAATGTATGTCAATGATAAGAATGAGGAGAAGACAAACTCTTATAATTTATTCAATCTGCTGGCTGGATTTGACCAGAAGTTTAGTAATTTTAATATTTTGTTAAGTGGTGGTGTGAATAATCTATTAAATAGAAAGTATGTAGGATTTATCAATATCAATTCAACATCAGGTAGATTTTATGAGTTAGGTGAACCAAGAACTTATTTCATTACTTTAAACTTAGGTTATATTTTATGAGAATAACGCTTTCTTGTCTTCTGGTACTAACTATACAGATAATTAGTTGGAGCCAAATTAATGGAATTTATGGGGTAAGGAATTTTCTTCTTTACCCCTCTTCTATATCACAGACTGAACCTATTATAGAGAAACACCCATTTGATGAAAACATTTTATTTGTCTCAGCGAATACAATTAGATTTTCACCATTTTTTGTTTCCGAAGGAGTTTACACCAGTTTTGATGGTGGGATTAGCTGGAATGGATCTGATACTTGTAAAGGTGAAATTATTAATTTTCACGGGGGTGACCCGGCAATTTCTATTGACAAGAATGGTAGATTTATCTTGACAAGATTAGGGAGAACACCATTCGTTGGTTTGTTTGCTCATTATTCTAATGATTCTGGTAAAACTTGGTCACCACAGATAAGAATAAACGAACACGATCTTGAAAGAGCAACACTCGCTTCTGATGTATTTCAATCGAGTCCATTTTTTGGTCGGACATATTCGGTATGGGTAAGATTTAATCCACCTTATGCATTATATTTTTCTTACAGTGATGATGGAGGAATTAACTGGTCGAATCCTCAACAAATTAACAACCCAACTCAAAGATGTGCAGGTGGTGAAATCGCTATTGATAACAATGGTGTTGTTTATATAACCTGGGCAGTAGTTTCTTCTACTTCTCCATTTTCAGAACAGTTTATTGGCTTTGCAAAAAGCACAGATGGAGGTTTGAGCTGGCAGGTAACAGAGAGAGCTTTCCCAGTCAATGGTATTCAGGGCATGTTGACAGAAAAGCAAAACATCCGTGTGAATGGATTACCCAGAATTGCTGTTGACAACTCTGATGGGATAAGAAAGGGATGGATTTATATCGTCACAACTCAAAAAAATTTTGGCGCAGCAGGAAGTGATCCAGATATAATTCTTTATAAATCCACGGATGGAGGAGTGAGCTGGTCAAATCCGATTCGTGTAAATCAGGATTTTTTGAACAATGGAAAAATTCAGTACTTTCCCGCCATAAATATAGATAAATTCGGTGGTATAAATATTATATATTATGACGATAGATTAACTTCATCTGATTCTACTGGGGTTTTCTTATCGAGATCAACTGATGGTGGAGAAACTTTTTCTGATTATTTAATTAGTGACCATAATTTTAAACCTGTTGCGATAGGTGGTTTAGGACAGGGTTATCAGGGTGATTTAATTGCTTTAACTTCCGTTGATAATTATCTTATTCCGATATGGATGGACAATTCAACTGGAATTTATCAATTATGGACTGCAAGAATAAGTATTGATGAATTAGTAGGTGTAGAGCAAGAAAAATTTATAGAGGAAGAGATCGTTCTATACCAGAACTATCCAAATCCGTTCAATGCTGAAACAAATATTTATTTTATTCTCAAAGAAGGTACACATGTAAATTTAGGTGTTTTTGATATACTTGGTAATCGAGTAACAACTCTGGTGAATGGATTCTTAGAAAGAGGAGAATATGAAAAAATTTTTGATGCCAGTCATTTACCGTCAGGAGTTTATTTTATAAATTTTATATCAGGAAGATTCTCAAAAACAATCAAAATGATTCTATTGAAATGATAAGGATTAATGAAAAATAAATTAAATAGGTAATAAATTACAATTTAAGATGGCAGTATGAATTTTCTATTTTATCAAAATTAGTTTTGTGTATTTGTAAGCTTTATCACTTCTTAAAACCAAAAAATAAACTCCGCTCGTAAGATTCTGTGATTGTAATCTTATTCTTTGTTCACCGGGTAACGACCAATCATTGAAAAGGATTCCAATTAATTCTCCAACTAATGAATATAATTCCAACTTTACTTTTTGTGGAGTAAAAGTTTTGAATATTATTTCGGTTGTGGAATTGAATGGATTTGGATAAACAATAATCTCAGAAAGTAGATTTTCTTCTTTAGCGTTGACTGCAATTTGATTTACATAAGTACTAGTCGGTGGTTTGTAAATCAAAAAATATCCGCTATCACAGACTGCGTAACCATGAAGAGAATCAACAAAAACTATTTTATTCGGTTGAACTGAATCAGGGGTTATGTACTCTGTCCAGGTTCTTCCAGAATCTGTTGTTACCAGGAATTTTCTTTCTCCTTTTAGATTTATCCAGCCCTCATGAGAATTTCTAAAAGCTACTGAATTAGCAATACCAAAGATATCAAGTGTTCGATAGTTCCATGTTAAACCTTTATCAGTTGAATGACTCACAGCAGTTCCATATTCATAATCCCCACCGACAGCAAAAACAAAATCTTGAGAGATGATCTGAAAGTCATTTATTGGTTCTGGTCCAATTGGGAATGCATCCCAGAATTCACCACCATCAGTTGTTCTCCAAATGACACCAAAGATATCGATAACTCCACCACACCCAATGGCGAAATTGTTATCAAAAAATTTGATTTTGAAAATTGGGAATTCAGAGTACTGAGTATTTAAAAATTTTACTTCATCCCAGGTTTCGCCACCATTTCTCGTTCTTAAAATCGCACCTGGTTCACCACATATCCATCCATTATTTAAATCATTAAAGAATATAGAATAGAAGAATGTAAGATCTCGAGGATATGGTTGAGCATTCCATGTTTGTCCACCATTTGTTGTCTTAAGAATAGTTGTTCCTGCTGGACCATAAATGTTGTAATGCCATGTCAATCCCCATCCGTTTAGTGAATCTAAAAAAAACAGATCATGAATTGCAGTTGTAATGTTACTTTGTTGAATTGACCAGTTATTGCCAGCATCAGTTGTGTATAAAATTATTCCTGAATCACCAGCAACCCAACCTTTCAGACTATCAATGAAAAAAATGCTCTTCAAATTTTTCGATGTTATTGTTGACTTTTTTTCCCATCTACCCTGAGAAAATAAAATTCCAGATTGGAAAAGGGAGCAGAATACTAAGCAAATAGTTATTTTCAGCTTTATTCTGGTCGAACAAAAAATTCTAATCATAGCAATTTTAGTAATGAAAGTGCTTTTAAAACCCTGAATTTTTTATAATCTTCATGGCATAAAAATTTTTCTCAACATTTTTCAACCATCATATGAACTGTTTCCCAGCAAATTACATCGTTTGCGATACCTATTTGCAAATCCTGAGAATCGATCTGTTCTTCATTCAATTCAGGTGTTTTGAGTTCATACTCACCTGAGACTTTTAAGACTCTTGCATTGATATTATCAGCTAATTGAAGTTTTAGAATATTATTGAAAATATAACTTTTGATAACTTTTGATTTTATCGGAAAAATTACCTCAACTCTTCGGTTTAAATTTCTTTCCATTAAATCAGCACTACCTACATAAATTTTATAATCACCATTATTATGAAAGTAGAAAATTCTCGAATGTTCGAGAAATCTTCCCACAATACTGATAACCTGTATGTTTTCACTTATCCCCGGAACTCCTGGTTTTAACATACAAATTCCACGAACGAGAAGATCAATTTTAACACCTTCACATGAAGCTTTATATAACATTTTGATCATCTCTGGATCGGTTATTGCGTTGACTTTAATAATAATATAACCATTACCATCTCTCTTATGGGAATTTATTTCATCCTGGATCAATTCTTTTAACCTCTTTCGCATATTGATAGGTGCAACAAGAAGGCATTTGAAATTTTCTTGTTGAGAATAACCTGTTAAATAATTAAATAGTTCGGTGACATCATCAGCTATATCTTCATCAGTCGTGAAAAGTCCTAAATCGGTATACTGCCTTGCAGTTGTTGTATTATAGTTACCTGTTGAGAGATGAACATATCTCTTCAATCCATCTTGCTCTTTTCTGGTCACAAAAATTACTTTGCAATGTGTTTTCAATCCAACGAGTCCATAAACAACATGTACACCAACTTTTTCAAGTCTTCTTGCCCATTGAATGTTATTTTCTTCATCGAATCTTGCTTTTAGCTCCACTAATGTAGCAACCTGTTTGCCGTTCTCTGCAGCTTCGATTAAACTGTCAACTATTGGTGAATTTTGTCCTACACGATATAATGTTTGTTTAATGGTCAGAACATCTGGATCTTCGGACGCAGATTTAACAAAATTGATGACAGGTAAAAATGAATGATATGGATGACTCAGAAGAATATCATTTTTCTTAATTGCCGAAAAAATATCTTTGTTTTCTTCAAAAACTTTTGGAATAACAGGTGAAAAAGGTTTGAATTTTAAGTGCTGAAATGGTAAATCATAAAGAGAGATTAAATCTCCCAGTGAAAGTGGGCCATTTAATATTTGAATTGATGTCTCTTCAATATCAAGGTTTTTTTTGAGTATGTTTAAGTATTGAACAGGAATTTCCTCCTCCAGCTCCAGACGAACAACAGCTCCGAATCTTCTTTGCTTAATATTTTCTTCAATGACTTTCAATAAATCGTCAGCTTCATCCTCCTGAATTTCTATGTCTGTATCACGCGTAACTCGAAATAAAAATGAATCAAGAATATGCATCTTAGGAAAGAGTGTATCAAGATTTTCTCTAATAACTTGTTCAAGATAAACTAATCTAATAATTTGATTCTCATGGTTACCGAGTTCATATTTTTCTTTAATCGTATTGATGTTTAAGAAGCGAGGTAGATTGCCCGGCACTTTAACTCTTGCGAAATGTCTTTCTCCGCCCGGTTTTTCAATCTGAACACCGAGATTCAATGAAAGATTTGATATATGTGGGAATGGTCTGCCCGGATCGAATGCAAGTGGTGTTAGTGTAGGAAAGATTTCACTTAAGTAATATCTTTTTAACAAAGATTTTTCGTCATCTCTTAATTCGTTATAATTTAAAATCTCAACTCCATTTTCTTTCAACTTGGGTAAGACATCATCAAGATAACAACGCATATGGATTTTCAGGAGACTTCTAATTTTTGTTGAGATATGATTTAGTGTTTCGTGAGGAGTTAAACCATCGACACCTACATTTATAATTCCTGCATCAATCTGCTCCATCAAACCGGAAACTCTAATCATATAAAATTCATCAAGGTTTGTACAAAAAATCGATAAGAATTTTACTCTCTCAAGTAGTGGTAAGCTTTCGTCAAGAGCTTCATCCAGAACTCTTTTATTGAATTCAAGCCAGCTTAAATCTCGATTGAAATAATATTCAGGTTTATCGAAAATTTTGTTATTCTTCTTCATAATAAATAGTTTAATTTTTATCAAGAATAAGTAATTTTCAAATAAATTTCTATGATTCTTTTATGAAGTCAAGTCTTCATTTTTAATTTTCAACTTTGAGTGGAAAAATTAATTTTTAATGGAACTTTCAGTTTTTTTATCTTTCGAAAAAGAATGGAAAAATTGAACACACTCGATGTACTTTTTATTGGAGATATTGTAGGAAAACCAGGTATACAGATTCTTCAAACATTTCTCAAAAATTTAATAGAAAATAACAAAATAGATTTTGTTATTGCTAATGGAGAAAATGTTGCAGATGGTAAAGGAATAACTGAAAAAGAATTAAAAATACTTAACGATCTGGGAGTCCATGTTATAACTGGTGGGAATCACATATTTGAAAAGCAGCAGTTTCAAGAAATTGCAAAGACAGAGAAAAATGTCTTAAGACCTTTAAATTATCCACGAGGAACTTTTGGACAGGGATATGTAATCAAAGAATGTAACGGTGTAAAAATTACTGTTGCCTCTTTGCAAGGAAGGGCATTTCTACCTGCTATTGATTGTCCGTTTCGAACAGCCGAGTGGTTGATTGATAAAGTTAAGAAGGAATCAACGATTATCATCATTGATTTTCACGCTGAAGCTACTGCAGAAAAGATAGCTCTTGCCAATTTTCTTGATGGCAAAGTAACAGCTGTAATAGGTACTCATACACATATTCAAACAGCTGATGAACGAATTCTACCAAATGGAACAGCCTATATAACTGATGTTGGAATGACAGGTCCATATGATTCCGTGATAGGTATGAAAAAAGAAGCAGCAATAAATAGATTTCTATACCAAACGCCTCAAAAATATCAAACAGCTACAGATGATATTCATCTTGCAGCAGTTATTATTTCAGTCGACAAATCTTCTGGAAAAGCAAAAAGAATCAGGAGAATTTTTTTCCCTGAATTTCAAAACGAAGTTAATGAACAATGAGAGCTAAACTTCTTGATGGAAAGATAGTTGCTAATTCAATCCTTGCTCAAATAAAAGAAGTGATAGAGAACGAGTTCATTCCAAAAAATATAAAACCGGGTCTTGTTGCTATTCTTGTCGGAAATAATCCAGCTTCTAAAATTTATGTGAATTCGAAATTGAAGGCTTGCGAACAGGTTGGAATTTATTCGAACGTTATTTCCCTTGATGAATCAGTTGCTGAAGATGAATTGATTGAAATAATTGATCACTTAAACCAGGATTCGAGAATTCATGGAATTCTGGTTCAACAACCTCTGCCTTCACATATAGATACTGAGATGGTAAACGAGGCAATTGATCCCCGTAAAGATGTAGATGGGTTTCATCCTTTAAATCTGGGAAAATTACTTCTTGGAGAAGATTGTCTTAAACCATGCACTCCTGCAGGAATTCTAAAACTTTTAAATCATTATGAGATAAATTTGAATGGGAAAAATGTCGTTGTAATTGGAAGAAGTAATATCGTGGGAAAACCCCTCGCAGTTATGTTAATGCAAAAATCAAGAGAGACTAATGCTACTGTGACCGTCTGTCATTCGGCAACAAAAAATATTGCAGATTTTACCAGTCGCGCTGATGTTATTGTTGTTGCGATGGGCAAAGCTGAATTTTTAAAATCAGATATGGTCAAGGAAAACTCCATTATTGTTGATGTTGGAATAAATCGAATAAAAGATTTAAATTCACCAAAAGGATATAGATTAGTAGGTGATGTTGCTTTTGATGAAATTTCAGAAAAAGCTTCCTACATAACACCTGTACCAGGTGGAGTTGGTCCAATGACTATAGCTATGTTACTCAGTAATACATTAAAGGCTTGTTCAAAAATCGAAGGTTTAGAAATACATGTACCGAACTTTAATTGATAGAGTTATTCAGGAAGTTTTATTGGAGCATTCATTGCAAAAATCAGTTTGTGATAATGGTGTTTGCGCAGGTTGTGGACACTGTCTTTTTCACAAAAAAGATGCGGTAAAAAATATTATTGATTCAGGGGCAGAAAGAATCTCCACTTCAATCGGAATCCCAGAACCTGTTGAATCAGATATAGCAAGAATGATTGATCACACTTTATTGAAACCAGAAGCTACAATCGAAGATATTAGACAACTTTGCGAGGAAGCAAAAACATACCATTTTGCTTCGGTATGTGTAAATCCAGGATATGTAAAGTTTTGTTATGAACAATTAAAAAATACAGATGTTAAAGTATGCACTGTTATAGGATTTCCACTGGGAGCTACAACAACTGAGACAAAACGATTCGAGGCTCATCAGGCTATAGAAAATGGTGCAAAAGAACTGGATATGGTTATCAATATTGGTCGATTAAAATCCGGTGATTATGAATATGTTTTTAATGATATTCAACAGGTTGTAATTGAAGCTAAACCTAAAAGAGTTATCGTGAAGGTTATAATTGAAACCTGTTTGCTTACAGATGAAGAAAAAGTTAAAGCTTGTTTATTATCCAAAGATGCAGGTGCTGATTTTGTTAAAACATCAACAGGATTTAGTAAAGGAGGAGCAACAGCAGGTGATGTTGCATTGATGCGTTATGTAGTTGGAGGAAGTGTCGGTGTGAAAGCGAGTGGTGGAATTCGTTCGCGCGAAGATGCTGAACTCATGATTGCCAGTGGTGCCGATAGAATTGGTGCCAGTGCAAGTGTTAAAATTGTGAAGAATATCAAGGACGAATCAACGAAGGGTTATTGATGAAATTTGTAATTGAAATAAAAAAAGAATTGGATGGTTACTCCGCTCGTGTCCCAGCTATAAAAGATTGTGAAGTCTGGGCTAAAGAACATGAAGTGGCTTTGAATAAAATTATCAACCTACTTTTTTATTATCTAAAATTAAATCAGAATACTTACTATAGATTGGATATAGTCAAAAATTCATCCGATTTTGTTAGTTATACAATAAATATTATTCCAAACATATGAGCGTCGAATTCAGGACTGACGAAAGAGTTCAAAAAATAAAAACTGTATTAAATCAGAAACAACCTCATCTTACAGTAGTTCTGGAGAATATTCATGATCCACATAATGTTAGTGCTATTTTAAGAACTTGTGATGCAGTTGGAGTGCTCGAAGTACATCTACTTTACACAGTAGAAGAATTTCCAGAAGTTTCGAAAGCAAGCTCTGTTAGCGCAAATAAATGGATGAAGTTGAGACGACATAAATCATACGAAGAATTTTATAATTACATGAAATCGAAGGGATTTTTAATCGCAGCATCTCATCTTGATAAGTTTTCTTATACTCACGATGAGTTAGATTATACACAACCCATCGCACTTGTATTTGGAAATGAGCACCGGGGTGTAAGTGATGAGTTATTGAATTATTGTGATTTGACATTCAAAATTCCAATGCATGGAATGATACAGAGTCTTAATGTTTCTGTCGCAGCTGCGGTTGTTCTCTATCGCGCAGAGAAGGTTCTACGAGATAGAGGTTTTTATGATAAGAGACAACTGGATGATTCGACTTTCAATCAGTTATTTGAAGAATGGTTAAAGAAATGAGAGGTATTTAAAAATGGCAGAAGTGAAATTAGTCAATGTTAGCAAAATTTATGAGAATAATGTTGTAGCAGTTAATGATGTATCGTTTACTGTTAAGGATAAAGAGTTTGTAGTACTTGTGGGACCATCAGGTTGTGGTAAAACCACAACATTGAGAATGATCGCAGGTCTGGAAGAAATTTCTAAAGGTGAATTATATATTGATGATATTCTTGTTAATAATGTACCTGCAAAAGATAGAGATATTGCGATGGTTTTCCAGAATTATGCTTTATATCCACACATGACGGTTTTCGAAAACATGGCATTTGGATTGAAGATTCGAAAATTACCAAAAGATGAGATCAAAAGAAGAGTTGAAGAAGCTGCTAAAATTCTTGGTATTGAAAATTTTCTTGATAGGAAACCAAGACAGTTGAGTGGTGGACAAAGACAACGAGTTGCAGTAGGTAGAGCAATAGTCAGAAAACCAAAAGTGTTTTTATTTGACGAACCGCTCAGTAATCTTGATGCCAAGCTTAGAGTTCAGATGAGAACAGAAATTTCAAAGTTGCACCATCGACTTGAAGCAACAATGATTTATGTTACGCATGATCAAACAGAAGCTATGACAATGGGTGATCGAATTGTTGTTATGAAAGACGGAATTGTTCAACAAATTGATACTCCACTAAATCTCTACAATCGACCTGAAAATAAATTCGTTGCAGGATTCATCGGAAGTCCAGCTATGAATTTTGTTGATGGAAAAATTGTACAGGAAGATGGGATTACTTTTATCTCATTGAATGGTGATTTAAAATTCAGATTATCGAAAGATGCCGATAAGATGATACCTTATCAGAATAAGAAAGTTACTGCAGGAATTAGACCTGAAACATTCACTGTTCGAAGTAATGGAGAATCAAACCAAAATCTGGAAGTTAAAGTTGAAGTTGTCGAACCTATGGGGAATGAATCCTTTGTGTATTTCGTAGTGGACGGGATTCAATTCGTTGCACGAATCCCATCGGATATTGTGATAAAACCTGGACAAACATTTACTTTTTATTTCAATCCAGATAATGTTCATTTCTTTGATTTAGAAACTGAGTTGAGAATTAATTAAAAAACTAATGTACTTTATTTAACTTCTTAATGGTATCCAACTACTTTTGGGGATTGTGTTAATTCTTAATTTTTGAACCTTAGTATCATATCAAATTATTAATAATCATAATACATTTACTTTCGAATTCAAAATTTTTAATCGACTCATTATCATTTAACGATAATTAAGTTATCTTCGAGCCCCTGTAGTTTTCAATGAATGCTGATTTTTATTAAGTTTAGAAAAAAGGTGAATCTATGAGAAGATTAACAATTTTTCTCTGTATGGCTTTCTTATTTTTTAATCAGGGTAATTCCCAGCAGATACCTTCATTCATTGCTGATAGTCTTGATATTTATGTTGAGCGTGCACTTCATCGATGGCAGATTCCTGGTGCAGCTGTTCTTGTTGTTAAAGATGGAAAAATCATAATTGCCAGAGGCTATGGTCTAAAAGAATTTGGAAAGGATGAAAAAGTTGATGAAAATACATTGTTCTTAATAGGTTCGAATACTAAAGCATTCACTGGAACAGCAATGGCCTTACTTGAATATGAAGGAAAACTTAAACTTGATGATAAAGTAGTCAAATATTTACCTGAATTTAAAATGAAAGATGAATGGATAACTAAAAATTTAAATTTGGTAGATATAATAACACATAGAATGGGGTATGAAACTTTTCAAGGTGATTTTATGTACTGGTCGTCTGAGTTGAGCGAGGATCAGGTTATTGAGAAGTTCGGAATGCTTACGCCTAAATATGATTTCAGAATAAAATATGGTTACACTAATGCTGGTTATCCAATTGCTGGAAAGGTAATTCATAAAGTAACGGGTTTGCGTTGGGAGAGTTATATACGAGATAAAATACTAAATCCCCTTAATATGAATAGAACGCTTACATTGTCAATTGATTTTGCGAAATCGGAAAATATCGCAAAACCTCATACAATCGTTGATGGAAAATTGGTTGTTCTTCCCATTGTAAATATTGATAATATGGCTCCTTGTGGAAGTATGGCTTCGTCAATCAATGATTTAGCTAAATGGATAATTGCGCAATTAGATAGTGGTAGATATAACGGCACAGTTGCATTACCTTTTGAAGTCATACAGAGGACAAGAAAACCAGAAACAATTCAGGGAAGAGTTAGGCATCCCTTTAACAATGGGCATTTCAATCTTTATGGATTGGGATGGGGATTGATGGATTATGAAGGAAAAGAAATTGTTTCTCACACAGGCGGAGTAAATGGATTTGTAACTTCAGTAACTCTATTACCAGAAATTAATCTAGGAATTGCGATTCTTACTAATACCGACCAAAATTTATTCTTTCAATCATTGAAATGGGAGATTATAGATGCTTATTTAAATCTTCCGTATAGAGATTACGACAGTTTTATGTTCGAAAGATCAAAAAAACAAAAGGAAAAACTTGATGATACAATCGCAAGATGGAAAGATTCAGTTGCTATGAATTTGAAACCAGAAATTAGTTTAACAAATTTTGAAGGGAAGTATTTACATGAAGTCTATGGTTATGCAAAATTGAAAAAAGTTGATAATGTTTTAGAACTTACTCTCCAACACCATCCAAATCTTAAAGGAAAACTTGAATATATTGGTAACAATAGGTTTCTTTGTACATATTCTGACCCAACTTTTGGAATCAAGGTATTTCCATTTGAGATCGAAGATGGAAAAGTTAAATGGTTTGACTTATATGTAGATGATTTTATTGATTTTCAACCTTATAGATTTGTTAAAGAAAACTGATTTTTTAGTTTTTGATTCCATTTTTACACTTATGAATTTAAATTAAAATCTTACTTAGACTTTTATTCAGCTCGATAAATAAATTAGGTCATACTTAGAAGTTGAAGTTTCTACTTCCTCATGAAAATGCATCGTCAGCTTCTTAAAATATTTTTAAATCAATAATTTGAAATGTATAGTAATTCTGATCTTCAGATTTTACGCCAAAAACAGTGATAAATTATTAACCAATAAACTCTCTAACTTTAAGAATTTCTTAATTACTTTAGTTGATTTACATTGAATAATAAAATTTTCCCCCATCATTTTAATTTGTTTTCATTTTATCATTGTTAAATTTGCATTATGTATAAGTTTATAATTCGTGGTGGAAAACCATTAACCGGTGAAGTTGAAGTAAGTGGTGCTAAAAATGCATTACTTGGACTTCTTCCAGCAACGATACTTGCAGACGGCGACTATGTATTTGAAAATTGTCCAGATTTAATTGACGCTCATAGTATGATTAAACTTCTGAAGTTTATGGGATTAGAGATTGATTTTGATTCTCATATCATTCGTGTTAAAAATAATGGTTTGGTGAGTCAAGAAGCTCCGTATGAATTTGTTAAGAAAATGCGAGCATCAATTTATGTTCTTGGTCCTACACTGTCTCGATATGGTTACGCTAAAGTTTCTATGCCGGGTGGTTGTGCATGGGGACCAAGACCAATTAATTTACATCTTGAGGCTATTCAAAAAATGGGGGCAAATGTTGAGATTGATGCAGGATACATAATTGCGCGAGCTAATAAATTAAATGGGGCGAAGATAATTTTTAACATTCCAAGTGTCGGTGCTACAGTCAATACGATGATGGCTGCTGTACTCGCGAAAGGAACAACGGTCATTTCCAATGCAGCAATTGAGCCAGAAGTAACTTCGATAGCAGAATTTCTTTCAAAGATGGGAGCAAAAATTTCTGGTATTGGAACAAAGTTTCTTGAAATTGAAGGAGTTGAATCTCTGAGTTCATCGAATGAAACTGTAATTCCAGATAGAATTGAAGCTGGAACACTTTTACTTGCTGGTGCTATCACAAAAGGAAAAATTAAAGTAACAAAATGCCGGCCTGACCATCTGGATGCAGTTTTAATAAAACTAAATGACGCAGGATTTGAAATTAGAACTGGTAAAGATTTTATAGAACTCTTGTCTGGAAAAGAAATTAATCCGGTGAATGTAGAAACTGAAGTCTATCCAGGTTTTCCAACAGATATGCAAGCACAATGGATCAGTCTAATGTCAATAGCAAAGGGTGCGTCTGAAGTCACAGATAATATTTATCATGATAGATTTAATCATGTTCCGGAATTGAATCGTTTAGGAGCCGATATTATTGTGAAGGGAAATACTGCATTCATAAAAGGAGTGGAAAAACTAAAAGGCGCAAAAGTTATGTCCACTGATTTAAGAGCAAGTGCATCACTTGTTCTTGCGGGGCTTGTAGCTGAAGGTACAACTGAAGTTTTGAGAATCTACCATCTCGATCGTGGATATGAAAAAATAGAACAGAAGTTGAAAAAATTGGGAGCTGAGATCGAAAGAGTCGAAACGGATGAGTTTTAGAAGTTTTATTGTTGAGCACAAAAATCTTTTTATAATCTCTTCCATATTTTTCATTTTATCTCGATTAACATTTTTTCAATTACCGCTATTCAGAAATTTTGATATTGAAATTGCAATTGTATATTCTTTCATTTATTCAATCTACTCTGGATTCGTTTCCATCTATTTTTTGCAGAAAAAGGTGAAGATAAATTATGTGATTTCATTCTTGATGATTCAGGTTATAATGACATTTCTAATTTTCTCTTTAATTGATTTGATTTTTAATCAATGTCCTGTTGATGAGGGATTCTTATTTTACCCTCTTTTTGTTTCTACTTCTTCAATTTTTTTTTCTACGATTGGAATGATTTTCTCAAATGCAAGAAAAACAATCGCTTATTCCCTTCTATTATTAGTCTATCTGATTTTAATAATTTACGGTATACTGGACTACTACTACTCACCTCAATTGTTCTTATTCAATCCATTGATAGTTTTTTTCCCTGGACTTGTCTATAACGAGATATTCGAAGTAGAGGCAAGATTTCTAATTTATTCTGCAGGGTTGCTATCATTTGCTTTCTTGATGATCATCGCAAATATCTTACACGAAAGGTTAATTTCTAAAAGATTAATTACTATAATTAGAATTTTGTCGTTCGTTCCATTAATACTGTTGTACATCTTTTCAGATAGATTAGATTTATCTGCGAGTGAGGCGAAACTTAATTCAAAATTTCATCCGCTCGAAAGGAATGATAGATATGAAATTTACACGGAAGATAAGAACATATCTGAAATAGATAAAATCATTTATATTTCTACAGTTGATTTTCATTACTCGAATCTGGTGAATGAGACTGGTGTAAATACCAAAAAGATTCATATTTATATATTCGAGTCCAACGATTCTAAAAGAAAACTGCTTGGAGAAGAATCTGCTGATTTTACCAAGCCTTGGCAAAGAAGGATTTTCGTTACGAGGAATTCATTTCATCAAACAATTAAACATGAATTGGCTCATATTTTCTTAGGGGAATTCTCTGGAAATATATTCAAAGTTGCGGGGAATCTAAATTTAGGATTGATTGAAGGTGGAGCGATGGCTTTAGAATGGGAATGGCTTGAGAATACACCAGAATATTATGCGGCAATGATATTAAAATTCATTGGTGATTTTAATGCAAATGATTTTTTTCAGAATTATTCTTTTGCCACAGGTCAGAGTTATATTAATTATTTGATATCAGGTGCATTTTGTAGACATTTAATTAATAAATACGGTTTTACAAAATTTTCCGAGTTTTACCGTACTGGAGATTTTGAAAAAATCTACAATAAAAATATAAATGAAGAGTTCGAAAAATTTAAGAATGAGTTAAAGCGATATGATCTTACAATTATAGATAGTATCAAAGCAAATTTCCTTTTTAGAAGTAGAACAATTTTTGAGAAAAAGTGTCCAAGATCTTACGCAAGAATTAAGAAAAAAGCACAGGAGTTTTTTAACTCCAGGAATTTTGTAGATGCAAAGAATTTATTCTTAAAGGTTTACAATCAAACTCACGACCCTGAATCGTTTTATTACTTGCTGAGAATTAAATTTAATCAACAACGATTTGAAGAATTAATTAAATTTTTTGAACAGTCATCGTTTCAAAATAAACTATTAGGAATTACAGCACTCAGAAGTCATGTCTTATATATTCTTTCTTTAGCCATGACAAACCGAGAGGAGAAAGCAAAAGTTGAAGCGGAAAAATTAAAATCAATTATTCTCTCTTCGAATTGGAGTCATTACATTAGTTTGATTGAATTTTTAATAAAAAGGCAAGAATTAATTTTAGAACTAAGTAAAACAAATTTCAATGATTTCATTGAGAAAATTGCTAAAGTGTATAATGACAATTTGATAGTACTTTCAAACAACATAGAAAACCTTAATATTAATCAACTTGAATTAATTGTTCAATATCATTCTCATGATTTCTGGTTGATGAATCGATGTTTTTTTAGGTTCATTTATCTGGGTAACTTTGAAAAAGCAAACTCATTAATTAAAAAACTTGAATCGTCAAACAGAAGTTTTAATGAAGCAGAATTGTATCGATTAAGATTTATGAAGCATGTACTTAACGAAATCATGGAAAAGGGTATATGAATATAAACGAATTTCCACCAGTCGATTTTAAAAATGAAGAAATCATTAGCAGAATTGGGAAGATTGCTGATGAAAACAACTTTGAAGTCTATGCTGTTGGGGGATATGTTCGTGATCGAATTTTAAAACGAGAACGTAGAGAGATCGATTTACTTGTAGTAGGGGATGGAATCAAGTTTGCTAAAATTGTGAGCAGGGAATTTAATGTGAAGAACATTATTGTCTATAAGAATTTTGGTACAGCATTGCTCAATTACGAAAACTATAAAATTGAGTTCGTTGGTTCAAGACGTGAATCTTATACAAAAAATAGTAGAAAACCTTTAGTTCAAACCGGGACATTCGAAGACGACATCAGGAGACGTGACTTTACAATCAATACGATGGCATTTCCGATCAATTCCCAAAATTTTGGAGAGATAATTGATATTTTTAATGGATATGAAGACTTAAAAAATCGATTAATCAGAACACCACTCGATCCTTATATAACTTTTAGTGATGATCCACTTAGAATTATGCGAGCTTTTAGATTTGCAAGTCAGTTAAATTTCAATATCGAAGAAAATGCATTGAAAGCAGCTGAAGAGATGCGTGAACGACTTGCGATTGTCTCTCCAGAAAGGATTGTTGATGAATTCTTTAAAATTATGATGAGCGATAAGCCTTCAATTGGACTTGGTTTGATGTACAAAACTAAAGTTTTAGAATTTTTATATCCTGAAATAGCTCAAATGGGTGGGGTGGAACAAAAGAAAGAATATCATCACAAGGATGTTTTCTGGCACACGCTCGAAGTTGTTGATAATGTCGCGAGTAAATCAGATAACATTTGGTTACGCCTTGCTGCTCTTTTCCATGATATTGGAAAACCTCTCACTAAAGCTTATGACGAAAAAAATGGTTGGACATTTCATGGGCATGATGCAGTTGGTGCGAAGATCATAAAAAAACTTTTTGCGAAATATAAATTCCCTCTCTATAAAATAGATTACATTCAGAAATTAATTCGTCTACATATGAGACCGATTGCTCTCGTGGATGAAGAAGTTACTGATTCAGCGATTCGCAGATTAATAATAAATGCTGGCGAAGATTTGGATGACCTGATTACATTATGTCGTTGTGATATAACTTCAAAGAATCTAGAGAAGGTTCAGAACTTTCAGAAAAATTATGATCTGGTAGTTCAGAAAATTTATGATGTCATTGAAAGGGATAAACTTCGAGCATTTAAATCACCTGTAACAGGTGAGGAAATAATGAAGATGTTTAATTTACCACCATGTAAGGGTGTAGGAATTATAAAGAAAAGAATTGAAAATGCTATTCTCGATGGAGAAATTCCTAATTCTCACGATGCTGCAATTGAATATATTAATGAACATTATCAGGAATTATACAAAGAAGTTGAAATTTATCGAAACAACACGAAACAAGACTCGTAAAAGGAAAAAAATTTTGGTGAATGCATGATAAATAATAAATATTTGTTCATCTTTCTTTTAATCTTCACTCCATTATTTTCTCGAGAAAATCAGAAAATTTCATTAAATAAAGCAATTGAAATAGCATTGAATCGAAATATTCTAATTAAACAAACTGAGAATTCTCTTCAACTGAGTAAATCAGATATTATGGTTTCAATTGGCAATCTCTTACCGACTTTAAATGCAAGTGGAAATTTTTCATGGTCGAGATCAGAAGATGAAGGTGGTGTAGTTACTTTTGGAGGATTGACAATTCCTATCCCTCCTACAAAAACTGAATCAAGAAATTATTCTGCTTCGATCAGTTCGGGTTTAAATCTATTCGATGGTTTATCGAGTTTCTACTCAATTCAACAATCAAAAACAAATTACGAAGCAACTAAATATAAACTCGAGAGACTTAAACAGGACATAGTTTTCCAGACAATCGTGAAATATGTTAATGTATTGAAGGCAAAAAAATTATTAACCATTCAGGAAGAAAATCTTAAATGGAATCAGAAAAGTCTTGAAACAATAACTGAAAGAAACAAATTAGGGCAGGTTACTCTGGCTGATGTATATCAGCAACAGGTAAATTATGGTAATGCAGAATTGCTTGTCATTCAAGCAAAAAATAATTATGAAATAGCGAAAAATGATTTAATAGCATATTTAAGTCTCGATATTGAGGCACCATATGAAATTGAAGATATTGATATTGAGAAAACAGTAGAAATATTAGAGAAAGAGAAATTTGATGAGAATCACTATGAATTTTCTCAGATCGTAAAAAATGCTCTTGACTATCGTCCAGATTATCTCGCACAAAAACTTCAGGTTCAATCAAACGATTATGGGATATTAATCGCGAGAGGTGGTCATTTCCCCAGGTTAACTGCTTCGATAAGTGCGAATTCGAGAGCAGGCAGATTAAGTGATATTGGCAAATCTCGTACATATGTTGCAGGTCTGAATTTAAATATCCCAATTTTTAACGGTTGGTTAGTTTCTAATCGAGTTCAAATGGCAGAAGTGAATTATAAAAATAGTTTATTAAATCTTGAAGAAATGGAAAGAGGAATCAAAGTTAACCTTAAAAAAGCACTTCTTGATTTAGAAGCTTCTAAGAAAAGACTTGAAGTAAATAATAAAAATCTACTTGCTTCTTCGGAAAACAAAAAATTAAACGAAGAAAAATATCTTTTAGGTGCGAATACTTTATTGAATCTTCTTATCGCTAATTCACAGTATGTCCAGGCTCAAAACGATTTAACTAACTCTTCCTTCGATTATTTAATCTTGAAAAAACAAATGGAATATCTGTTAGGGACTTTAAGATATTAAAACTAGAAAATTGTAAGGAGTTATAAGAATGCCCACAAATACAAAAAGAAATAAGAAAAAAATTGTCGTTTTTTCAATACTTGGTTTATTACTAATAGCTATTGTGATACTTGCCATTTTAGGTACAAAAAAAGAAGAGATTATCATTGTTCAGACAGATTTTGTAAAAAGGAGAGATATCACTCAAACAGTCACAGCCACTGGTAAGATTGAACCTGAAATTAAAGTAGTAATTACTCCGGAAGTCTCGGGTGAAATTGTTTATTTACCCGTTAAAGAAGGAGATGGAGTAAGAAAAGGAGATATTCTTCTTAAGATAAAGCAAGATCAATACCTGGCTCAAAAAGAAAGAGCAGTTGCAAATTTATCAAGCGCTAACGCAAATCTTTCAATCCAGAGAATTCAACTTCAAAAGCTTGAAGCAGATTATAACAGAATGAAAGAATTATATTCAAAGAAGCTAGCAAGTGAATCTGAATATGAAGCAATTAAAGCACAGTATGAAACTGCAAAGGCACAGGTTCTCTCTGCTGAATCAACCGTCCGGCAAATGGAAGCTGCTGTAAAAGAAGCAAATGAAAATCTTGCTAAGACTATAATCACAGCACCAATGGATGGTATCGTAAGTCAATTAAATGTTAAATTGGGAGAGAGAGTATTAGGAACAGGTTTTACTCAAGGATCTAATTTGATGACCATTGCAGATTTAACTAAGATGGTTGCTGTTGTTGATGTCGATGAAAATGATGTTGTTCTTATTTCAAATGGTGATACTGCAGAGGTTAAAGTGGATGCATACCCTGGAAAAGTTTTTAAAGGAATTGTTTATGAAATTGGAAACACAGCTAAAACTCGAGGACTGGGAACACAAGAGGAGGTTGTAAACTTCGAAGTTAAGATCAGAATTGTTGATTCTGATGTGTCACTAAAACCAGGAATGTCATGTAATGTAGAAATAATGACCGACACACGAACAAATGTTTTAGCCGTTCCGTTGCAAGCAGTAACAATACGAGGATTAGAGAAAGAGAAGAGTGATAAAAATAATCCGGATGATGAACTTGTAACGATTGATAGAAAGAAAGAGGAAGTTGATACTAAATCACTCGAAGGAGTGTTTGTAGTGAAAGATAATCGCGTAAAGTTCGTAAACGTAAAAACAGGCATTAGTGATGATACATACATCGAGATTATCGAAGGACTAAATGGTGAAGAAGAAATCGTAACAGGAAGTTATCGTGCTATCAGTCGTGAATTGAAAGATGGTTCGAAGGTTAGGGTTGAGAACCGAAAAAGTAAATCAACTTCAAAATCATAAGGTTGAGATATGAGCGAATTCAACTCTGTAATTATTGAAATGAAAAATATAACCAAGACATATATTGTTGGTTTAGAAGAAGTACATGCTCTAAGAGGAATCTCATTAACTGTCAGGAAAAATGAATACATTGCAGTGATGGGTCCATCGGGTTCTGGCAAATCAACTTTGATGAATATAATTGGATGTCTTGATACACCGACTACAGGAATTTATTTATTTAATGGTACGAATGTCAGCGACATGGATGATAACCAGCTCGCAAAAATTCGAAACAAAGAGATTGGGTTTGTTTTTCAGATGTTCAACTTAATTCCGAGATCAAATGCTCTTCATAATGTTGAATTACCTCTAATCTATGCGAATATCCCAAAGCATGAAAGACGAGAAAGAGCTCGACAGGCTTTAATAAATGTTGGCCTGGGGGATCGTATCAATCATAAACCCAACGAACTTAGTGGTGGACAGCGACAAAGAGTTGCCATTGCTCGTGCCCTGGTAAACAATCCCTCAATCATATTAGCTGATGAACCAACAGGCAACCTCGATTCGAAGACTGGTGAAGAAATAATGCAACTCTTTCATGAATTGCATCAGAGAGGTAATACTATAATTCTTGTGACTCATGAAGAATATATTGCAGAACATGCAGAGAGAATTATTAGAATCAGAGACGGATTAATTGAAGCAGATGAAATTGTGAAGAATAGAAAAGTGTATAATTAGAAGGAAGTTATAAACAATGTTAGTTCAACTGAAAGAAGGTTTGTTTATTTCGTTTAATGCAATACTTGCAAATAAGTTAAGATCGTTTCTGACTACACTTGGAATAGTGATTGGTGTTTGTTCTGTTGTTTTAATGTCCACCGCAATAAAAGGTGTTGATAACTCTTTTCAACAGGGAATAAGTTCACTTGGATCGGATGTTTTATACATCGATAAATTTGCATGGTTTGGGAATGAAGAATTCTGGAGAATGAGAAATAGACCAAATATAACATATGATGATTATCTTAAATTTAAATCACTCGTAAGACTCCCACTTGCTGTTGCTCCTCAAGCGATAACTGTTAGAAACTTAAAATTTCTTGATCGTACAGCAGAATCGATTTTCATAACAGGCACTACAAGTGATTATTTAGCAACTACGAATTTTACATTCAAATCAGGTAGATTTTTTAGCGAAATAGAAAGCGAAAGTGGTCGTGATGTTTGTGTCATCGGTTACGAATTAGCTGAAAATTTATTCCCAAATCTTGAACCAGTTGGAATGACAATCAAAATCGCTGGTCATCCTTATACTATAGTTGGAGTTCTTGACAAGCAAGGAAGCACCTTACTCGGATCATTCAATCCAGATAAACAGGTTTATATTCCAATAAAATCTCTTGCAAGACATTTTGGAATAAATGTAAGGTCAATAACGATTGTTGTAAGAGCAAAAAATTCCCAATTATTGGAAGAGACAAAACTCGAAGCTCAACAAGTAATGCGACAGGTGAGAAGACTTAAAGCCTATGAATCAGAGAATTTTTCAATCAATCAGCAAGAGGGATTAACAAATATTTATAAACAAACTGTTGGAATAATCCAGGTTGGTGGATTGATTATCACTGGATTATCACTTTTTGTAGGTGCAATTGGTATTATGAACATTATGTTTGTCTCAGTCAAAGAAAGAACCAGAGAAATTGGAATAAGGAAGGCAATCGGTGCGACGAGAAAAATTATAATGACTCAATTTCTACTTGAAGCTTCAATTATAAGTTTAATTGGTGGTCTGATAGGATTATTTTTCGCAATCGTCCTAAGCTATGTTGTTAATCAGTTTATTCCAACTTCAGTTCAGATTTCTGCTGTTATCATTGCTATTTTAATTTCTTTTTTAACTGGAATAATTTCTGGACTTGCACCTGCATATACCGCAGCAAAACTTGATCCTGTTGAATCATTAAGGTACGAGTGATATATGGATTACAACGATATTTTATTTCATTCATTCGATTCGTTGAGATCAAATAAGTTAAGATCGTTCTTAACTATACTTGGAATCTCTGTTGGTATATTTTCAATTATCACTATCATGACGATAGTTACAATCATGCAGAATAGTATCGAGAGTGGTTTGAGTCAATTAGGTACTAATACTTTTCAGATACAAAAGTTACCGGCCTTTAGAAGTGGTGATCCGAAAGAAAGAGCAAAGTACGCGAAACGAAAGAATATCACATACAATGAGTTTCTAAGATTTAAAGATTTAATGCAAGATGCTAAATATGTCGCTGCAGAATTATGGAAATTTGGAATTCAAGCGAGATTCATGAACCGTGAAACAAATCCAAATATCCCTTTAGCTGGAATATCACCCGAAGCAATGTTTACAAATAACTGGGTAGTTGAATCTGGTCGGGCAATAAATCAAATTGATGTGAATTACTCTGCAGATGTTGCTGTTATTGGACTTGATATTGTGAATAAACTTTATCCAAATATTGATCCCATTGGAAAAGAAATTTCTATAAGTGGGAAGAAATTTGAAGTGATTGGTATTCTGGAGAAGCAGGGTTCATTATTTGGACAGAGCCGGGATAATTTTATCTTGATTCCAATCACTACATTCAGAAAAATTTTTGGTGATGTTAATCCATTTGGTTGGGGACAAAGTGTTAATATCACAGTTATGGCATCATCAACAGAAGATTACGATGAAACAATAGACAAGGCAATTGGATATTTTCGTGTTATTAGAGGTCTACAACCGGGCGAAGAAGATGATTTTGATATTTTTTCAAATGAATCTTTAATTGCTCAGGTGGACGAGGTTACTCGAGGTGTTAAAATCGGAGTCTTTGCAGTTGCAGCAATCGCATTACTTGCCGCAGGAATTGGAATTATGAATATAATGCTTGTTTCTGTAACTGAAAGAACGAAAGAAATTGGGATCAGAAAATCAGTTGGAGCAACTAAAAATGATATAATGATTCAATTTCTATTTGAAGCTATAATTCTATGTATTGTTGGTGGACTAATTGGAATTGTAACCGGTATTGTAACAGGAAATCTTGTCGCCTCGTTGATTGGTGGAAGTTTTACTATTCCAATACTATGGATATCGATCGGAATCATGTTATGCGTTATTGTGGGAATAATTTTTGGAACATATCCTGCATACAAAGCAGCTAATCTGGATCCTATTGAAGCTTTAAGATACGAGTAGAATTATTAAAAATTACTCTGGTATTAAGGTCTTATCTTTTTTTTCTTAGAATGAAATAAAAAGTTGGGGTAATGAATTTATTCAATAAATTTATTTCATCACTTGCAAATTTATATATAAGCTTTTGAATCCATTCCCTTTTTAGCACTTTTATTAAAAACAAATGCAAATCCGACCAAACTATTTGTTCAGGATTCTTGAATAGTGTTTCCAATCCAAATTTAGTATGTAGCTTATGATCAAATCCAGCATCATTGAAAATCTTAATCAATTCTGAGAGTGATAATAATGCTGCGAAATCAGTTCTTTTTACTTCGGATTTTCTAAAGAGGGGAATAAAAAATTTTTTTATAGCTTTCCGGGATAGAAGAGAAATGAACGGAAATCCCCAGTGTGGATCCGAAATAAAATTTATAATTGAAAATTTATTTGGTGTACTCAGGTAAATGATGCCATCAGCTTTTAGCAATTTTGAAATGGACTTTAAAAAAATTTCTGGTGACTCGATGTGTTCGATGAAATCCTGAAGAATAATCAGATCAAATTTTTCAAGAAAGTTTAGTTTTGTAGCGTCCATCAAAAACTTCTTCACTGAACTGTGTTTAGGTTGAAGGTTCAATTTATAATCGTCCAGCTCAATGGAATAAACAGTGTTGTCAATCATAAAGTTTTGAACAGTTCCACCAAATCCCGAACCGATATCAAGTACTATTAAATTCTTCGGTTCTTTATAGAAAGAAATGATCCTTTTTACAAACTTTCCCCGTTCAACAGAAATATCTCGACTTCTTTTCCAGCGAGTATAGTTTGGATGATCTGGATCAATATAATGAGGAATCTTACCAGCTGACACTTCCAATCCTTGAACGAATACCAATAAAAATCAGTGTAATAGAGTATAGAAAATCAAATAGCGGTATTAAATATAATGGATATCTCATTCCTATTCTTTGTGTAATTCGACTTAATGTAAAAAATTTTATCATCCAATTGAATAGGATTAAACTTAGAAGAAATTTATCCATAAATAAAAATGCTGGGAACAAGATTAGATTCAGAAAGATGTTCGAAGTGTAAATAAATCCAAGAGAGAGTTTAATATCATTAAAATAAAATTTACTTGCAGAGATGTGCCTTGTTTTTTGTTTGAAATACTGAGAGAAATTTTGTTTGCATCGAGTGAATACAACAGATTCTTTTGTATTCATTAACTTAGTTTTGAATCCTTTTCTAACTGCTAACTGAAAAAATAAATCATCATCACCACTTAATGATTTTTTAATCTCCTGAAATCCATTTAATCTTTCGAAAACACTTTTTCTGTAACTGAGATTTCTTCCTGTAGCCAGATATGGAAATTCTACATTGTGAAATGCAGTCATTAATGTGGATGTAAATAGATTCTCATATTGACAAAATTTATTGAAAAGCGATTTTTCCGAAATTATCGGAGAATATCCATAAACTAAGTCTGTTTCATCGTCGTAATGAATAAGAATTTGATTTATCCAATCTGGATGAGGAATACAATCAGCGTCGGTTAGAATTATTATCTCTCCATTAGAATTTTTTATTCCTTCTTGAATTGCGTTTTTCTTCCCTGATTGAAGAGTATTTTTAATCAATCTAAAGTTCGTGCTATTTGAAATATTTTCTCTAACTACTTCAGATGAGTTATCGCTGGAATAATCATCAACCAGTATCACTTCGAATTTTTTACTCTCAATAGTTTGATTCATCAGGGCAGATAAAAGTCGGGGTAAATTTTTTGATTCGTTTTTAAAAGCGATAACAACACTTGCTAATTTAACTGCACTTTTACTCGAGATTTTATTTTTTCTATTCAGTAGAATACATAAGAAAATTGAAGCATTAATCATGGTTATATATACAATAAAAATCGAAAGTACAGTTAACAAATTTATCTCTGTTTTAATGTTTTAGACTTTTCAACCAAAGAAATGATATTGTTGAAGTAAAATCTTGGATCCAGGTCATAATATCCAATTTCGATAAGAAACTTATCTTTCGTAAGGAATCTTCCACGTTCAACAAATTTAGAGAGATGATTTTTCACATCTGGCACGGTAAACCACATTTTACCGTATTTCTCCTTTATCCTTGTTTTCATCATCGCTTCTATGAATAAGGATTTAAGAATATCGGTCTCGTACAAAAAGTCATTTAGAGACATAAAAAGTCTCAACCTATCACCGTAAGTAATGTTGTATCCAAGTATTGAAGAATATATTTGTAGCAGGCTATCCGGTTGTATCTCCATTGAATCGAATAATTTGGATTCGACGAGATAATCTGCACATAATTTTCGAGCATAATAAAGCTTTGAAAATGCTCTGAGTTTAAAATAATCGGAAATAAATCGTGCAGAATGAAATATTTCTGTTTTCAAGAATAGCTCTTCATCAAGAAGATTACCCAACGCAAACTTGAATGTTAATGGTATGATATCACCACCAAAATAATTGAATTCGAATTCACTCTCCGTTGAGAAAATAGATGGAATTAATTTGCCTGTTTCTGAAAAAAGCTTCTCATAACTCTGACTGCCACCAGTGGGATAAATTAGTAAATAATTCTCATCCGGAATTCTAATTTCAAAACCTCTTGTCTTAATTGGATACTTTGATAAAGATTTTGTTTTCTTTGTAGGCAAGATATCAAGCTTAAGATTAGGCAGACTATCTACTTTTATTCCGATATTGTGAAATGTGTTCAGATAAATGCTAAGAAGACTATCAGATTTGAATAGTTTTTCAATTCTCGAATCATTTAATAAAAATGGAATATCACAATTCTTAAGTTTATTCTGTGAAAAGTTCTTTGTCCTCAAAATCTCATAAAGCAGCTGATAGTAGTAATCATTAGTTGTGGAAATGAAGTCGTTGATAGTATTGTAGAATTTGGATAAATCTTCCTGACGAATCATCGATGCGAATTGTTCATACGAATTGAACCCCAATGAATCGATTATATAAGCTTTTCTTTCCGAGAAGAGTGAGAGATTAAGTCGTTGAATCTCAGAAAGTTGATTCGCGAAAGAATTATAGATTATTTCTCTTTTCTTCGAATTTTGTTCGTTTGCAAAGAGCTCATCCAGTGTCTCAAGATTATGTTTTGAGGAAGAATATGAAATTCTAAATTTTGTTAATTCGATTTTATCATGAATTCCAACAGTGTACTTTTCAACTAACTTTTCGTAGATGAAATATTTCAATCTCTCGAGTCGATCTATTCTTTCAGGTCTCTGTTCAAGCTTCAAAAGTTCATTTATTAAATTTATATCATCTTTATTGAATAATTCGCCATATTTATGATAAAGTTTTGAAACAAGGAAAGGCTCATTGTTGAGATAGCTATTCATCTTTAATTGATTGTACTCTATCACAAAACTATTTACGAGATTTCTTAGGGAATCAACTTGATTTCTGTAGAACATGAGTTTATCTTTTTTTGCACCTGGGCATCCCAGAAAAATTATGATTGCTGGAATTAAGAGAATCACAAATTTTAAATTTTTAATATTAATCTTCATTGATGATCCACTCCTCATAATATTGTGGGTCAATTGGTTCAATAAATCTTGATTTTTTTGAATAGGTTAAGCCATCAAACCTTGAAAACATTACCAATGGATATGTGATAAACAAATTTCTCTTAGCTCGAGTGCAGGCAACATAAAGCAATCGTCTTTCTTCTTCTAAATCCTCAAAAGTTTCTGATGAACGAGTACTCGGGAAAAATCCTTCCACCACACCAATTACAAAAACCGTATGCCATTCAAGTCCCTTTGCAGAGTGAATCGTACTTAAAGTCAGAAATTCATCTTCTGAGCCTGGACTCTCGATATCAATCACACTCTGAGTTGGTGGTTCGAGTGCTAAATCATCGAGAAAAGAACTTAAAGATTTATACTTTTCACTTATAGCTAAAAAAATCTCTAAATCTTTCAATCGCTTCTGAAAATCGTCATATTTTTCTCTAAGAATTTTCTCGTAAAAGGGGAGAATGATATTGATTTTTTCCGAAGGAGTTAATGATTGACCACTTGATTCATTCAAGAGTTCGAACAATTGATAAACACTATCGGGTAATTTTTTGTCATTTAGAAATGTCTTAAACGAGAAACGATTTTTACTTACAGCTTCTTCTATTTCATCGGTTAAAGCCCTTGCCTTTCTTGGACCAATTCCAGAAAGTAATTGCAACACCCGAAACCAGCTTATTTTATCAATTGGATTGTTTAGTATTCTTAAGAAGCTGATTAAATCTTTTATGTGGGCAGTCTCGATAAATTTAATTCCACCAAATTTACGATAAGGAATTCCAGCTTTGTTTAATTCAATTTCGAGATCATAAGAAATATAGCCTGATCTGAAGAGAACAGCCATATCCTGTAAAGCAATTCCATCTTCTCTCAGGTCAAGTATCTTGTCAACTACGAATTTTGATTCGAGTGTAGTATTCTGTGCAGAGACAATTGCAGGTAATTCACCAAATTCATTTTTAGTATAAAGAGTTTTTGGATATTTTTCACGCATCAGGGCAATAATCTGATTTGTAAAATTTAAAATTGCCTGAGTGCTTCGATAATTTTCTTCAATCGTGATGATTTTTGTATCAGGAAAATCTTTTGGAAACTCTATGATGTTTTTGAAATTTGCGCCTCGAAATGAATAAATACTCTGGGAGTCATCTCCAACAACCATTATATTTCGTGATGCACCACCCATCAATTTTATGATCTCTGCTTGAAGTTTATTAGTATCTTGAAATTCATCAACCATTATGTATTTGTAATTTCGATGAATGAATTTTCGGAACTCTTCATCCTTTTCCAGCAGCTCTTTAAATTTCACCAATAGGTCATCATAATCCAGTAGTGCATTCTTCTTCTTGAAGTTTTCGTACTCGTTTTTAATAATTTTTATGTCATCGATGAAATCCATAAAGTGAGGATACTGGAGTGCGACAATTTCTTCGATGGAGCATTGTTTATTAATGGATAGACTGATTATATCATAAAGAGTTTGTTTTTTAGGAAATCTTCGTTTCTGCTTGTCGTAACCGAGATTTGTTCTGATTAGATTGATTACATCTTCTGCATCAGATTGATCAAGAATTGTGAAATTGTTTGGATATCCGATTTTATGTGCAAATTTTCTTAAAATTTGATTTGCGAATGAATGAAATGTTCCCCCCGAGACTTTTTCACATCTTGAATCAATCAACGAAGCTGCTCTTCTTAACATTTCTTGAGCAGCCTTACGAGTAAAAGTAAGAAGAAGAATTGACTGAGGATTGACCCCCATTTCAACCAATCGAGCTACTCGATAAACCAGAGTTTGAGTTTTACCTGTTCCAGCTCCTGCAACGACCAATATTGGTCCATCTGTCGTCGTAACAGCTTCATACTGGGCAGGATTTAGAACATTATTGTAATCAATTTTAAAATGATTTAGTTCTCGTTTTTTTACTGGAGGAGATTCATCAATACTTACTCTTTTTAATGTATATTTCTTTGCCATTGAAATCTTCTCATTCTAAGAGCTAATGGAGGTTCAAAAATTTCTTTATAGATTATTGCTCGTTTAATTTCTTCGAATTCAGAAATTTTAATATTAAAATATTCTTCACTCTTCTTAGCTATGGTTTCAGAGTCCATTAAATTATATTCATCGATTTTTGAATAATCAAATTCATCAATTTCTATGGATGGAATAGTACCTTCATAGTTGTATTCTTTTAATATCTCATCGGAGAATTTACTCTCTAATTCTGATGTGGATGAAGATGTGACCTTTTTAATCGGAACTTCTGATGGACTTTCGTGAGATTTTTTACTCTCAACTGTAACTGGTTTATATTCATCATCTTCAACTGAGCTGGATCCTTGTTCAATATCTTCGTCTCTTTTAATCCCGAACAATTCTTCAATTTCTCTCAAGATTTTTTGTTCTTCCAATTCGGGTTGGGATTTAGTTTCTTCACTAGAGCTTTCTGGTACAGGAGGTTCAGAGATAGGTGGTTTTCTCTTTCTTAGAACCGGACCAAGCAACGCATAGAGAATGAACAGAATTATCAGTATATCAATTAAATTTTCCATAATTCACTTTTTTCGACTTTTATAACTTAGTTCTCATTCTTTTTTCTTCTCAACACCTTTTGAAATAGAATCACGCATCTCTGTATCTGCTTGAATGTTTTTCATTGTGTAGTAATCCATCACTCCGAGTTTTCCTTCTCTTAGAGCTTGTGCGATTGCTTTTGGAATTTCTGCCTCAGCTTCGATTACTTTTGCTTTCATTCTTTGAACTTCTGCTTTCATTTCCTGTTCGAGTGCAACAGCAGCAGCTCTTCTTTCTTCTGCTTTTGCTCGTGCAATCTTCAGGTCTGCTTCCGCTTGATCAGTCTGAAGTTTTGCACCGATGTTTTCACCGACATCAACATCTGCAATATCTATTGAAAGAATTTCGAAAGCTGTTCCTGCATCCAGACCTTTTTCAAGAACTGTCTTTGAAATTCGATCCGGATTTTCCAAAACTTCTTTATGTGTATTTGATGAACCAATAGTTGTTACAATTCCTTCGCCAACTCTTGCGATAATAGTTGTCTCACCAGCACCTCCAACAAGTCTATCAATATTTGCACGAACTGTAACTTTTGCAATCGCTTTAACCTGAATACCATCTTTAGCAACAGCTGCAATCGCTGGTGTTTCGATAACCTTTGGATTAACACTCATTTTTACTGCTTCGAGCACATCTCTACCTGCTAAATCAATTGCTGTGGCTCTTTCAAAGGTGAGGGGAATATTTGCTTTGTCTGCTGAGATGAGTGCATTCACAACCTTTTCAACATTTCCACCGGCGAGATAATGAGCTTCTAATTTCCCTGTTTCTACTTTTATTCCAGCTTTTGTTGCAGTTATTAAACTCTTTACAATAATATGTGGTGGGACTTTTCTTAATCGCATTCCAACGAGATCAGAAAATATTTTTAATTTAACACCCGCAAAATATGCAGTAATCCAGAGTCCAACCGGGATAAAATAAAGAAAAATGATAAGGAAAAGTATGATTCCAAATATTATCAGAATAGCTAAACCAGTTAAAGCTTCCATTTTTTACTCCTCTTTATTGTTTTCTGCGATTTGATTTAAAACTTTTTCAAAAATTTCTGAAGCATCTCCAAGTAAATAAAAATAAACTTCTTTAAGATGAACTGCATCGAACTTGAGGACTTCACGAATCATTATCTCAGCACATTTTTCCATGGGAAATCCACCAACACCTGTGCCGAATGCTGGAAAAGCAACAGATTTTAATTCAAGTTTCTCACACAATAACATGGTGTTTCTTGTGGCATCACGAATATAATTTTCATTCGTGACAAGGTCCTGCCCCATAACAACAGCGTGAATTACAAACTTTGATTTCAGATTTCCTGCAGTAGTCTCAATAGCCGAACCGATAGGTATAGGACCTTTCGCAATAGCTTCATCTTCAATGATTTTACCACCAACTCTCTTAATCGCACCTGCAACTCCAGCGCCCATCCATAAATGATTGTTTGCAGCATTTACTATCGCCTCAGCTGTGCTGGTAGTGATATCACCTTTAATAATTTTAATTTGTTCTCTTCTCATTTTTTTACTTCAATTACTTCTGTAAATATACAAAAGCATTAGTAAATAATATTTTTAGGAAGAATAGATAAGTTTTTTGGGATTAAAACTTTTCAAAGTCAAGTTAGTCTGAAGAAAAGAGTTCATCATAAAAATTTAATTAGCTTTATTGAGAATGGTCAATCCTAATTTTCAAGATTCGCAATATTATTTCAGCTACAATATCATGAAAAAAATCGATAAGATTATTTTTTGATTCTTAATTTCAATATCAAATTTGCATTCTTAGAGGAGTTCATTAAAAGACAAATGGGTAGATGACTTAAACTTAATAGTGGATTGTTTTTATTGGCTCCAAGGAGTAAATTAGCTACGTAAAGTTTAATAGTCTATGAAGACCTTTTTGATACTTTTATTATCTTTGATTTTTTTACAGGGGTGCCGAAAGAATGAAGAATATGTTCCAACTGAATTCATTCCAGCACTGGTTAATCAGGAATTTCGAATTACATCACCGAAAGAAGGCGATTTATGGTTAATCAATCAAACTTACGAAATAAGATGGATTCCATCATCAAAAGCTGAAAGAGTAAATCTTGAATTATACCGAAAGAATACGCTTAAAAAAGTGATTGCAAATAAGATTCAAAATCGAGGTCATTTCTTATATCAAGTACCATCAGATCTGGAAAGCTCGAATCTTTATAAAATAAAAATTTACAACTCCAGTTCACCGGAAGAATTTGTTTGGAGCTCATATTTTTCAATAAGATAAAAACAATATGAATTCATTATTTTTTATAGCAGCTTTAATTACCTATTTATTTTTTACTCAGATAGAAAGTGATCTATACAGAAAACAGAGAGAACAAATGGTGAATTTACAAATAAAAGCAAGGGGTATAAGAGATGAACTGGTTCTCAAAGCGATGTTAAAAGTTCCGCGTCATTTGTATGTTCCTAAAAATCGAATATCAGAAGCTTACGATGATGGTCCATTACCAATTGGATATGGTCAGACAATCTCACAACCTTTTATTGTGGCATACATGACAGAGGTAATTAATCCTTCAAAATGTAAGAAAGTTCTTGAAATCGGTACAGGGTCAGGTTATCAAGCAGCAGTTCTTGCTGAAATTATCGATTCTGTTTTTACCATTGAAATAATCACAGAATTATTTAATGAAGCAAAGGAAAGACTTAACAGGTTGGGGTATAAGAACATTAAAATTAAAAATGCGGATGGTTATTATGGCTGGAAAGAATTTGCACCTTTCGATGCGATAGTTGTTACAGCTGCAGCTGAATTTGTCCCGCCACCATTGATTGAGCAATTGAAAGATGGTGGAAAGATGGTAATTCCAATTGGTTCACCTTTTCAAATTCAGAATCTCATTTTAATCGAAAAGAAAGATGGCAAAGTATATTCGAAAAATTTAATACCTGTAAGATTTGTCCCTCTGGTTAGAGGAAAATGAAATTTAGAATCAACGACTCTGCTCAAATCCTCTTCATAATTTCTACAATCACCATTTCCAATCAAATTGTTTTGATGCAATATTTCGCATACCAGCAATGGTATCACTTTGCATCAATCATAATTTCAATGGTACTGATTGGATTTGGTTTAAGTGGTTTATTGATACCAGTAGTAAGAAAATATTTTTCCGAAAGTTTAGAACATGCGATAGATTCAAACCTTTTATTACTCTCTTTTAATTCACCTTTATCTTTGATTGTTGCACAACACATAATTGGTCAATTTGACTCCTATCTCATTTTTTATGATTTAATTCAGAATATTAAATTTTTTCTGATCATTCTGAATTTTACTGTTACATTTTTAATTCTTGCATTATTGATTGGATTGATTTTTAGTGTATATCCTGAATTCATTAATAGACTATATTTTTTGAATCTTTTTGGTTCTGCACTTGGTGGATATTTGAGCATTGTTTTGTTATGGACATTTCTTCCTCAACAAATTGTAGTTTTGAATGGATTTATTATTAGTTTATTTCTGGTCTTTCGAGCAAATTTTTTCTCCTCAAAATTTTCCTTGATAAAAAGCTTGATTTTATTTGCAATCATTTTAAATGGATATTTTATTTTCAATCCGGTTGAGAATCATCCTTCCCAATTCAAAACTATAAGTCGATTGCGTCAATTACCTGATGCTGAGATCATTTATTCGAAAAATTCACCATACGGTAGAATAGAAAAACTAAAATCGAAAGTGTTACGCTACTCGCCAGGTCTAAGTCTGAAATTTATTGATGAAATTCCAGCAGGAGATCTAATCCTGTTGAATGGGGAAGTTTATGGTTTTGAGTTGAGGAATATTTCTGAAAAAAATAAATTATTCCTGAAACAATCCACTCTATTTCTTCCTTATGAATTGAAAAAAAATTTAAATGTCTTAATTCTAACTCCATCCGGTGGTATTGAATTACACCGTGCGATAGTTGGTAATTCAAAGAAAATTACTGCGATAGAATTGAATCCAGTAATGATGAGGTTATTGAGAGAGCAATTCGCCAGGAATGAAATAATCCTATTACAAAAAAATCCAAGAGCATTCATCGAACAGAAAAATTCTAAATTCGATTTAATTTTCCATAGTGCCATCGAACCTGTGGGATATTCGTCAGGCTTGTTTTCAAGCCAGGAAAAATATTTACTTACAATTGAAGCATTTCAAAGAATTTATGAGAGTTTAGCTGATGGTGGCTATTTTTCGATTTCCTGTTACATCGATAATCCACTCAGGTCTTCCTTAAAATTGTTAAATCAGTTAATGCGAGTGAGAACTGAAACCGGACAATTCATAAAGCCAGAACAACTTTTAGCTATTTACAACTGGAATGTAATCACCTTCATACTAAAAAAAGGAGAATTTTACGAGAACGAATTATCGAATGCCAGGAAATTTTGTGAAGAAAATCAATTTGATTTCTTGATAATTCATGGAAAGATCGTGGGAAAAGCCGAGTTCAATCATATCTTTGATTCAACAGCATTACAGAATTTATTGAAAAGTTTATATCGTGAGCAAAATTTAATAGACGACTACATTTTTAATATCTCACCTTCAGATGATGATAAACCGTATTTTTCAAATTTCATAAGCTTGGATAAGATTCGAGAATATATAAATCAAATTTCATTGAAAAATTTATCATACATTGAATTAGGTTCTTTTATTTTAATTTCTGGTTTATTATTGGGAATTATATTTGCTGTGATTTTATTATCCTTAGGTTGGATAAAAATCAATACCACAAATAAATTAAAATTAAATTCCTCTATTTATTTCGCTTTGATTGGCATGTCTTTCATGATCATAGAATTGAGTCTATTTCAAAAATTCACTCTAATTTTCGCGAATGATGTCTATTCAATAACTTTTGTCATTTCAGTTTTACTAATTTCTACTGGAATAGGGAGTTTGTTCTCAAAGAAATTAATAATGAAGGTACCTTTATTAGCAATTTTTTCAATTCTATTTGTTGTGATAATTGCATATTCTATTTCATTTGGCTTGCTATCAAAATTCATCATCGTTCAATCAGATTTTATTAAATACATTACATCAGGAATCCTTATTTTTATTCCGGGATTTATGATGGGAATTCCATTTCCCGCAGGAATAGCTTATTATTCAAAAATTGACAAAAATGTTGTTCCATTTGCATGGCTGGTCAATGGTAGTTTCTCTGTTATAGGAAGTACGGGAACAGTTTTATCGCTTATGAATTTCGGTTTTTCGAAATCATTAATTATTGCGGGAATTTTGTATTTATCATGTGGAATTTTTGCACATATTTTAAAAATGCATAAAAATTGACAAACTGATAATACTTCGTTATTTTTGTTGTTGTAAATTATTATTTTACAATAATTTAAAGCTATCACTTATAAAGGTTGTAAAAAGATGGAAAAGAATTTATCAAAATTAAAGAATATGACTAAAGCAGATATAGTCGACCGTGTTGCTGAAGGCACGGGATTGACTAAAATTGAAACTGAAGCAGTAATTGAAGGATTTATCAGTACCGTGATATCAATGCTCAAGGAAGGATACGGAATTGAAATTCGTGGATTTGGTTCTTTCAGGGTTAAAAAGAAAAAAGCCCGAGTTGCAAGAAATCCAAAGACAGGGCAGCAAGTTTTTGTTCCAGAACATTATGTCCCAACTTTCAAATTCTCAAAAGACTTCAAGCAAATAGTTGATAAAGGAATGAAATTGGGAAAACCAGTAGAAAAGGATTCTGAATGAAACATTGTCCAGGTTGTGGTGCTGAAGTAAGAGAGAGCGATAAATTCTGTGCAAATTGTGGATTTAGATTAACTGCTTCCGAAAATCAAAATTTAACTCACGAAATCAAAATCCAGAAATTCAAAATTTGTGATTTATGTGGTGAGGAAAATTCCATCGATGCTGATGAGTGTTCGTATTGTGGAGTTGGATTTACAGGAAAAGAAAAAATAGTTGACCGTGAGAATGAATCAATAAAAATAGAGAGTAAAGAGTTTAGCAATAGATTAGAAGCATCATTAAAGGATCATACAAAGAAGAAGGTCAAAGAGAGTAAGACAAAATCAAAACCAAAAATTGTTCAAGAATCCAACTTAACAGGGAAAAGATTAAGCTCGACACAAATTTTAATTTTATTCTTCGTCTTGATTATTATTGCGGGTATATTAATTCTTTATGGTTTGGAATCTGGTGACTCAGTTAAAGGAGAATCGCCAGTTGTAAATGAACAAAGCAAGATTGATTTAAGTAAACTGAATGAGATTAATCAGTTAGAAGAGGAAATTAAGAATGATCCTGAAAACGCAACAAAGTTATTAAGAATTGCAAATTTAACCCATGATGCTGGTTTTTTTGAGAAAGCAATTAGTTATTACACAGAGTATCTGAAATTAAATCCTGAAGACAACGATGCAGAAGTTGATATGGGAGTTTGCTATTTCGAGCTGAATCAGTTGGACAGAGCAGAAGAAATTTTCAAATCTGTGATCAAAAAAAATCCATCGCATCAAATTGCTTATTTAAATCTTGGTATTGTTCAACTGACAAAAGGGAATTTGGAAGAGTCGAAAGAATCTTTCAAGAAATGCATCAGTCTTGGTGAACATACTGATGCAGGACATAGAGCGAAAGAGTTGTTAGAATCACATTAACAAGAAAGGAGTAAGATATGCCTTGTGGACGAAAACGCAAGAGACATAAAATGAATACGCACAAAAGAAAGAAAAGATTGAGAAAAAACCGTCATAAAAAGAAATTAAGATAGTGCGTTTTTAGAAGCCACCTTAGCTCAGGTGGTAGAGCAGCTCACTCGTAATGAGCAGGTCGAGGGTTCGAGTCCCTCAGGTGGCTCTAAGTCCTTCAATTATTCTTTCCCACCTTTTAGGTAATTTTGTAAAAAATCATTTGTTTTTTATATGAATAAAGTTAAGTTAATGAAATATGCTTTACACCTTGCTAAGAAAGCTGGTGAAAAAACTTTTCCAAATCCAAATGTTGGATGTGTAATAGTTAAGAACGATAAAATAATCGCTGAAGGCTTTCATAGATTTTTTGGAGATAAACATGCAGAAATTCACGCACTTGAAAAAGCAGGCTACGAAGCGAAAGATGCCGAATTATTCGTCACTTTAGAACCATGCAGTCATTTTGGTAAGACTCCTCCCTGTACCAATGCAATAATTGAATCAGGTATAAAAAAAGTTTATATCGGTTTAACTGATCCCAATCCACTTATAAATGGGAAGGGAATTGAAATATTGAAAGCATCAGGAATTGAGGTTGAGTCAGGAATCATTGATAAAGAACTGAAAAAGTTTTATGAATCTTATTCAAAACGATTCAAACGAAACAAATCATTTGTTGCTATAAAATTTGCAATGACACTGGATGGAAAAATCGCAACATTCACTGGGGACTCAAAATGGATTTCATCAGAAAAATCAAGAAAATTTGTTCATAAACTCAGAACAAACTTCGATGGTATTCTCGTAGGGGTGAAAACAATAATCAGAGATGATCCAGAATTATCGTCTCATGGCTATGGTAAAAATCCTGTTCGTATAATCATAGATCCTGAATTAGAAATTCCAATCAAAGCAAAAGTTTTGAATGACGATATTCCAACAATTGTTGTTCATTCTAAGAAAAAATCGGAAAAAAAATTAGAATTAATTCAAAAGAAAGGAAAAATTCCTGTTTATATTCCACAGAAGAATGGGTTAATAGATTTCAATAATATTCTTGGTGAATTAAGAAAATTATCAATATTCTCAGTTCTAATCGAAGGTGGTGGATTTACAACATGGGGCGCAATTGAGAGTGGTTCTGTGGATGAGATTTACACCTTCATTTCACCTAAAATAATCGGTGGAGAAAAGGCAATTAGCCCAGTGGAGGGTAAAGGAGTGAAAAAAATTAACGATGCGATAAAATTAAAGTATATTGAGTTCAAGAAAATTGATGATGATATCTTTATTAAGAGTAAATTAGTGAAAGATTGAGTAATTAATAATAAGGTTTTGATAGAATGTTTACAGGAATTATAGAAGACACTGGAAATCTTGAGAGCATTTCAAAGGATAGAATCATAATTAGAGCGAAGATTACTGATGTAAAAGTTGGTGATAGTATCGCAATCAACGGAATATGTTTAACCGTTAAGGAAATCGTAAACCAAAAAAGTTACTCTCTCTATTCATTTGATATTTCTGCTGAAACATACAATAGAACAAATCTGAAATTTCTCAAGAAAAATGATCTACTAAATCTTGAAAGAGCTTTGAAGTTAGATTCTCGTCTCGATGGTCACATTGTTACTGGTCATATTGATGACATTGCAAAAATTCTATCGAAGAGAAAAATTCAGAACAGTTATGAGATTGAAATTTCAATTCCACAGCATCTGAATAAATTCATCGCAGAAAAAGGTTCTATAGCAGTTGATGGAATAAGTCTAACCATTGCAAAGAAATATCCTGAAAGATTTAGAGTTGCTATAATCCCATATACATATGAAAACACAAATTTAAAAACACGTAAGGTAGGTGATTATGTCAATCTTGAAGTTGATATAATTGCCCGTTATGTTGAATCGATTCTTCTGGAGAGAAAAGATTCATCAGTTCTGAAAAAAATAACAGGAGTATGATGATAAAAAAATCAGAAGTTTTTGCTGACATAAATACCGCAATTAAAGAAATTAAAAAGGGAAAAGTTGTCATAGTTGTTGATGATCCATCAAGAGAAAACGAAGGTGATTTTGTTTGTGCAGCCGAGAAAGTTACCCCTCAGATCATAAATTTTATGGCAAAGTATGGAAGAGGGTTAATCTGTCTTCCAATTATTGGAGAAAGACTTGATGAATTAAAAATTGAACAGATGGTTGAAAATCCAACGGAGATTAAAGAAGCAAATTTTACAGTTTCAATTGATGCGAAGAGAGGAATAACAACGGGGATTTCGGCATATGATAGAGCCTTGACAATCAAAACAGTTTTAAATCCAAAAACAAAACCACAGGATTTAATCAAACCAGGTCATGTTTTTCCTCTCAGGTACAGAGAAGGCGGTGTTCTTGTGCGCGCAGGACATACCGAAGCAGCTGTGGATTTAGCAAAATTAGCTGGTTTATATCCTGCGGGTGTAATTTGTGAGATTATGAATGAAGATGGTACGATGGCTCGTTTACCTGAATTGATTAAAATCGCACAGAAGTTCAAATTAAAAATTATAACCATTGCTGATTTAATAGAATATCGTAGGAAGCATGAAAAGTTTATCAAAAAATTATATGCTGTTGAATTACCGACTAAATTTGGTGACTTTGATTTACATTTATATGAAGATACAATTTCAGGTGAACATCATATAGCTCTTGTGAAAGGTGAAGTGAGTGGCAAGAAAAATGTTCTGGTGAGAGTGCATTCATCCTGTACAACGGGTGATATATTCCATTCACTGCGATGTGATTGTGGAGAGCAACTCGAAAAGTCGATTCAAATCATTTCAGAAAACGGACAGGGTGTTTTGTTATACATGCATCAGGAAGGGAGAGGAATTGGATTGAAAAACAAAATTCATGCATACAAGTTGCAGGAGAAAGGACTTGATACGGTTGAAGCAAACTTGAAATTAGGTTTTCCACCTGATTTAAGAGATTATGGAATTGGTGCACAAATTCTTGTTGATTTAGGTTTATCATCGATTCAATTACTCACAAATAATCCGAAAAAAATTATTGGGTTAAGTGGATATGGATTGAAAGTTACAAAACGAATTCCAATTGAAATACCACCGAACGAATCCAACAAAAAATATCTAAAAACAAAAAAAGTGAAACTTGGACATTTACTAAAAATCAAATAAGAGGTCTGTTATGATAAAAACATTTCAAGGAAATATTGATGGGAAAGATATAAAAGTTTCCATAGTCATATCGCGTTTTAATAGTTTCATTACCGAAAAACTATTAAGCGGTGCGATAGATTGTTTAACGAGACATAATGTTAAAGAAGAAGCCATAAAAGTTTACTGGGTACCAGGAGCATTCGAAATTCCTTCAGTGGCAAAAAAAGTTGCACATTCGAAAGATAGTGATGCAGTAATCTGTCTTGGTTGTGTAATTCGTGGCGAGACCCCACATTTTGATTACATTGCCAGCGAAGTATCGAAAGGTGTTGCACAGGTTTCACTCGAATCTGAAGTTCCGGTAGTTTTTGGAGTTCTAACTACCGATACAATTGAACAAGCAATTGAAAGAGCAGGAACAAAATCAGGCAACAAAGGATTCGATGCAGCACTTTCTGCAATTGAAATGGTGAATTTGTATAGGAGTATG